>OHFM01000501.1_pt1 | contig 15703 bp, 15 predicted proteins | sample 1567511 | NCBI WGS metagenome assembly OHFM01 (sample SAMEA3879571, study PRJEB24766) | human gut metagenome | biome: human-associated habitat; feature: feces | place: USA | collected 1985/1987
GGTGCAGAGCTTTGTCAAAGGGGAAGTCACCCCGGAGCTTGCTCACCAGATCGGCATGGAAATGGCAGAAAGGCTCCTTCAGGGAAAATACGAAGCAGTGATCACTACCCATCTGAACACGGAGCATTACCATAACCACATTGTGTTTAATTCCGTGAGCATGGAAGATGGGAAAAAATATCACAGCAACAGCAGGAGTTACTACGAAGATGTGCGGAAAGCTTCGGATGCCTTATGCCTGAAATACGGCTTATCTGTCATCGAACCGAAAAACGGCAAAGGGAAATCCTATGCACAGTGGATGGCAGAACAGGACGGAAAGCCGACCTGGAGAACCTCGATCCGTCTGGATATCCGGGATGCGGTGGCAGAAAGCTTCACATGGAAACAGTTTCTGGAACAGATGAAGCAGAGGGGATACCAGTGGAAGCTGAACCGGAAGTACATTGCATTAAAAGCACCGGGGATGGAACGGTATATCCGTCTGCGGAGCCTTGGGAAGCATTACTCGGAAGAGAGCATCCGGCAGTGGATCTTGCAGCCCAAGAGCAGGATACCTGCTGGAAAAGAAGGAGATTCCAGATCCCCGAAAAAGAAGTTAAAAGGGATACAGGCCCTGTACTATTCCTATCTGTACCAGATGGGTGCCCTAAAGCAGAAGCCGAAAAGGATCTCCCCGGTGCTCCGGGCAGACATCCGAAAACTGGATGCCAGGATCGAGCAGATGGAATTTCTACAGAAGCATCAGATTACTAGCCGTGAAGAGCTACTCGCCTACCGCACATCGTTGGAAGAGAGGGTACAGGCACTCACGAAAGAGCGGAAGCGGCTCTACCGGAGCGAACCGGACAGTGTCAGGATCGGTCAGATCACCGAAGAACTGAAGCCGCTTCGAAAGGATATCCGCATTTGTATCCGGATCGAACAGCAGTCCCAGGAGATGGAAGAAAAGATGCGTCTGGCAGAGCAGATCCAGAGACAGGAAGAAGAACAGACGGAGAAAAACAGAAAACCGAGAACAGAAAGCAGGTGAACAACATGAATTATGGAGGCGATGCGGCGGACCAGATCGTCCGGTATTCCCTGGACGGCGTGGACCACGGGCTCAGGCTTTCGGGTACGCTGGCAAAGCATCTGGCGGTATTTGTTGCCGCCGTATTAAAAGACCAGAAGAAAACGAGGGGTAAGACCAGAATGGTGCGGATGTTAAAGGAGAACAAGCCATTGAGGTTCTTCACTGTGCCATCTGACCGCCTGCGTGAATTCTGCAGTGAGGGCAGGAAACGAGGACTGCTCTATGTGATCATCCGGGATAAAAAGAACCCGGAGATGAGCGAGGTCATGGTCTTTGCAGATGATGCAGCCAAGGTCAACCGGGTCATGGATAAGATGAACCTTGATTTTGTAAGGAGCGAAGTCGGGGAAGCTGTCCATGAGGTAACCGCCGGAATGGAAGCACCGGAAACCGAAGCAGTACAGGAAACTGTGCAGATGCCGGAGGGCGAGGTGCAGTTTGAAATCAGCGATCTGGACGAAGCATTCCAGGTCGGTGACATGGACTTTTCTGAAGAGGAAAAGAACCAGAATCATCCCGAAAAGGAGTTTTCCGAACCGGAAAATTTTATCCCGGTGCAGGAAGAGGGGGAAGAGAATCTGTCCGGCTCTTCCTTGCACAGCAGAAATATTTCTACCGGGCAGGAAAAAGGGACTGATGCAGGGCAGAGGGAACAGGAGCGTCCCAGTGTCCGCCGGGAGCTGGAGAACATCAAACGGGAGAAAGCAGAGGAATCCCAGAAGCGGAGCCGGGAAAAGAACCGTGGACCAAAGAAAACGCAGAAGAGAGCAAAAAATAAACAAAAGACGAAAGCGAGGTAGAAGATGGACCTGACAAAATTTTTAGGGCAGGACACGCAGGAACAGTCCGCCCAGCGGTTATCGAAAGAAGAATATGCCGCACAGAAAAAGCAGGAGAGGGAAGAAATCTGGGGTATGATCGATGGAAAGGCACAGGAGGTCTTCCAGAATGGGGACTCCTTAAAAGGATTCCTTGATTTTATGGGACAGTGCAAGCCGCAGAGGACAGACAACCTGTTCCTGCTTTATGCACAGAATCCGGAGATCCGGCAGGTCAAGACCTTGGAAGGAAGAAGGCAAAGTAGTCAAGACCGGAAGCAAGGGATACAACTTCATTGTCGGACAGGAATATGAAAAGGACGGTGTCATCCAGCAGGGGTACTCCATCCAGAAAGCTTATGACATCAGCCAGATCCGCACCAAACAGCCGGAAGAGGCGGAGCCAAAACCGATGGATCAGCTGATGGAAGCACTGCTGACGGACAGCGAGGTACGGATTCAGATCGCAGACAATCTGCCGGATAAGGTACAGGCACAGTACATCCCGAACAAGCGGACGATCTATGTCCGAAATGGCATGAGCGAAAATGCAACGTTCCATTCCATCAGCCGGGAGCTGGCCTGTGCATCCCTTGACCATCACGATGGAAGCTACAGCCGGGCAGGGGTATCGGCACAGGCCTATTGTGCGGCGTATGTGACAGCACAGAAATACGGCGTGGATGTCTCCGGTTTTTCCTTTGACAAGGTATGCCAGATGCAGGCATTCGGACAGAAAGATCCGAAAGAACTCCGCTCCTTTATCCAGGATGTAAAGAGTGCAGCCTATTCTATTGGCAAGCAGGTAGACCGCAACCTTGGCAAAAGCGAGCAGGAATTTATGACCGATGAATTTGCCATCCCGGAGGAAAAAACGGAGAAACCTGCCAAGAGTAAAAAGTCCCCGGAACGCTGATAAAAAGGGGATTTTCCGGCTCTTTTGCAGTAGCTTTCCGGGAGGAAGTGTGGTATGTTGTGGTTGAGAAAAAAGAGGAAAAAAGGAGGCTCGCCTATGACAAGAATGCGATATGTAAAGATGGACCGGATCATGAACCACATGCTGATCCATGCACTCCGGGAAGTGTTCCGGCAGGAAAAAGAACAGGGGCTTCCGGTGGATACCACACGGGATCTGGTTCTGAAGCTGGCAGAGCAGGAAGAGGGAAAGCTCTACCTGACAGAAGCCGAACACAGCAAATCCGTGGAAGCCTTAAACCAGCTCCGGGACACATACCTGAAAAACGGACGCTATTCCGATGGGATCGACAGCGTCCTGTTAAAGATCATGAAATCCAGATACCGCCCATACCGTGGAAGGGGAAGATGAAGAAAGGATGTGGTACAAATATACAGAAATATGACACAAGAAAGAATAGAAGCCATGCGGAGAAGATATCCGCCGGGAACCGAGGTCACGCTTAACAGCATGGAGGGGGAGAGCCACATGCCACCCGGCTTAAAAGGTAAGGTGGATATGGTAGACGATGCAGGGCAGATCCACGTAAACTGGGAGAATGGAAGCAGCCTTGCCCTCGTTCCGGGAGTGGACAGCTTCCACATTACGGACCTGCCAAGAGCAGAGAGGCCCAAACAGCAGCCATCCCGGTAACAAACAGCCGGAAGTCAGACTGGGTGATTTGGCTTGCCGGACTGCCTGTCATCTGGTGGGTAGCAATCCTGCTTGCGGATGCCATCCAGCCGGGCAGGAATCTTTTCGAGCTGATGGAGGTTCTCACAGAAAAGCTGAACCATCCCTTCCAGTTTCATTATACGGAATATACCATCAAGTCGATGCTGGTCTGCACGTTACTTTACGCAGCCGGGATCGGCATTTTTTATTCCAGTCAGAAGAACTACCGCAGAGGGGAAGAACATGGCTCTGCCAGATGGGGCGATGCCCGGCAGATCTGTAAGAAATATAGCCAGAAGCCGTACTCCCAGAACATCCTGCTGACACAGAACTTCCGCATTAGCCTTGACACCCACAAGCACCGCAGATGTCTCAACATTCTCGTAGTGGGAGGCTCCGGTGCAGGAAAATCCAGAGGCTTTGCCCTGCCAAACATCATGCAGTGCTGCTGTTCGATGGTCATCACCGATCCGAAAGCCGAGCTGCTCCGAAAGACAGGCGGTCTGCTGGAAAAGAAAGGATATGAGGTGCGTGTCTTTGACCTCATCAATCCCGACACATCTTTTTGCTACAATCCATTCGAGTATGTCCACGATGACAAAGACGTGCTCCGTCTTATTTCCAATCTGATACAAAACACCACACCCAAAGGTTCCCAGTCCTCTGATCCCTTCTGGGAGAAGAGCGAGACAGCACTGCTTCAGGCACTGATGCTGTATCTGCTCCACGAAGCTCCGCCGGAAGAACAGAACTTCGCCATGATTATGGAGATGTTAGGCTCGGCACAGGTAAAAGAAGAGGACGAGGACTACGAGTCCCCTCTGGACATTTTGTTTGACCGTCTGGAGATGCGGGACCCGGACAGCATTGCCGTCAAGCAGTATCACATTTACAAGCAGGCGGCAGGAAAGACCGCCAAGTCCATCCTGATCAGTGTAGGTGTCCGGCTGGCAGCCTTCAATCTGCCGCAGATCGCCAAGCTGACCAATACTGATGAACTGGATCTTTCCAGCATGGGAGAAAGAAAAGTTGCCCTTTTCTGCTGTATCCCGGATGCAGACACCTCTTTGAATTATCTGGTAGGCATGATCTACAGCCAGCTTTTCCAGACGCTTTATTACATGGCAGACCGTGTGCATGGCGGTGCCCTCCCGGTTCCGGTCAACTGCATCATGGATGAGTTTCCAAACGTATCCCTGCCAAATGAGTTTGAGAAGATCCTGGCAACCTGCCGTTCCCGTTCCATTTACTGCAGCATCATCATCCAGAACATGAGCCAGCTAAAGGCTCTGTTCAAGGACTCCTGGGAAAGTCTGGTGGGCAACTGCGATGAGTTTTTATACCTGGGCGGCAACGAAAAAGAGACACACAAATATGTATCAGAATTACTGGGGAAAGAAACCATAGACACCAATACCTACGGGCAGACCAAAGGAAAATCCGGCAGCTACTCCACCAACTTCCAGCAGAGCGGAAGGGAGCTTCTGCAGCCGGATGAAGTCCGTATGCTGGACAACCAGAATGCACTTCTGTTTATCCGCGGGGAGCGGCCCATACTGGATGCCAAGTATGACCTGATGAAGCATCCCAACATCCGGTATACCGAGGACGGAGGTGCCGGCCCGTTCAATTATGCGAAAGCACCGCTGGCGCATGACGATTTTACATTTGACGAAACAAGATATGACGATTACGAACTACTTCTGGATGAGGACATCATCGGGGAGCTTTTTTGATGGGAGGAATGTCAATGAATTTACTGAAAAATAAGAAACACACAGAAATCAGGAAAGAGACCGCACCGCTGAAGATGAAGAGAGGGCAGAAGAAACTGTTTGCTCTGTATGCAGTTACGGTACTGTCGATCTGCATTGGGGCGACCTGCGTTTATGCCGCAGGCGATCCGCTGACCGTAGTCAATAACCTGTCCACGTTTATCTTTTCCCTGATCCGCGCCATTGGCCTGATCCTGCTGGGATTTGGTATCGTGCAGGTCGGTCTGTCCTTAAAGAGCCACGATCCAAGCCAGAGGGCAAACGGATTTCTGACACTGGCAGGCGGTATCATCATTACCTTTGCAAAAGAGATCCTGGACCTGATCATGGGATAGGAGAAGAGTCCAGAAGGGGAGCCATGCGAAATGCCGGCTCCCTGCTCACTTTTGAGGATGGGAGGTGAAACTGTTTGAGTGATAACTGGATCGTACAGAATCTAAATTCTGCCTTGCAGACCTGGAGCGACAAGCTGGCTGAAATCTGGACACTGCTGACGCAAAGCCCGGAGAATTTCAAGGGCGGGGCAATCTGGAGCGTGATGACGAACATCAACGGTGGACTGAAAGCCATCGGGTACGGCCTGCTGGTTCTGTTCTTTGCGGCAGGGCTGGTAAAAACCTGTGGGAGCTTCACGGATATGAAAAAGCCGGAACACGTAGTGAAAGCCTTTATCCGTTTTGCACTGGCACAGGGAGCCGTTATGTCCGGCATGGAGCTTCTGACTGCGATCTTTTCCATTGTGCAGGGCATCGTGACAAACATCATGTCCCACTCCGGGATGGCAGGGGGAAACGTAACGGAACTGCCCTCGGAGATCGTGGACAAGATCGAAGCGGTCGGGATGCTGGAATCCATCCCTTTGTGGATCGTAACCCTGTTAGGCAGTCTGCTAATTACCGTGCTTTCCTTTGTAATGATCCTGACCGTATATGGAAGAATGTTCAAGCTGTACATGTACACGGCCATCGCACCGATTCCGCTGGCAACCTTTGCCGGGGAGCCAACCCAGTCTGTAGGAAAGAACTTTATCCGTTCCTATGCCGGAGTATGTTTGGAAGGAGCCATCATCGCACTGGCCTGCATCATCTTTTCGGTATTTGCGGCAAGTCCGCCGGCCATCGGGGACACCAGCCTGTCCGCCGTGACCATTGTCTGGAATTATGTCGGGGAACTGGTCTTTAACCTGCTTGTACTTGTCGGGGCAGTCAAGGCATCCGACCGGATCGTAAAAGAAATTATGGGATTATAGGAGGCAAGAAAATGGAAGAACCAAAGAAATTAGTCTATGACAGTGGAGCGCAGCCGGAGGAAGTATTCTTACGGGTCAGCGGTTACCTGGACAGGAACCGTCTGTATGTCGGGATCTACCAGACAGAGTATGGCTACCCGGAACTTTTTTCCGACCTTACGGTGAACCTGCACCATGCTCCGCTGAACGGTGTGAACGAAGCCTATATCGACCACAATTTCAGCAAAGAGCATCTGCGTTTTATTCGGAAATACAAGCTGGGCAGGGTATTGCCGGAGACCGTAGCTTCCGGTTACTGCACTTTTCAGAAGGTCGCCTTTGACCTGAAAAAACTGGCAGAATATGATCCGCAGGGAACCAGAGAATTTATGGAAAGCCACGGCATCCAGATTGCGGATGCACCAAAACAGAAACCAAAGAACAAATCACAGAGAGAAAGGTAGAAAACAACATGGAAGTGAAAATGAATAAAGAAATCCGAGACTATCAGGAGTCAATGTTCTGGGGCTTAAGTTTCCGGCAGTGCCTATTTTCGGTACTGGCGATTCTGGCAGCCCTTGGTATTTATTTCCTCACCCGGAAGTATGCCGGGGAACAGGTAACCGGATGGCTGTGCGTGCTTGGGGCGGCTCCCTTTGCAGCCTGCGGCTTTTTCCGTTACCACGGCATGACGGCAGAACAGTTCGCATGGGCAGTCATCAAATCCGAACTGCTGTACCCGAAACGGCTGGTATTCAAATCAGAGAACCTGTACTTTTCCTGCATGGAAGAGAGCCTGCGGCTGGGTGAAAAGATGATGGGAAACGGAGCGGAGCTTCTGGAGAAGAAACGGACGAAACAGAAGAAACCAAAGAAGCCAGGAGGAAGGGGTGATGCCTTTGATTAAAACCCTGAGTCAGACACTGAAACAGGACAAAGAAAAATTCAAAGTACCGAGGTCTGTCCAGCAGGCGATCCCGATCCGCAAGATCTGGCCGGACGGTATTTTTCAGGTGGAGAGCAAGTATTCCCGGACATTCCGGTTTACGGATATCAACTATTCCATTGCCAGCAAAGCGGATAAGACAGAGATGTTCCTGGACTACTCCGAACTTTTAAATGCACTGGATTCCGGCTGTACGGCGAAGATTACCCTGAACAACCGTAAGATCAACAAGGAAGAGTTTGAGCAGTCCCTGCTGATTCCAATGAAAGGAGATGGACTGGACGAGTACCGGAAAGAGTATAACGATATGCTCCTTTCCAAGATTTCCGGTACTAACAACAGCATTTACCAGGAACGCTATCTGACCGTCAGCGTCCACAAGAAGAACATCGATGAAGCCAGGACATACTTCGCCCGTGTGGGAACGGATATCATCACCCATCTGGCCAAGCTGTCCTCCATCGGGGAAGAGCTGGATGCAGAACAGAGGCTCCAGATCTTCCGGGACTTTTTCAAGGCAGACGTTCCGCAGAGCTTTCCGTTTGACATGAAAGCCTTTGCGAAAAAGGGACACAGCTTCAAGGACTGGATCTGCCCGGACACGATGGAGTTCCACAACGACCATTTCAAGCTGGGCGAGCAGTACGGCAGAGTCCTTTTTATGGAAGATTACGCCAGCTATGTGAAAGACGAGATGATCTCCGAACTGTGCAGCCTTGGCAGGAATCTGATGCTGTCTATTGACATCATCCCGGTACCAACAGATGAAGCAGTGCGTGAGATCCAGAACCGACTGCTGGGCGTAGAGACCAACGTAACGAACTGGCAGAGACGCCAGAATGCAAACAATAATTTTTCCGCCGTGGTTCCCTATGATATGGAGCTTCAGAGAAAAGAAACCAAGGAGATGCTGGACGACTTGACTACCAGGGACCAGAGGATGATGTTCGGTATCCTGACAATGGTACATATGGCAGAAAGCGAGAAACAACTGGATTCTGATACGGAAACCCTGTATTCCATTGCAAGAAAACACCTCTGCCAGATGGCAACCCTGAAATGGCAACAGGTCGATGGACTGAATACCGTCCTGCCGTATGGTCTGCGGAAGATTGATGCGGTGCGTACCCTTACCACAGAGTCCACTGCCGTCTTGATTCCGTTCCATACACAGGAGATCATGCAGCCGGGCGGCATTTATTATGGGCAGAATGCAGTCAGCAAAAATATGCTGGTGGCAGACCGAAGAAAGCTGTTAAATGGAAACTCGTTCCGACTGGGAGTCAGTGGTTCAGGAAAGAGCTTTTCGGCAAAAGAAGAGATCGTAGACCTTGCCCTATCCACAGAAGATGACATCCTTATCCTTGATCCGGAGTCCGAGTTTGCTTCTCTGGTGGAAGCCTTAAACGGAGAGGTCATCCGGATCTCGGCAACCTCCGATACCCATCTGAATGCACTGGACATGGACTCCGCCTATGGCAATGACCGCAACCCTCTGATTGAAAAGTCCGAATTTATCCTGTCCCTGTTTGAGCAGCTCGTAGGAGCCGGGAACCTTTCGGCAAAGGAGAAATCCATTCTCGACCGTTGCACCGCAGATGTGTACCGGGATTATATGAGGGGCGGTTACAAAGGGCAGGTGCCGACCTTAAAGGATCTGTACCGACAGCTCATGCTCCAGCCGGAGGAAGAAGCCAGAGGGCTGGCATTGTCTTCGGAACTGTTTATCAATGGAAGTCTGAACACCTTTGCCCAGGAAACCAATGTTAATACGAAGAGCCGTATCATCGACTATGACATCCGGGAGCTGGGCGAACAGCTCATGCCCCTTGGAATGCTGGTCACACTGGATTCCATTTTTAACCGTGTGATTCAGAACTGGAAGAAAGGAAAAACGACATGGATCTTTGCGGATGAGTTTTATCTGCTGTTCCGCTATGAATACAGTGCAGACTTTTTCTACCGCCTGTACAAGCGTATCCGTAAGTATTCGGGATTTGTGACCGGGCTTACACAGAACGTGGAGGAACTTCTGAAATCCGATACCGCCCGCCTGATGCTGGCAAACAGTGAGTTCCTGATCCTTTTGAATCAGGCAACCACCGACCGGGACGAGCTTGCAGCACTTCTGAATATCTCGGACAACCAGTTATCCTACATCACCAATGTGGGTGCCGGCCACGGCCTGATCCGCTGCTCCGGGAATCTGGTACCGTTTGAAAATTCGTTCCCAAGAAATACAAAGCTGTACCGTCTGATGACGACCAAGCCGGGCGAAGCGTAAGAGCAGTACAGACCGGGACTGGAGGTGAGAGATGAAGGATATTAAAACCAAAGAAGTCACAACAAAACCAAAGACTAAAAATCCTGCCTCCAGAATCCCGAAGGAGCTGATGCGGACGGCCATACTGGAGAGCAGGGAAAAGTCCCAGACCATCGCAAATGCCAGGGATAATGACATGGGGGAACAGTCCCCATCCGAGTATGCCAGTGGAAAAGTCGCATCCGCAGAGGAATGGGTTGCCAGAAAGACTGGCAGAACTGTAACCAGAGCCGGAAAGACAGCTGCACAGACTTCCTACGAGAAGATCAAACTGAGAGCCGCTGGCAGAAAAGAAGCGGAGAAAGAAGTTGTCAGAGGAACAGGGGACACACAGGCTCCCGATCCGGTCAGTCGGGAAGCACCGAAGCAAAAGAACCGGGAACAGGGGGCATCCCGTGTGAAGGTCAAGGAACGGGAAAACCAGGAAGTCCAGATTCAGAAAGCCAAGCGGCAAAAGGCGGTTTCAGATGCCGTCAAAACGAAAGAACAGAAGATCCGGGCAGCCAGGGAGACAGCAAGAATCCAGAATGGGCAGGAAATGCTGGAAGGTGGATCGCTTTCCATCAAAAGACAAAACCAGAAAAGCAAGGCCGGAGATATCGCAAGGCAGAATGCCATTCGCCAGAAACAGCCGGAAACCATCCGGATCAAGGAAAAGCCACGGAAACAGTTGGAGCCGAAGACCATACAGCGGCGTACTATTAAGACCGCCCCTCCATCTGCGAAGATCAGCATCCAGCCAGAGCAGAAGCTCCGTGTAGCCAGTTCTAATGCCCTGACAGCCCGGATGCAGAAGCAGATGGAACGAAGGGCAGCGAAACAGGCGGCGAAGAAAGCAGCCTTGCAGACTTCTGATGGAATCCGCCGGATACAGAAAACGGCAAGGGCAGGGGAGAATACCTTCAAGGCAGCTAGGGCCGCTGTGGAAGCGGCAGCGAAAACCGTACAGTCCATGATGGCTGCACTGGGAGCTGCCGGAGCAGTGATCGTTCTTCTATTGGTTATCATAGTCGGAATCATAGGAGGTGCGGCATTCTCTGGAAGCTCAGAGAGTAATGAATCACTCAGCCAGGAAGTCCTTTCCTACACATCAACCATCCAGAAATACGCCAATCAGTATGGAATCCCCGAATACGTCTCGGTGATACAGGCGATTATGATGCAGGAATCCGGCGGCCGGGGAACCGATCCCATGCAGAGCAGTGAGTGCCCATACAACACCCGGTACTCCAACAGCCCCAATGCCATCCAGGATGCAGACTACTCCATACAGGTGGGAATCCAATATTATGCGGACTGCCTAAGAGAAGCCGGATGCACCAGCCCCCAGGATATGGACAAGCTGAAGCTGTCCCTGCAAGGATATAACTACGGCAACGGATACATAACGTGGGCGATACGGAAGTATGGCGGTTACAGTGCCGAAAATGCCCTGCAGTTTTCCAACGAGCAGGCGGCTTCGCATGGATGGAGTGCCTATGGCGATCCAGAGTACGTTCCGCACGTCCTGCGGTATTATTCCAGCGGCGGATTGTTTGCCGGCCTGTTTGGAGGCAACGGCCAGATCGTATCGGTAGCACTTACCCAGCTTGGAAACCAGGGAGGCCAGAAGTTCTGGTCGTGGTATGGATTTGACAGCCATGTGGCATGGTGTGCCTGCTTTGCCAGCTGGTGTGGGGATCAGGCAGGACTGATCGAGAGCGGTAAGATGCCGAAGTTCTCCCTGTGTGATGACGGAATCGCATGGTTCCAGAGCAAGGGGAAATGGAAGAGTCGGGGATACTCGCCAGCACCCGGAACCCTAATCTTTTTTGACTGGAACGGAGACGGAACCTCAGACCATGTAGGAATCGTGGAGAAAACCGAGGGCAGTACCGTATACACCGTAGAGGGAAACTCCAGCGATGCCGTGAACCAGAGAAGTTATGATATCAATAACGGAACAATCATGGGATATGGCATACTTTGAAAATTAATATGTTGACTCTTAGAGAGTAGTCAATAGTTTAGATTACCTTGACTAAAAAACAAATATAAAGTATTATGTGATTAGCTTTAACTAACTAGAAAAGGAGGGCGCACAATGACAAACCAATATATGACGAAGCTGTATCACGATCTGCTCTCCAACTCTCCGCAGACAGTGACAATAGATATTCCGGCTGATATGGGAACAGGTCAGATTTCGCAAGTTGTTACAAAGCAAGGAGCTGTTGTATCAGACTGGAAAATGAACTATTTTTCAGATATGAATGTGCAGGGTGTAAGCTGCGAAGATTATATTCAACTTTTATTCTGCTTCAATGATGGCGTATCGTGGAATATTGCAGATGCACGTCAAAGTGTCAGCATCCAGAAAGGCGAATCCTGCATTTATCGGGGACATGGTAAAATGGAATATTTGTGTTATTCTGGGAAGAAAGATTTCCTTTTTAAGAATATAAAAATTCCCATGCCATATTTTCACAAAATTTTGAATGACTACTTTGAAGATAGTGAAATAAACGCTTATGAAAAGAAATTACTGACAGGGATTTCAAAAGTGAGCGTTACCCCGTATATGGAGCACATTTTTGCGGAGGTAAAAGATTTTACGCAATACCGAGGTGGTTTAGGGTATCTATTCTTGGAAAGTAAAGTTTTTGAATTGCTGTCTGTATATTTAAGTGAAGTATTGGAACTCAGTATTCTTTCATCGAACCATATTAGCATTTCCAAAAGTGACAGGGATTCGATTACCGAAGCAAAAAGGATTATTGACAGTCAGCTTGCTTTTGCACCAAGCTGTGAGGAATTGGCGAAAAAGGTAAATATCAGTGTTTCTAAACTGACGAAAGGATTTAATTCTTTATTTGGAACATCGGTTCACGCATATATTATAGATCAAAGACTGGAAAAGGCTGCGGGGCTTCTTTTGGAAAGTGACTTGAACGTAAGTCAGATCGCGATGCTGGTTGGATATTCAAAACCAAGCAACTTTGCGGCTGCGTTCAAAAAGAAATATGGGGTAATACCCAAGAATTATAAAGATGAAAATACGATTGGCTAAACCTAAAAATACCGATTTTGGGTAGAATGAAATTGAGTTTGGGTTGGATGTAACGACGAAAATTGGTACAATTTGCGATGTGGTTAGAGAAGATTAACCACATCGCATTTTTTATTTTCCAAATAAAGGGAGGAGGAATAAGTATTATGAAACAAAAGTTAAATGCGAAAGATTTTATTCTCATCGGTGTTTTAACGGCCCTTATGTGGATTATTTGCATGATTATCAGCACCATTATGAGCGTGGCTGGCCCGGTAACAAATGTATTTTACCCATCCGTTGTTGCAATCCCGAATGGTATCGTTATGATGCTTCTACTGGCTAAGGTACCGAAGAAAGGCGTGTTTACTATTTGCGCCGCAATTCAGGCTATCCTGTTTCTGCTGGTGGGCGCTTTCTGGTTCATTCCTATCGGACTGGTAATTGGTGGTATCATTTGCGATTTTCTGGTTATGAGCCGGAATGAAATTACAATGAAGTCCATGATGGCAGCTTATGCACTGTTCAGTGCTATTTTTGCTTTTAGTGCTATCTGCCCTATCAAATTTCTTCAAAGCGCATTTGTCGGAGCAATGGAGAAAAATAATATTGCCCCGGAGTACATTCAGGGAATGTTGAACATTACTTCCGTTCCCATGCTGGTAGTCATTGTTGCTGCCGGATTGGTAGGCGGTCTGATTGGCGGCCTTATCGGTCAGAAAGCATTGAAAAAACACTTTATCAAAGCTGGACTTGTTTCAGTAAAATAACAGGATCAGCCCCCTGAAACTTTATCCGGCAATACAGGCAAGCGGGCTGCCTGACTTCAGAGCGTGGGGCTGAGAACGGTCCTGCGCTTTGATTTTTATAGGGAGATAATTTCAATGGAAGAAGCACAAATTAAACAAATAATTGAGCGTCAGCCTCTACATGGCTCTGCGCTCCTCGACCCACGCTGCAAGATACTTCTTTTGGTCTGCATTGGTTTTGTCAGTTATTTTCTGGCCGGAGAAGTTGTCAGTCTCGCGCTCATGCTGGTTTATGGGCTGTTTATTGCCTTGGGTAACGGTGGAAAATGGGCTGTCAAAATGATAGTGATCTATATTATTGTTGCTTATCTCAATGCCCTGCTCCGTTATGTCCAAGTTCCAGTTTTAAGTGTGATTATGAGCGTGTTCGGCGTGACGGTCTTAAAATTGATTCCTATCATGATGATGGGACTTTGGATATTGCGAACTACATACATGGATGATTTAATGGTGGCACTTCAACGGATGAGGCTGCCCCAGGCAGTCACAATCCCCCTTGTTGTTATGTTCCGCTATATCCCTACTTTACGGATTGAATATCGACAAATCCGAAGCACGATGGATATTCGCGGTATCAGTGATACCGTGTGGAAACGGGTATCCCATCCGTTAGCAACCATAGAATACATTTTGATACCTCTGCTAATGCGGTGCTTGAAAGTTACTGATGAACTGGCTGCATCCGGCACAACACGCGGTCTGGAGTTGGAATGCAAACGATATGCGTTGCGGCCAATCCGTTTTTCGTGGCGGGAAATTGTGGTATCGCTGTTGGGTATCCTCTTTTTGGTCGGGTTGCTGCTTATTGACCAGACTAAAATCGGGGAAATCATTTTATGGAGGGTGTGACGATGATCTCATTTCAGAATTTTAGCTTTCGTTATGAAGAAAGCAAAGACTTTACCCTCCGTGGCATTGATATGACCGTACAGACAGGAGAATTTATTCTTTTGACTGGGCGAAGCGGCTGCGGCAAAACAACCCTGATCCGCTCGCTTAATGGTCTGATTCCGCACTTTTATCCCGGAGAAATCCAAGGCGATCTACTTATGGATGGCCATTCGCTGCTGGAAATGAAGCCGTCTGAATTGGCAGGACAGGTTGGAACGGTATTCCAAGATCCACGTTCTCAGTTCTTTATGACGGATACCACGCGAGAATTGGCTTTCGGCTGCGAAAACCTCGGACTGTCCCGCGAGGAAACGATTGACCGTATTGCAAAAGCAGCGAAAGAGTTGGAATTGGTAGATTACTTAAACAGAAGTATCTTTGCTTTATCCAGCGGGGAAAAACAACAGATCGCAATCGGTTCTGTCTATGCGCTGGGGCCAAAAGTATATATTTTTGATGAACCATCGGCCAATCTGGACTATGCCGCTACCAAACGGCTGGCAGAAATTATGGGAAAACTGAAACACGCTGGATACACCATTTTTGTGGTAGAGCATCGTTTTTATTATTTGCGCGATCTGATTGACCGAGCCTTTCTCATTCAGAATGGAAAAATTGAGCATGAGTTTACAAGGGAACAGTTTTGCTCTCTGCCTGAAGAAACACGAATTTCTTATGGCCTGCGGACAGCATACCCGGAACGCGATGCAGAACATTATCAGGAAAAGCCGCACACAAAGGATGAGACACATCGGCTGAATGTTCACAATTTAGGCTTTGCCTACAAGAAGGGGCCGGATATTTTTCAAAATGTCAGCTTTGAAGCTCATGCAGGAGATGTGATCGGTATTCTGGGCCATAACGGAGCTGGAAAAACAACCCTCTTATCTATTTTAACGGGTCTGCTAAAGCAGCAGCGCGGCGAGGTCTGCTTTGACGGGCATTACGCCGCGCGCACCGGCGACGACGGCACCGCCGTCTACGCCGACAAGGCGGAGCTCAAGCAGATCCGCAACTACTTTGGACTCGTTTTCCAGCAGTTCAATCTCTTCCCGCACTACTCGGTGCTCAAAAACGTCATGGATGCACCTGTCTGCGTCCAGAAGCGCGACCGTGCCGAGGTCGAAGCCTCAGCGCGCAGGACGCTTGAAAAAATGGGCCTCGGCGACAAGGCCGATGC
>OHFM01000505.1_pt1 | contig 15622 bp, 18 predicted proteins | sample 1567511 | NCBI WGS metagenome assembly OHFM01 (sample SAMEA3879571, study PRJEB24766) | human gut metagenome | biome: human-associated habitat; feature: feces | place: USA | collected 1985/1987
GTTCGTTGTGGAAAGCACGAACAACGATGCGGCTATTCACACCGAGAACGCCGCAATCACTCCCGCCGCCGATACCCTTACCACCGTAACCTTGAGCGGGTACGAGATCGTGAAGCTGGTTCAGATTTCCGATACCGTTATGACAATGAGCATTGCGGCGTTTGAAAGCTGGATCGTTGATATGCTTGCAGAGGCGATCGCCCGCAAGGTTGAAGATTTCTTCATCAACGGAACCGGCACTTCCCAGCCGAAGGGCATTGACAAGGCGAACACTTGGGGCGAAACGAACAGCGTTTCCGTGGGCGCTTCTGCTTCCCTTACCGCCGCGAATGTCCAGACGCTGATCGGGCTTCTGAACGCCGGATACGACCGCAACGCAAAATTCGTTATGAGCAAGCGAACCTTGTTCACCGATTTTATGCCGTTGCAGGATACCAGCAAGAACCATATTGTAACCGTGCAGGGCAACAGCTACTTTGTTTACGGCTATCCGGTTCTTCTGTCCGATTACGTGAAGGAACACGAAGCCTTTTTGGGCGACTTCAAGAAGGTTTGCGCGAACCTTGCGGAAAGTATCAACGTCAAGAACGCCTATGACATCGACACGAACAGCTACAAATACAGCGGTATTGCGATCTTTGATTGCCAGCCCGCAATCGGCGAAGCCTTCGTGAAGCTGGTAAAGGCGGGCGCGTAATGGAGGGTTGAACGATGATGCTTGACAAGGTAAAGCTGGCTTTGCGAAAAACAGCCGCCGTATTTGACGACGAAATCGAAGATTACATTACTTCCGGTATCGCTGATCTTCGGCTTGTCGGTATCAACGTTCCGGAAAATGCGGGATCGTCCAGCGAAACGCTGGGCGATCCCCTTTTAGACCGCGCAATCATTCTGTACGCGAAATCCGAAGATAACTTCGGCGGCGAAGGCGAAAGGCACAGGAAAGCATACGATTACTTGAAATGCGCCTTGTCGCTGTCTGACGAATACACGGAAGGCGGTGGCGGATAATGGGCTGGAGAGATCAAATAACGCTGATCGCGCTTTCCGAACCTTCGGAGCGGACAAACGAACACGGCTTCCCTACAAGGAAGCCGGAAACGGCGACAACGGTTTTCGCTGATAAAAAATCCGTAGGGTATTCGGAGTTCTACAAAGCGGAAATGGCGGGACACGCCGCCGAAATCAAGTTCGACGTTTACGCAATGGAATATAGCGGGGAAACGATCGCGGAATATCCCGTTTCGAGCGGGAAACGCTATCGCATTCTTCGGACGTACATTCACGACGACGGAGAGCTTGTGGAATTGACGCTTTCCAGCTTCCCCGAAGCGCAGAGCGCCGCAAACGCGGCGGGAGGCACGACGGAAGGAGGCGGCGGAAATGGCACGGTTTAACGTTGTAGGGCTTGACGACCTACAAGAACAGATGCTTCAACGCGCGAAAATCGCGGAAGAGGCAGTACCGGAAATGCTGAAAGCTGGCGGCGCGGTAATGCAGGAAGCACAGCGGGCGGAAATCCGAACAATGTTCCGGAGCCGCCGAAGCACAGGCGATCTTGCCGCGTCGATCGTTGTTTCCAAAATCAAGGAGCGGGACAGCGGGAAGATGGTTGAAGTATATCCGGACGGGAAAGACAGGCACGGGGTACGGAACGCGACAAAAGGCTTCGTCCTGCAATACGGACGAAAGAATATGCCAGCGCGCCCGTGGTTCACGGCGGCGAATACGAAGGCGGCGGACGCTGTAAACGATGAAATGCGCCGCGTATGGGAGGCGAAGCAAAATGACGGACGTTGATACACTTGTAAAAACGACGCTGGAAAAGCTGGGCTATCCCGTCGAACGGCTGATTTACACTGGAAAGGCAGAAACCTTTATCACGTATCAGATCGTCGTGGGGCTGGATACCCATTTTTCGGACGATGAAAGCGGCGCGGAGGAATTCACGTACAGGGCGGATATTTATTCCCGCGTGGACTATATCACCCTTATGCGGAGCGCAAAGCGGGCATTGAAGGAAGCGGGGTTCTATGGGATCACGTTTGATCCGGAAGTGTTCGAGGAAAACACGGGCTATTATCACGTTCCCGTGGAATTCAAGTATATGGAGGTATAACGAATATGGCTACAATCGGATTGCGCGACCTTTACCGCGCGCCTATCACGATCGGCGACGGCGGCGTGGAGGAATACGGCAAGCCTGTAAAAATGGCGAAGGCGATTTCGGCGGAGCTTTCCGTGGAGGTTGCCGAAGCGATCCTTTACGCGGACGACGGAGCCGACGAGGTTGTAAAGGAATTTGTTTCGGGAGAATTGACGCTGAACGTAAATGATCTTCTTCCGGCTGACCTTGCCGCCCTGCTTGGACAACAGCAGGACGACGATATGGTGGTTTATGGTTCTGACACAGACGAACCGCCGTATTTTGCAATCGGCTTCCGCGCAAAGAAAGCGGGCGGAACATACAAGTATATTTGGCTTTACAAGGTGAAGTTTTCGATCCCTTCCGAAAACTACCAGACGAAAGGCGACAGTATCGAATTTACTACGCCGGAGATCGTCGGGCAGTTCATCAAGCGTTCTGACGGCTTGTGGAAGGCGGAACACGTCGCCGCGCCGACCGAAAGCGTCGCGGCGGCTTGGTTTACTACGGTGAGAGAACCGAACAATACAGGGTCTTAAAGAAAATAGAAAGGGGGTACAGCGGGGAGCCGGAAACGGCTTCCCGCTTATTGTTTTATGAGCGCAATTAAAGACGGACGTTTCCCGATCACACTTGACAAGGAAAGACACCTTCTTTTCAGTTTGAACGTTATCGACGAAATGCAGGACAAATTCGGCGGCTTTGACAAGCTGGACAAGGCGCTTTCTGGAAAAGACAGCGTGAAGAACCTTCGCTGGCTTCTTACCCTGCTTTTGAACGAAGGCGCAGAGGATGGCGACGAAGAGCTTACCGAAAAACAGGTGGGCAAGCTCATTCATACGGGCAATTTCGCCGACGTGAAAGCGGCGATCTTCAAATCCTTTTCTATGGGCAACAACGGAACGCCAGAACCGCCCGAACGGGACGAAGAGGAAGAGGACGACGAAGAGGATATCGAAAAAAACGCAACAGCGGGCAAGGAATAATCGACCTTGCCCGCCTTCTTTATATCGGCGTAACGCTTCTTCGCTGGAGCGAAGCCGAAGTATGGCGCATGACACCGTATAAAATTTTGACGCTTTTTAGGATACACAAACAATTCAATCCGGATCGCTTCAAGCCGGAAGAGCCGGAAGCCGATATTGACGACGTGTTAGGAGGGTTGTAAATGGCGAAGGAAGAGCAAATCAAATCGCAAATTATTCTTGAAGGCGAAAAAGAATACCGCGCCGCCTGTAAAGGTATCAATACTTCCCTTCGCGAAATCGGATCGGAAATGAAGCTGGCGACGGCGGAATTCGGCGACAATGCGGAAAGTATTGAAGCGCTTACACGGAAGCAGGATATTCTACAAAAACAGCTTGACGAACAGGCAAAGAAAGCGAAAGCCGCAGAAGCGGCATTGAAGAAAATGCGTGAAGGCGGGATCGATCCTACCGATCCCGCCTATCAGAAAATGCAGACGAACCTTAACAACACACGCGCCGAAATGGTGAAGGTTCAACGGGAGCTTGACGACACTTCAAAGAAGCTGAAAAGTTCAAAGATCGATTGGGAAAGCGTCGGCGACACCGTGGGAAAAGTAGGAAAGGCAATCGGGGCGGGCGTTGCCGCAATGGGCGCGGCGATTGGCGCGGCGGCTACCGCCTTTTTAGGGCTTGCAGAGAGTACGCGCGAAGCACGCGAAAATATGGGAAAGCTGGAAGCGGGCTTTACAACGGCGGGGCATTCGGCGGAAGATGCAAAGAACACTTATACCGAATTGTACGGCATTCTTGGCGACGACGGACAGGCGACCGAAGCCGCCGCACACCTTGCACAGCTTACGAATAACGAGCAGGAGCTGGCGACGTGGACGGATATAGCGACGGGCGTTTACGCGACCTTCGGCGACAGTTTGCCGATCGAAAACTTGACGGAAGCCGCGAACGAAACAGCGAAAACCGGACAGATTACGGGCGGGCTTGCCGACGCTTTGAATTGGGCGGGCGTTTCGGAAGATGAATTTCAATCGAAGCTGGACGCTTGCACAACGGAGCAGGAGCGGCAAGCGCTGATTACGGAAACGCTGAACGGGCTTTATTCCGACGCGGCGGAGGCTTACAGAGAGGTAAACGGCGATATTATCGAAGCACAGAAGGCAACGGCGAACCTTAACAGCGCTATGGCGGCGCTGGGTGCGATTGCCGAACCTATCGTTACAAAGCTGAAACAGCTTGCGGCGGATCTTCTGCAACAGATAACGCCGTTCGTCGAGCTTATCGGAACAGGGCTGACAGGGGCGCTGGAGGGCGCAGAAGGCGCGGCACAACAGTTTTCCGAAGGCTTGCTGGGGCTTGTAACGTTCATCGTCGAACAGCTTGGGGCAATGCTTCCGACCTTCCTTGAATTCGCCTTGCAGATGATCGGGACACTTGCAACAGGTATCGCGCAAGCCTTGCCGACGCTTGTTCCGACGATCGTTTCGATTATTACGCAGTTGGTGCAAACGCTGATCGACAATATCCCTATGCTGATTGACGCGGCATTACAGCTTATTACAGGGCTGGCGCAGGGTATCATTAACGCGATCCCCGTTCTTGTAGCGGCGCTTCCGCAAGTGATAACGAGCCTTGTTAATGGACTGCTGGCGGCGATCCCGCAAATTATTCAAGCGGGCATCGACCTTCTGACTTCCCTTATTACCGCCCTTCCGGAAATCATTACGACGATTGTTTCGGCTATTCCGGAAATCATAAACGGGATCATTACGGCACTACTTGAAAATATCCCGCTTATTGTTCAAGCGGGAATTGACCTTCTTGTGGCGCTGATACAGGCGTTGCCGCAGATCATAACGACAATCGTACAGGCAATCCCGCAGATTATCAGCGGAATTGTAAATGCGCTTGTGCAGAATATCCCGCAGATTATTCAAGCGGGCGTTCAGTTGTTCGTTGCCCTTATTCAGAATTTGCCGACGATCATTGTTGAAATTGTCAAAGCGGTTCCGCAGATCGTTTCCGGTATCGTACAGGCGTTCGCAAGTTTGGGCGGCGAAATGGTGAGTGCTGGCGCAAACCTTCTTCACGGATTGTGGGAAGGCATTTCAAGCGCGGCTTCGTGGTTATGGGACAAAGTAACCGGCTGGGCTTCTTCCCTTGTGAGCGGGATTAAAAGTTTCTTCGGCATTCACTCCCCTTCAACCGTGTTCGCCGAAATCGGTACGAATATGGGCGAAGGCGTGGGCGTAGGCTTCGGCGAAAGTATGGACGGCGTTTCGGCTGATATGACCGCCGCAATGGGCGGAGCGGGACAGCTTACCGCCGCCGAAGCGGTGCGCGCCGTGAATGACGGCATTATGGCGAATATCGAAGGGCTTTCCGGAGCGATAAACGCGATCGTCGAGAAGGTTATTACCGGACTGAACGCACAGGCGCAACGGCTTATTCAAGCCGGACAGGACTTCGGGAACAACATTGCTTCCGGACTGATTAACGGTATCCCGCAGATTACCGCGAAGATCCCGCAGATCACGCAAAGCATTATTACCGCCTTCAACGCGCAAAATCAGAAGTTCATCGACGCGGGCGTTACGATTGACCGCAATATCGCTTCCGGTATGGTGCAGGGTATCCCGCAGATTACAAGCAAGGTGGCGCAGATCGTACAGCCTATCTTGACGGAGCTTCGTTCCTTCGTATCCGACTTCACAGCGGCGGGCGAAGAGATGGTGCGCGGCATTTGGCAGGGCTTTCAAAATATGTCGAGCTGGCTGGAAAGCCGCGTGCGTTCGATGATGCGCGAGATTGTCGCGGCGGTTGAAGATGAAATGGATATTGCTTCCCCGTCGAAAGTGTTTGCGGGTATCGGCGAATATATGGCGCAGGGGCTTGGCGAAGGCTTCGGGCGTGAAATGCGGAACGTTGAAAAGACGATCCGCAAGGCGACCGACAGCGCCGTTCCGGACGATCCCGAACCGCGCCCGCGCACGGGTGGCGGGCAGGAAGCGACGTTCAAGGTTGTTCAAAACATCTATGCGAACGATACTTCCTACGCCCAGCAACAGCGAGAGGCGGCGCGGCAGTTCAGAATGATTGCGCGGGAGGTAATGACCTAATGAAAGTACAAGAGAAATTGACCTACACGAACGAGCGGGGGGAAAGCATTGTCTTTTCCCCTGCTTCTTCGTATCACGTAAACTTCAAGGACGTTTCCGGCTTGTCCGACGTGCAGAACGCTATTTATTCAACAAACAGTATGGGGCAGGACGGAGATACGTATTTAGGATACCGCATTGAAAGCCGCGATATTGACATCGTGGGGCATATCAAGGAGCGGGACAAGATCGCTATACAGGAATTGCGCCGCAATCTGAACCGGATATTAAATCCGCAGTATTCCGCGACGCTTACTTACGAATTAGGCGACTTCAAGCGGGTTATCGGTTGCACGATCAACAACGCGCCTATTTTTAAGCGCGGAACGATTTTCGAGCAATTCACGATCCAGCTTTCGTGCCTTAATCCGTTTTGGCGTGAAGAGGCGGAAACGCGCGAGGATATAGCAACGTGGATCGGCGGCTTTGAATTCCCTGTTCCGGACGGGCTGGAAATAACGCCGGATTGGGAAATCGGCTACCGCCAGCCTTCGCTGATCGTCAACGTATTCAATTCCGGCGACGTGAAAAGCGGTATCCGTATCGAGTTCCGCGCGCTGGGCGCGCTAACAAATCCCCAGCTTTTGAACGTCAATACGCAAGAGTTCATCAAGGCGAATATTTCGCTTGAAGCGGGCGACGTGCTGACCGTTTCGACGGGGTACGGCGAAAAATCCGTGAAGCTGACGCGAAACGGCGCGGAAAGCGACGCTTTCCGTTATCTTGACGTTGACAGTTCATATTTACAGCTTGCCGTGGGCGATAACCTTTTCCGCTATTCGGCGGATACGAACGCAGAAAATCTTGAAGTATCTATCTATCACAATAACTTGTATTTGGGGGTGTAGCGGTATGGAATTATACGTCTATTCTTCCGAAATGGAGCTTCAAGGGATCGTCGAAAAAATCGCTTCGCTGATCTGGACGCGCCGCTATTGGAGTTGCGGCGAATTCAAACTTCTTGTTCCCTTCACCGAAGAGCATTCCCGAATGCTGGTGAAGAACAATATCATTATGAAGCGCGGCGACGACGAAGCGGCACAAATCCGGTACGTTTCAATTACGAAGAATTCGCAGGGGCTGGAGGAAATCGAGGTTCAAGGAAAGTTCCTTATCGCGTGGATCGGGAAGCGGATAATCAAGAAGCAGATTATCACGAACGACACAACGCAGAACATTTTATACCGCATTGTACGGGAGAACGTAACAAATCCGGCTGATACCGCGCGGAAAATACCGGACGTTTCAATCGCTACCGACGACGAGGACACCGAAAGCGGCGTGATCGACTACACTTCGGAGCAGTACACAAACGCACAGCTTGCGGCAGAAACGGCGGCAAAGGCGGCGAAGCTGGGAATACGAATGCGGACGGACGCGCGAACAGGCGCGCACGTCTTTTCCGTCTACGAAGGGCGCGACCTTACGGCGGGCAATACCGCAGGAAATGCGCCTTGTATCTTTTCGCAGGAATTCGATAACATCGTTGAACAGGAATACACAAACAGCGTGGAAAACCTTAAAACAACGGCGTTCGTCGGCGGTGAAGAGAAAGAAGGCGTTGCCCGCAAAGTTGCCGAAGTAGGCGGATCGGCAGCAGGGCTGGCGCGTGAAGAGGTATTCATAAACGCCACCGATATAGTGCAGGAATACGAGGACGACGACGGCGAACAAGTAACGCTGACCGATACCGAGTATTTAGCGCTTCTATCCGCCCGAGGCGCGGAGGAATTAGAACAGTACGCGGAAACACTTTCGTTCGGATCGAAGATCAATACCTTTGCAAATCTTATCTACCGAACCGATTACGATTTAGGCGACCGCGTTACTTGCGTGAACAAGCGCTGGGGAATTCGCATTGACGTTCGCATAACGGAGATCGCGGAAACCTATCAAAACAACGTCGAAGAGATCGATATTACCTTCGGCGAGAGCTTGCCCGCGCTTTTGACGCAGATACGGCAGATCACAAAATAAAGGGGTGTAAATATGGAAAAATCGAGCTTTTTTAACAGCGTATCCGGCGACCGAAAATATAAAGCCGAAGATTGGGCTTCCTATTTCGGATCATTCATCGGAAACGGCGTTTTCCCCGTTCCTTCGACGGGGCTTCAAGTTGTAGCCGGAAGCGGAATGCAAGTAACCGTGAAAGCGGGCAAGGCGTGGATCAACGGCTATTTCTACAACAACACAAGCGACCTTTCCTTGACGCTTGCGACGGCTGACGGCGTGCTGAACCGAATTGACCGCATTGTGGTTCGATGGGACTTGACGAACCGCGTTATTTCGGTGAAGGCGAAATCTTCTTCGTATTCGGCTTCCCCTACCGCGCCAGCCGTCGAGCGGGACGCGGATATTTACGAATTGGCAATCGCCGACGTTTACGTGGGCGCGGGCGTTACCGCGATCACGGGATCGAGCATTACCGACAAGCGGCTTGATACTACCGTTTGCGGCGTTGTAGCGGGGCTTGTCGATACCATCGACACGACAGCTTTTAACGCACAGCTTGAAGCGTGGTTCGCTGAATATCAGAGCGACAGCGCGGCGGAGTACAATTCCCTTGTATCGTATATGAATTCCTTGAAGTTGCAGGGAAACACGCAGTACGACGCGCTGGAAGAGTATTTCGCGGACTTCAAGACGGAAGCGCAAACGGACTTCGATACTTGGTTTGAAGGCTTGCAGGACGTGCTGGACGAAAATACAGCCGGAAACCTTCTGAATATGATTACGGCGCTGACCGCCCGCGTCGATCTGATCGAAGCCGTGATCTTCAACGATATTACCGAAAATCCGTTCCTTATCCTGTTTGACGACCTTTCCGGCGTTACAACAACGGGCGTATGGAACGAGAGCTTACAGCGTATCGAATGTTAAAACGGTACGCTTGCACACGGGCGGAATTGTCGTGCATTATAGGGAACCTGTTTATCGAGCTTTCGCCGCCGTGCGAACGTTGCGGCGAAGATGCTTTGACGATCACGGGAACGACCGTAACCGGAAACAAAGGAACGCTTTTCGTTACGGCGGCTGGGTTTGATTTCGAGGGGTGCGCCGAAGATGCCGTTACTATTGACCGCATACGAAAGGGACGGTGCATAAATGCAGAGGCAGGAACGAGGAAGAAAGGAACCTTCGGAATTTAATGTTATTGTGAAGTGCAAGGATTTAATCAAGCACACATTCACGATCACGAACAGCACGGAGCGCTTCCCGAAGAAATACCGTTTTACCCTTGTAAACAGAATACAAGACAAAGCGGTGGACATTTACGAATGCGTCCTTGAAGCGAACGAATTAGACCTTCGGGACGCGCAGGAATACAGACAACGGCAGAAGCTACAAGCAAAGGCGCTGACCTATTGCAAGGAGCTTCTATTTTTCATAGAGCTTTCGCAGGAAATGGGCTTTATTTCTATGAGCAGTTGCGAATATTGGTCAAAACTTGCGCTTGAAGTGAAGTACATGACGACCGCGTGGAAGAAGCGGGACAAAACGAGAGCTTGAAAAACGTTCGGGGTACATCTTGATACGCCTAATTCGTCGAACGCCAACAACGTCCGCAACGTCAATTCGGACGGCTCTTTGAACAACAACAACGCGTACAACGGGAACAACGGCGTTCGCCCGCTTCGGTGGAAAATGAGATCGAGTAGGCATAAGCCGAAAGCAGAATACCACCATCAAAGGAAGGTGTATCCCGCCGCCGCGATCCACAGCGGGGGCAAATACAGGATCGCCGATGCCGGAGCCTTCCGCGCGGCGGAAGGCAAAGGCTACACACAGCGAGGAATTTTTATGACAGATTACGAGAAGATATATAGCTTCGAGAACCTATACAGAGCCTACCGAAAGGCGCGGAAAGGCAAGAGGTGGAAAGGAGCGGCGGCAAAGTTTGAAGTTAATCTTCTTGAAGCGCTGAACCTATTAAGCGCGCAGATCAGAACGAAGCGCTATACCATGTCCCCGTATAACACGTTCGAGGTATACGAACCGAAGCGCCGCGTGGTTATGTCAAACAGCTACAAAGACAAGGTTGTTCAACATTCACTTTGCGATAACGTGCTTGAACCGATCCTTACAAGATCGTTTATCACGGACAATTACGCTTCGCAGGTGGGCAAAGGTACGCATTACGGGTTAGACAGGCTTCGGGAGTTCTTGCGGAGGTTTTACCGTAAAAACGGAATTGACGGGTGGATATTGAAGGCGGATATTTCCAAATACTTCTATTCCATTAGACACGACGTGTTAAAATCCTTAATCCGCAAGAAGATCACTGATCCGGACGTTTTGTGGCTTGTCGATCTTATCATCGACAGCACCGAAGGCAACGTCGGAATACCGATCGGCAATCAAACTTCACAGCTTTTCGCCCTTCTCTACCTTGACGGGCTGGATCACTTCGTAAAGGAAAAGCTGGGTATCAAATATTACGGGCGCTATATGGACGACTTCTTTTTGATCCATCACGACAAAGCATATTTGCAGGAGTGCCGGAAGCAGATTGAAGCGTTCGTACAGGCGCGCGGGCTTTCGCTGAATGCGAAAACAAATATCTTTCCCTTAAAACACGGCGTTGATTTCTTGGGCTTTCATACATACTTGACCGAAAGCGGCGCGGTGATCCGCAAGGTGCGCCGCCGGAGCAAGAACAATATGAAGCGGAAGTTGAAGAAATTAGCCGCCATTCACGCGGCGGGACGGATCGACGCAAAGACCGTTGAACAATCCTATCAAAGCTGGAGAGGACACGCCGAAAAGGGAAATTGTTATCACTTGATCCGGCGAACGGATCACTATTACAACAGGCTTTTCAATTCAAAGGAGGCGGAAAAATGTCAAAAGCAATAAGTTCACTTGCCGTGGGCGACAAGATCGAAGTTCCTGTTCTTTCGGCGTATCAATCGCGCTTCGGCGCAAAGATCATTTTCAAGGTTGCCGACAAGAACCACAGCGGCTATCCGTCGAATAGCGTAACGCTGATAACCGAAAAGATTATCCAGCTTATGTGTTCGGACGCGAAGGAGGCAAGCAACAGCAACAGCGATCGCAGAAACTACGGCAACAACAGGCATATTCATTCAAATATCCTGCAATGGCTGAACAGCAACGCAACGGCGGGAAATTGGTACAGCGCAAAGCACAGCGCGGACGCGCCGCCTACAAACGCGAACGTATGGAACAATTACAACGAATACGACGCGTGGGCGGGCTTCCTTGCTATGCTTGATCCGAAGTTCGTTGCGGAGCTTCTCGACACAACGCTTACCGTCGTAAAATCTTCGACGGACGGCGGCAGTTACGAAACCTTCACGGCGAAAATGTTTCTTGCGTCCACCACCGAAGTGGGGCTTGCGAATGAAAACAATATCGCGGAAGGATCGCTTCTTGCGCTATTCAGCAACAACGCTTCCCGCGTCGCTTATCCTACGGCGCAATGCGTGAGCAATTCGGAGTACACGGACGCTAATTTCAGCACGTCAAAGGGCTGGTATTGGTGGCTTCGTACGCCTTATTCGTCGAACGCCTACTACGTCCGCTACGTCTATTCGGACGGCTCTTTGCTCTACAGCCACGCGTACTACGGCAACTGTGGCGTTCGCCCGCTTTGTAATCTTAAATCTTCTATCTTGGTATCTGACAGCCCGAACAGCGACGGAAATTATACGGTAATCTACAATTCCGCGCCTTCCGCGCCGCCCAGCATTACCGCGCCCGCGACGTGTTACAGCAGACAGAACATCAACATTTCTTGCGCGGCGGCGACCGATCCGGACGGCGACGCGCTGACCTATTGTTTCGAGCGCTCATACAACAGCGGCGCGTGGACACAGGTTCAGAGTTCCGCCGCCCGCACGTTTTCGGAAATGGTATCGACTTCGTGGAACACGCTTCAATACCGCGTGAAGGCGGTTGATACGGCGGGCAATTCTTCCGCATACACGACAAGCGGAGCGATTGCGGTAATTCACAATCAGCCGCCCGTTATCAGCGGGCAGAATGCCGATCTTGGCGTAAAGCGCGAGGATTTCACCTACGAATACAGCGTTACCGATCCGGATAACGACGTTGTAAACGTCGTAGAAAAAATCGACGGAAGCACGATCAACACGCGCAACAATGTAACGCTGGGCGAAACGCTTACCCTTTCCGTAGGCGGGAACACCTTTACGGGGCTGACAAACGCCCAGCACACGATCGAGATTGTCGCGACCGACAGCGCCGGAAACAGCGCAACGCGGACGCTTACGTTCACGAAGGCGATCAACAGCTTTGTTATTACCCTTGCGGAGCCGCTGGAGGCAGAGAGCCAGCCGACGCGGTGCAATATCAATGTGAACAGAGATATTCCGGCTGGCGGAACGTTCAAGGTTGAAGCGTGCAACAATCCTTACGACGTTCAGCCCGTTTGGGAGGATTGCACGAACGCGGTAATTTCGGGGCTGGCACACGTATTTGAAAACACCGTAAACACGGCAACGCAGTTCGGATTAAATATCCGCGTTACCGTTGAGCGCGGCGACGCGCTGACGGCGTGCTGGGTATCGGGGATCGGAGGTAATTTTGAATGAGCGTAAAACATAACAAAGCTGGCGGCGTAAACGCGGAAGTGAAGAAAGAATTACAAGAAGTAAAGAAAGAAACGCAAGAAGTAAAGGCGGCGGGCGAAAGTACCGCCGCCCTTCTTGCAATGTCCTTCAAGGCGCAGATCGTGCAGGATCGCGCGGCGGGAACGGAAGCGATTACCGACGAAATGATCCTGCAATCGGCGGAAGTGATCGACTATCCGGAATACGAGGACGCGCACGCCTACAACACCGTGGGCGAAATCATCAAGTACAACGGGCGTTATTACGAGATTATCGCGCCGCACACGTCGAACGCTGTTTCCTATCCCGTCGAAACGACCTTCGCTTATTACCGCCTTGTGGAGCTTACGCACACAGGGACGATTGACGATCCGATCCCGTATCCGGAAACGGCGGGAATTGTCGTCAACGTTGAGAACGGGAAATATTACAGCTACAAGGGCAAAACGTACCTTGCAAAAGCTGATATGCCGAATTGCGTATATCCGCCCGATACGCCTTCTATGTGGCAATGGGAAGAAGTGAACAGCGGGGAGGGTTGAAAATGAGTGAAGCGATCTTATCCGCAATATCCGTTATCAGCGGCGTTTGCGCAATCGTGTTCGGGTATATTGCTTTTGTCCGGAACAGGGATAGCGACAAGACGAAGGAAGCGAAGAGCGACGCGACGATCTTAACGGAGCTTGGATACATAAAAGGCGGTATCGACGATGTAAAGGCGGAACAGCGGGAACAGCGAAAGACAAATACGGATTTCGTCGGAAGGCTTGTTTCCGTCGAAGCGTCGGCGAAACAGGCGCACAAGCGAATTGACCATATCGAACAGCAGATTGATAACAAATGAAAAAGAGCGGGAGCGGTTCGCAAATGAGCCGTTCCCATTCTTGAATATAAGGAGGTTTTCAAAATGAGCAACAGCACGCTGGTGGACTACACGAAAATTTCACCGAACAGGACAAGCCCGCGCAATCACAAGATCGACACAATTACAATTCATTGCGTCGTCGGGCAATGTTCCGTTGAAACGCTGGGTAACATCTTCGCGCCTACTTCGCGACAGGCAAGTTCAAACTACGGCGTAGGCGTTGACGGGCGTATCGGAATGTATGTCGAAGAAAAGGATCGTTCGTGGTGCAGTTCAAACGCGGCGAACGATAACCGCGCTATAACGATCGAGGTTGCAAGCGACACGACACACCCTTACGCGGTGAACGATAAAGCATACGCCGCGCTTCTCGACCTTGTAACGGATATTTGCCGCCGTAACGGGATCAAGAAACTTGTGTGGTCTACGAACAAGAACGAGCGCGTTAATCACTTGAACGGTTGCAATATGACGGTTCACAGGGATTACGCGAACAAATCTTGCCCAGGGGATTACCTGTACGAAAGGCACGGTGCGATCGCGGCGGAGGTAAACAAGAGGCTGGGCGCTTCGGCGGCGGAGCCGGAAACGCCTTCTTCCGGAACGGATACGCTTTACAAGGTGCAGACGGGCGCGTTTAAGCAGAAATCGAACGCACAGGCGCTGGAAAAGAAATTGAAGGCGGCGGGCTTCGATACCTACGTCGTGAATACGGGCGGCTATTACAAAGTACAGGTGGGAGCATTCAGCAAGAAGGCGAACGCCGAAGCAATGCTTGCAAAGCTGAAAGCGGCGGGATATTCCGACGCATTTATCACGACCGGAAGCGGCGGGACGGCGGCTTCCGTGAAGGTGGGAAGCAAGGTTCGCTTGAAGCAGGGCGCGAAAACCTACGACGGGAAAAGCCTTGCTTCCTTCGTGTATAACCGCGATCACGTCGTAAAGGAAATCAGCGGCGATCGCGTCGTGATTACCTACGGCGGAGTGGTTGTCGCGGCGGTGAAGCTGTCCGATCTGACGCTTGTTTAACACACGGGAACGCACGTGCGCGTTATTGAATTGCATGCCGTGCGAAGCCGTGCAATGAAAGGGGGGCAATATGAAACTACGTTCAAGGCGCGGGAAGCGTCAAAAGAAATTCCTTGCCGATGAACGCTTCGCGACGAAAGTTATTGTCGCGATCGGTATTACAACGGTGATCTTCATTGCGGCGCAGTATGTTTCTTTCCTCATTACGGGGATCGAGCAAACAACGCTGATTACGTACTACTTTACCGCCGTTGTGATCGAGTGCGGCGCGCTGATGCTGAAACGGCTATCCGAAATCATCGTCGCAAGGGTAAAGAAGAAAGAAAAAATCGAACCGGAAACGGAAACAGACGAAAGCGAGGTTTTATAAATGATTGATCTTACGCCTATTGTTGAAGCGATTGTCGCCCTTGTCGCGGCTATCATTACCGCGTTTGTGATCCCGTGGCTGAAAGGCAAAATCGACGCGGACAAGCTGGAGGAAATCGAATTGTGGGTAACGGTTGCCGTCGAAGCCGCCGAACAGCTTTACGTGGGGAGCGGGCGCGGCGCAGAAAAGAAAGCCTATGTCGTGCAGTTCTTACAGGAAAAGGGCTTTACCCTTGATCCCGACAGCTTGGATAAACTGATCGAAGCCGCCGTCTTTATTCACGTACTTTTTAGTCTATTCAATTTCCCTGCTTTTGTCAATAATAAATCAAAAAAATGTTAGCTATCTAATATTATTATTCGCATCTTTTAATCGTAAGTGAACTCATTTTACAGGAATAATCCTTTTCAGTGACATGCTCCCACCACTTAAATCATAGATTTTGAAGTGGGGGCTTCTTGCTCAATGGCTCTACTGA
>OHFM01000508.1_pt1 | contig 15558 bp, 13 predicted proteins | sample 1567511 | NCBI WGS metagenome assembly OHFM01 (sample SAMEA3879571, study PRJEB24766) | human gut metagenome | biome: human-associated habitat; feature: feces | place: USA | collected 1985/1987
CGCAATGATGGGATCGATTCCGGGGATGCCCGACATGGGCGACATGCAGGCACAGATCATGGCGCAGATGCAGGCTGCCGTGCCCGATCTGGCGGAGATCCAGGCGCAGCAGGCCGCCATGGGAACGCTCGGCGGGGTGGATGCCGCCGCCGTGGCCGAAGCCGCCCGGCAGAACATGGCGCAGGCCGCCGCAACCATGCAGGCAATGCAGGGCGGGAGCCTTGAGAAGGAGTTGCGCGAGGCGAATGCCGCGGCACTCGCCTGGCTGGGCGAGGACGACGGCTGGGAGATCAAGCATGCCGCGACGTGCCGGCTGACTGCGGAGCAGCGCCGACTGTTGGCTTTTGCGGCGCCGCTGCTGGTCTATAACGACGAGGCGGTGGATACCGTCGAGAGCGAGGTGCTGCCCGAAACCTACCGCGCACAACTTCAGAGCTGGTGGAACATTACGGACCGCGACTCGACGCTCGGGATCGTGCAGTGGCTGCTCCACGAAGGACACCATGCGGATGCCGACGCGGCGCTGACGCTCATGCGCGGCGGCCAACCCGATGCAGGCGATCCCGAGGAGAAGGCCGAGGATGTACAGTTGATCGCGGAGTTTATGATCGAAAACGGGTATTGTACGACCGAAACGCTTCCGCGGACGGTCATCGCCTGGGATCTGGTGCGCATTGCCAACCTCGGACACTGGGCCCTTCACGCCGGTTATCTCTCCGAGGAGGAGATGTGGCAGGTGATGCAGGTGGCCGCCGACACCGCCCGCGAGCACTTCGTCTCATGGGAGGAGTACGGACGCAGTTTCGCTATGGGTCGCGGCGTCTGGCACGGCGATGAGGAGGATTGCCAGACGGCCTGGGAGATCGTCACCACGCTGCTCGAAGAGGAGACCTCACCCTGGCAGCAGATTCCGTGGAACGCATAGTAACCCGCCAAGATTGGAACAATGGAACGAGGTCTTGAATTCTATGTGATGCTGGCCGCCGTGGCGGTCGGTGCCCTGACGTGGCTCTACAAGAAAGGCAGCCGGCTCTGGACGACGGTACGCAAACTGCGCCGCTCTTTCCAGGAGATCTGTCTGAATCCGAAATCGACGCTCGATGATGCACACTGCCGCAAGCTGGCCATCGGGGCGATGTACGCTTCGCAGCAGGGAGCATGGCAGAATTCGCTGGAGACGGGGATTTTCGACACGTTGCCCGAGATCGTGGGCGGCTGGTGGGGTATCGACTCCACCGCCGAGGCCCGCGGGCAACTGGACTACCTCTGCGAAAAGGGATTCCGCTACTACTGGCCTACGGTGCTCGAAGCCTTTCGGCTCGACGACCGTGAGCGGCAGGACGAACTCCTCCAACAGCGGATGACCTCGCAGGAGGATTACGACAAGGTCTCGTCGCAACTCGAGAATCTGCGGGAGACCTTCGACGAACTCCTCTCGTGCGGCGTGGTCGCCTCGAAGGAAGAACTCAACGGCTGCAACGTGACAGGTTGGGATGCAGGGCGTATCGTCTTTCTGGCGCGCGCCTGCTGCGGGATGGGTTACATCTCCGAAGAGGAGGTATGGCGTTACATCGGACGCGCCGACGCGCTGGCGCACGAGGCGTGCGGATCGTGGCGCGACCTGGCGATGAGCTACATCCTCGGACGTTCGCTGTGGGGCGGCAAGCGGGCCTACAATTCGGTGATGAAGAAGACGGCCGACGTGCTGCTGAGCGACCCCAAGAGCCCATGGGTGTGCTACCCGTGGTAAGGACACGACGAAACAGCGATGAAAGCCGCGCTAAAATATCCGGTCTTCTACCTTGCCCCCGCGGAGCACATGGTCTATGTCTTCTGGCGGGAGGAGAACGTGACGACACGCCGGCAGCTCGCCGAAGCCAACGGCTGGGCCGGTCAGGAGGCGGTCGATGCCTCCGGACGACGCTACATGATCCGCCGCTGCCGGGAAACCGGCCCGGTCGGACTCTACGGTCGCATCGGCCCAGCAGACCGACGCACCGTCCGCTACGACACCGACTTCGAAGAGGAGGTTCGCGATTGTCCGCTCCCGGAGCTGCAGGCGTGGATCGCCCGTGAATACCCCAAGTCGGAGTGGTTCCGGGTGGCGTGCTGGCGCAACGCCGCCGACTTCCGACAGGCGGTCTACGGCTGCCGGAGTTTCGAGGAACTGGCCCGGATGTTCCGCTGCCGACCCGAAGAGGAGCCCTCTATCCAACGCGATCTGGTACGCTTTCTCGCCGTGGCACTCGTTGTCGGACTCGTTATCTGGCTGCTGGCCCGCTACACATAAAACCCAAAACCATGAAAATCAATCATCTCATCGTATTTCTCCTTCTGCTCGCCGCCACAGGCTGCGCAAGCACCCGCAAATCCGCGGAGATCGCCCCGACGTTCGTAGCCTCCGAATCGACCTGGCTGTATCGGGATGCCGAGGTGGTAAACCGCCGGCTGAAACCCCTCGAACGTCCGCAGGTGCGCTTCGATGTCGAGCACGCCATCCTGCACGGGGATTCGGTCTGGGTAGTGGTTCGCGCGACCATTCCCCACCGCTCGATCCGCCGCGGAGAGTGTTTCAAGGCCATAAGTGTTCTTCAAGCCTCCGAGGGCATCATGGAGCTGGGTGGGCTGTCGCTCGACTCGGGCCATTTCATGCCCGATGATGAGGGAGACGTGGATGTGACAACCCGTCCCGGACGGATGCAGAACCTCTATCTCTCGTGGCGCTTTGCCTGGGACGAACGCATGCGGATGAATACCTTTATCGTGGTCTTTGCAAGCCTGACCGACGGCCGCCACCTGTTCCAGTATCTGCCCCTGATGCTGCCGCTCTTCTGGATAGATGATACGGAGGATGAGTTTTACTGGCCCCGGTCGGCCGGGATTCCCGAGGAGGCCCTGCTCGATCGGTCGCCCTTCGAAACTGCCGTCGAGTGATATGGAAAAAGTTATTCAGTGCGGATTCGGACTGCTGCTCGCACTGACACTTCCGATCTGGAGTGTACAAGGCGAACAGGCTCCGGCGGACGACCGTTCCGACTTCGACGTTGTACCGGAAAACGCCGCCCGGGCGGTCCTGCTCCACGCCGCCACCCCGGAATGCGACACTGTGCGCTGCTCTCTCTCGATCGATGCCGGGCAGCCGCGGGCTCGGGGCAACTACGAGATTCTGCTCTCCAGCAACCAATATACCGACCGAACCCCGACCATCGTCACGGAGGAGGGGACATCGCTGACATGGCTTCGCAGTTCCTCTTCCGAATCCTGGAGCAACGGCATAACCACACGTATCTGCCGGCACTTCTATCGCTTCTCTCCCGCCAAAAAGGGTGAATACCGGCTTCGTTGCCGGGACCTCTCGTTCGACGGGGTGGCCTACGACGGCGTATTGACGATCCAGGTCGGAGCACCGGAGCTAAATGCCGTTCCTACCTTCCTTTTATGGGTGGCGGGAATCGGTTGTCTGCTCCTCGTTGAAGTATTCATTCGGATTGGATGCCGCAACGAAGCCCGAGTCGATACGGCCGACTTCATACGGCGACACCGCAGGCTGCCGCTCAACGCCGAAGGGATCTGGATCCATTACCTGCTTCCAATCATGCTTCTCTATCTTCCGCTCTTCATGGTCATCATCACCCTCACGGGTATGGTGTCTATCTCGACCAGCGCGCTTCTCTGGATCGCGGCCGTTTGCGCCCCGGTGGCTTTCGTCCTCTTCCGCCTCCAATACCGCAGGCTTTTCTTCCACTGGAGAAAAACGGAGCTGCCGCCGGAGCGGATCGACGCATTGCTTCGGGAGCTGGCCGAGCAGTACGACTGGACGATCGACCACATGGACCGGGATTTTTTCGTCGCACACACCCATCCCGCATGGTGGAATGCCACGTGGGGTGAACAGATCTTCGTCGCGCACGACCGCGGCGGCATCTGGATCAACAGCATCAATGACCTCGGCAAGCGCAGTTCGATCGTCTCGTTCGGATATACCCGTCGGAATATCCGCCGGGTGACGGAGGCAATTGCAGCACAGGAAAAAGATACCCATTCATTCACCGATGTAAGCCCGATACCATGACACCACTGAAAATCACCCCGCTGCCCGGATGCACTCCCGGGACGGCCGAAAAGATCGATGCACTCAACCGCAAACTTGGATCGTTCATTCACGCACCGCTCAATCTCAAGGAGGTACTGCGCATGGAGCCGTTCGCCGCCGACGCGGAGGTGGTGCGGGCCGTTGCGGTCTCGCTCGACAACTACGCCATCCTCCCGACCTCGACAGAGGAGTGCGAACGCCAACGCACGACGGGTCTGCCGAAGGACTACGATATCGTGGGGTTCTGGTACTGCGTGGCGCTTCTCGCCCTTTCGGCAGAGCCGGAGGCCGTGCGTTATCTGCTCGTGCTGGCGCGCATACTGATGGTCGAGGATCCCGCGGAACTGTTCCTGCTGCGGCGCATTGTCCGCCTGCTGGAGGGATTTCCATTTTCCCACCTGCAGGAACTCAGAAGTCGGATTGAAGGCTTCTACGACACCGTTACGCACCAATTGGAGGCCTTCCGATGGCTGGAGGCCGCCGGGATTCCGTGGCCCGAGTCATACGAATGGGAGGTCATCGCGCAGTTCTCCTTCGACGGCGAGCCCTATGCCGACCCGGCGGCTCCGAAGGAAGAGCGGCGCAGGCGTGTGGTGCTGACACTCCGGCTGAACAGTCCCCGCAGCCTCTACGGCAGTTGCCGCCAGCACAACAGCTACGAGATCTCGCTCCGCAACGAAGACAACACGACACGCGGCATGTGGAACGAAGGCCACGGCGATCTCTTCATCGAAGATCGTCCCGTGATGCAGCACCGGATGTTCACACCACTACAGCTTCCGGAACTGTTCGACGCACTGGAAGGGTTTGGCATCCGGCTGGTGCGCAAGCCCGTGATGGTCTACACGAGCCAGGGAATTCGGAATGCCCACGTGAAGGTATTTCAGATGCTGGAGGATCAGCTCGGGCACAAGCCTTCGGCGTTCGGACAGGCCGCAGAGGAGGCGCTGGGCCAGCCGGAGGCAGCAGACGATGCGGACGGCATGTCGGCAGGAAAAGCAGGGAAAGGCCAATTCCCGGAGGTCGAGCGGGCCGTAGAGGAGGCGCTGGACCTGCTCAAATACGACGGGGATGTAAACGACTCGCTGGCTGAGATGCGGAAAAAGTGGGGCGAAGAGATTTCAGTGCTGCACGACGCCCGATTCGACGAGATCGGGGTGCAATATGCCTGCCGCTCGCACGAAGAGGGACTTGCGGCTGTCGGACAGGAGCTGACCTGCCACGGATACCGGCTCTACGACCTCGACGGCGACGAGATCTACCTCCTTACGTTACTTCCCGAGGTGGAAGCCGCAAATCTCGAAATGGTCTGCCGGAAGGCGGGGCAATATTGCCGGCTGTTGAAGCAGTCGGGGCGCGCTCCGGGCACTCCGGCCCGAACGCTCGTCCCCGAACGCACGATGCCCTGCGAAGAGGTGCCATGGCCCGATGATGCCGACTACATGCTCGACGCGTTGGCCGGCGACTTCTGCAGCGGGAGGTGGAAAAGCCGCGATGCGGAGGAGTGGCAGGGAAATTTCGTCGCCGACCTCCGCCAGCGGCCGCTGCAACCGGTCAAGGTGCGCTGGAACCGGTTTTGCTGCCTGACCTACTCCCCGGAGATGGATTTCTATGCGGCGTTCTACTACATTCCGCCCATGCAGTGCTGGATGCTTCTCGGGGGCAAGAATCCCCTGGGAGCGAACAGCTGGAAGCGGCTGTGCGACCTGCCGAAACTTGAGTCGCCCTTTCTTTTCCTCGACCAGCGTCCCCGATGGTTCGGCCGCTCACTCTGCTTCGGCGACCGGCAGAGTGCCACGATCCTCACGATGAATCCGCAGGGAGTGGAGCGCGTCCAGCATTTTCCCCTGCCCAAGGCACAGCACCCTTGCAAGTTCGCTTGCGACGGACTCGGTCGTGTTCTCCTTGCTCACGGCGAAGAGACCTATCGTTTCGAAAACGGCTCGCTCTCACCGCTGGGCTTCCACATATTGAGCGGCGACGGGTTCAACGGCTCCATCCCTGTCCCCGGAACCGGCCGACTGGTGATGTGCGGCTTCTCGGACCGGGAACTGGTCGCCCGGTTACTGGAGCTTGATGTTGACACGCGCCGCTGCCGGACTACCCGCATGCAGAACGTAGATCCCTGGTCAGGCCTCTTTCCGTTTGGTGACGATTGGGTATTGGTCAAAGGCGCATGCGACTCGATGCGGCTGGATTTCGCCCGGCTCTGGAATCGCACGACGGGCGAAGTGTTACGCATCCGTCCCGGGATGTTCGGCAGCGAAAAACTCGAACACATCGGAAGGCTGAGCGATGGCCGTGTGGTGTTGACCACACTTCGCTCCCATGTGGGACAAGTCGTGCACTTTCCCGCAGATTTCTGGAATTTTCTCCGCACGGCTAGCTGTCCGCAAATGCTGGAACCGATGCAAGCCTGCGAAGCGCTCTATCCGGATATTCCGCTGACACTGCCCGAATAGAAGCGATCATTTTAGCCATCGGACTGTCTCCTTAACTAATACGATCATAGTACCAGTTTGAAAAATAGCCAGCAATGGTTAATATAATTTCCAGGCAGTTAAAATATCGCTTGCAACAGTCAGTTTTTGACTGAATAAATAATATTGGACCGACAAACCACACCATCTGAGGCTATAAAACACCAGCGCGACAAACAAATTTTCATTGGTTATCGCGCTGATATTTAATTGTTTTATCTATTCGAAGATCGTCAATGCTTATTATTAAGGGGTATATAGATTTATATGCATTGATTACCAATAAATTATGTACAAACAAACTTCACCGCCTATGAAGGACTGAAACGATGGGAGGAATTAGTGGACAAACAAACTCAGACATAGGATTGAGAATCGCACGTCTTTATTATTCTTTCGTTATACTTCATAATTGCAAGATATTTACTACATTTGTATATTACTAGTTAGTGGAGTGCTGTGCAGTAATCGGCCCTCATTACAAGACTGCAACTGTTAGTAGTTTTGCCGTCTAAACTATTGTCCGATGCCGTAGCTTGGTGTGATGTATTCACCATAGGAAGTAATGGTGTATATGGATAGAATATTTATATTAGAAAATATATATTAATAATGTTGAGGATACTATTATTATCTGACATTCATTTCATTCATTGCGAGGACGATGAGAATGAATACCGCTCATTAGAAACGGCATTCATAGAAGCGATGGATGACATCCGAGATGATGGTGGAGTCAATCAGATATTGATATGCGGTGACGTTGCCAATAGAGGTAAGGCTGAAGAATATGAAAAAGCGGAGGCGTTCATTAAAGATATTTTTGAACATCTGGATTGCGACGAAAGACAAACTCAGCTTTACGTCGTACCTGGCAATCACGATATTGATCGCGATGTGAATAAAGCATCACGTCGGTCGTTTCGCTCTACACTACTTGACCCTGCGAAAGGCGATGATTTTATTTATAATGCCAAGCACAAAGAACTTGATGCTCTTCGTATATTGTATTCGCCATTGGAGGCTTATAATAAGTTTGCAAACATGCATTCTTCCGCAGACGCTATTGCTGTAGGCATTCTTGAAGGAGTTCCTAATTTCAACGACAAAGGGTTTCGCAAGGAAGTTAAGTTGGGAACTCTTGATAACTATGTCATCAAACTCCACTGCCTCAATTCTACATTAGCTTGCGACGAGGATGAGGTAAATAATCCAGATGCTATAGCACCCAATGAACATAAGCTTTTTTTGACAAAGTACGCATATAACCCTGACACCCCAATTACTACAGTCAATATTTCTATGATGCATCATCCACTGGCATGGTTTGAGAATAATAAAGCCATGCAGGAAGAATTTGACCGTAAGTTTAAGGTGCAGATATATGGACATGTTCATACTCAGTCAATCCAGCAAGACAGGGAAGAGAAGTCTGCCATTAGATTGCAGTGTGGATCACTACATCCCGGTAATTATGGTGACCCTGAACGTTATCCACCAGTCTATAACATATTAGAGCTCAATGTGACAAGAGAAATACTGCGCTTGAGCGTGATATGTTATAGCTGGAATGGTGAGCAGTTTATGAAAGACGACCGTTTTTGTTATACTAGAAAGATAATCCTGCCTAAGAAGAACAAGCGTTCGACCCATCAACGAAGGGAAGTGAGTCAAACAAAGTCAAAGGAAATGAATGCAAAGGAAATGTACGAAATAAGATACCGTTTTTTCAGTTCTCGTCATATCAAGGAAATCATTCTTGCTATGAACTTGAAGGCATACGACGAGAATAAACCAGAACATGCCAATGCCATTTCTTTCTTCCGAAGCATTTCTGCAAAAGCGGATGAAGTGGTAAGACTTCAAGAACAATTGAACTCTTATTTAGATTAGTTTATGAACAATAACCTTAAAGACATACTCACCGAAGTACTAGTATTCCCATACGATGAGGCAACTGTTGACAGTCTCTCAGAGGCCTGTAAAACATACGCCGAGGAAATATCCTTGGCACAATATGAAGCATGTGTTCTCCATCTTTGTCTTGATATCCCAGACATCTCATTTATACAAGCTATCAACAAAATAACAGAACACACCTATCCAGTTCAGGTGTATCGTGCTCTAGCTGGTTATGTGGTGGGGCTGGCTCTTTCAACAGATCAAACTGGTGTGGACGAGTTACTCTATCCGTTGGCATTATGCAATGTACTGAAATGTCACCAACCTGGTGCTGCTGGTATTATCAACAAGTGCATTGACCCATCTTGTTTTGATGCCATTGAAGACTATTGGTGCAAAAATGCTGAAATACCTGCTATTGAACCTTCGGATTTACTTGTGGTTCTTAACAACACTTCATGGGCAGATTCATCGCTTAAAATAGAAGAACAGTTTGAAAACATAAAATCATTGGCAAAGTACTATTGTCGTTCAGCGTTCGAGAAAGACTATGCCGCTAAGACTCTCCCGGCCAATCAAGATGCATATACATTCATGAATAATGTGGCTGAGGATTTAATATCACGCGACTGGCTATATGTTGTTGAAGAACCAGTGAAAGTATTTAAAAATCTCAATGTAAGCAGAGGCACCGCTACTTTGTCTACCATAAAGAGCCAATTGAGAATGACGAACGTCAATACAAATTCCAACATTGAGAAAACTTCCGTATTCCGCCGTTACATCTATTCTAACGATTACGAGGAGATAGGTCAAAAACGTATCAGTCCTTTACATTTTGGTATAGCGATATTTTACGAGCTGCTTTTCGAATATTTAAAATTCCAAAATTATGAATGAGCTAGTTAATATAAAACTTAATACAGAAAATACGACTCCTCTGCCAACTCAGCAACCTGAAGAATTGGCATTTGTTGAGTCCACATATCGTTATGATGCTCTACGGAATGCGGATGTCAATGGGCTTTCATTCGATCGCCGCCCGATGCTTGTGACATTGTTTGGTATTAGCGAGTGCGGCAAGACTACTTTTGTAGGTAGCCTGTTCGCTATCCTTTGTCGTCATCCGCAACTATTGAAATCCACTTTTATTGACTCTGATACGCTGACAGGATTTCAGCGCCGTGTGCATACTCGATACTTGTCAGAGAAAGGTCTCTCCGAACAGCCTCGTACCCAGCGCAGGGCGGGTAGCATATTGAATGTGGTATTAGGAGACGAACATGGCGAAAATCAGCGGATGGTAGTATTCTCAGATCTTTCTGGTGAAATTTATAACGATGCGGCTTCTAAAGATGATGTAGTCCTTCAACAGACAGCCGTCAAATACGCTGACAAATTGGTGATATTTGTTGATACAGAAAAGTTGTTACCTACAAAGAATAATGCATATAAGGCTTTATTCCAGTCATTACTCTCCCGCTTCAAAGAAAAAGACATGTTTACGAGTAAAACAGAATATTTTTTGGTGTTCAATAAGGCGGATTTGGTAAAAGATAAAATCGATAAAGCAAGAGCTGAAATAAAAGATAGTGACGAATTGGAAAGAAAATGTAAAGAAATAATGACCCACTGGGAACAACGTAAGCAGTCTGTATTAGACATCGTAAATCCACTTGTAGTTGTACCGTCAGATAATATCTACGAAATTTGCTCAAAAGAAATAGGGTATGACAATGAAAATCCTAACTTGATAGCGCTCTTCAATCGTCTTATTACAGAGAAAACGCCTACACCATTACCGTCAGAATACAATTGGATTCAAAAATTAGTCAAAAGCAAGTGATATGGAAAACAATATGAAATGTCTAGCCATAGGATTGCAAGATACAGGAAAGACTTCCTATATTACCGCTTTTTGGGCTATAGAAAAAGACGGGAACACAAAACATAAGTTGACTTTCGACAAGTACCCCTCAGACACAAGTTATCTGGATTCAATGGCTACATTGTGGCTGAACCAAGCGGCTGTACAACGCAGCCAAATCAATATTACCGACCTAACTTTCGACTTGACTCATATGGAGTCTGGGCGTAAGTTTCAAATTAGTATTCCCGACTTCAAGGGGGAAAGGTTTAAACTTATTCTCCAAAATGAGACAGTTGAAGAAGTAGATAATTGGCTGAGACAATCCGATTGCCTCCTCTTTTTTCTCTCTCCAAATCCAGAAAAGAAGTTTAACGAGGAATATTATGGCGTAATTCCTCAAGAAAAAAAAGAAGTGCCGATTTTGCCTGAGTTCACTATTGATGCTATCGATGAGTGGATTCAGAATGTTGAACTATTGAAGTATATCAGTGAAACTCGCGGGAACTTAAAAATTGCTTTCTGTGTCTCGAAATGGGATACGATGATGAGCAAACAGATTGATGTGGAAGACTGGATCAGACAGGAACACCTATTTTTTTACACTTTCGTCAAATACCACTTTGACAATGTTAAGTATTTTGGCGTAAGTGCTCAAGGACTCGACTATGAGAATCGAGGAGAAATGTCCGAAGAAAAAGTCAGTGAACTGACCGATCAGAAAATGCGCGCCTTTGTTTCTTCCGGGAAGGATCGAGACTATGATATCACTCTGCCATTATCATGGTTGCTTGAAAAATAAAGATATGATAGAACTACATCAAATGCTCCACGGATATAAACTTGGGCACAATTATGTCCAGGGAAGCATCCTTTTGCCTTCAAGCCATGATATGGACAAGATTGCTACGCTTAGTGACTGGTCGGAGTTCGTGGATAAGGGTGAAGACCGAGACTATATAACAGCCTATCCTTTGTTAGAAAGTCCGTACTATGTGATTGCTAAGAGCTGGTATGCCGACGAAATGCGCCGCCCGGGGTGCGTATGGACACACAGCCTGCTTATCAAACGCAATGATTTGGGGAAAATAATTGATTATCGTCAATTGCTGACGCTTTTTAAACGACCTGCCGTTGATAAGGAAGATTTCTTAGATTATAGCAAATCCATTGCATTAAACGAAAAGTCCATCTATCTAGAGAGCAAAGGTTATCCATGTTTAACCGAAGCTAAGGTGTCGGAGTTATATGCTACCATGTTGTCACCACAGCCAGTTTGCATATTAAAGGAAATAGACAATACTGAACTCCAGGAATTGTTGTTGAATCTGTATAACTATCTACCATCTGGTCTGTTGTGGCAACAGTCTCTCTGTAGCGGGACAGCATTACCACGTTCCTACGAAGGTCAGTTATTGTCGCTTCAATTTGTTACGCACGATGGAGGGAATGTCATTTATTTAAATAATAAGATTCCAGACCATGGTTCACAACTGGTAGCTGTCAGTCTATTGAATGGACAAAGACAATTGCCTGAACTTATCCGATATTTTGAAGTTGAATTATGCGATGACGAACGGCGATTGCGAGGATTTTTGGAAGTGGTAGTACTTGTCAACCGAACATGTAAAAATGAGGACGAAAAGCAACAAGTGCTACTGTCTATCATAAGTCAACTCAGTGAAACTTTTCCTCAACCAACCGATGGCGATAACATTAAGCGGTCTGTGCTACAACCGTCGCTTTCAAAAGACTTGGGTGGTGAAGAAAACTTCTTATATACAATTTCTACCATAAATGTGTCCTCCTTTACAGCGGAACAGATTGGTTATATACAGCGCTTGCATGATCTGTCTTCTGAACAATTCTTAAGACTTTTAAAACAACTTTATTCTTCAGAGAACTTGAACGAGTGGGGAAAGCAGACAGTAAAGAGCATTGATCATTTCGTAAGCTATGCTGAAATTGCCAGGTTGAGACAAAGCGACAAAGTATTATTTCAAACTATTATTAGCAGTAATACAGAATTGCTTAATCAGATAGTTTGGACTGAATTTTCCAAAGAAGAATTGGAATCAACTCTTTCTATCTTTTCGGATAGTGAAGTAGTGAAGGCTTTCAAGCATTGGAGGGACTTATTCAAAGCAATGCTCGAATTAAATGCTCCAATAGCGAGAAAACTTGCAAAGATGATTTTGTCGCACGATGAAGAATGTGTAGGTGAATATTTGACCTATATTAACCAGAAAGGACATCTTTCCCAGTTACCAGTATCTGAGGAACTCGAATTCTATCCCGGGGCTATATTAACTTGGTTGTCTGGAGTGTCGTATGTTACCCACGAAGTTGCATATGTGTTGATGAACTCAATTGATGCGGATAGTCCTTTGGTTAAGAGCAAAGGGAGCAAAATATGGATGCCATATGCTAATGTGCTTAATGAAAAAGACTCAATACAGCATTACGTGTTTCTCTATATACTCTCGTTTAATTGGCAAGATAAAGAAGCCTTTTTATATTTACGCAAGTCATTTTATCCTATACATACTCTTTTAGCACAAGATAAGTTTGACTATGACCTATGGTACAAGATAGAGCCTTATACAGAACACATGTTTTTAACATTTTGGGATAAGTGCAAGAAAATGAGAAAGATGGTAATCAAGCGACTGAAGAATGCTGGTTATCCCCAAACTGCGGTGGTCAACTACACCCCTGATGTTCTGACGAATAAATGGCTTATTGATGAATGGTAGTAAGAACTAACATAAGTTCGGGTAGTGTTCCCAAAAAGTGTGTTTGGAAGAGAGTATTCAGATATACCAAAAGTGATATGGAAATTTTCAGCGCGACACGCCGCGGCGTGTCGCGCTGAAAACAAGAATTGTTATATTTGCATATCTGAAGGCGCCTGCACAGACACACTTTATGAAACACTACCCGGATCTCGCCCCGTCGTCAAAAACTGCGATAATCCTGCCCCCATTTCTCACAGAGTGTCTGCCATTGTTCCCAAGCTCTCTCTTCCGTATAGCTGCGGTTCCCCGTACAGAAGACTTGCCGCAGATCCTCGGCCAGCTTCCCCCCCCCTGTCGCCGTTGCGCACGCAGCTCAGCAAATTGCGTTTCAGATGTGTCTTATAGCGTTGCAGTGGGGTTTCGGGAAAGACCGCACTGATGACATCCTCCAGACCCTTCAGTCCGTCAGCACAGACAAGACTGATCTTCCGCATGCCCCGTTCATGTAGCTCTGCGAGCATCTCGCCCCTGCCCAAGGCCCTCTCCGTGGGCTTGTTGAAGATCCCAAGCACTTCACGCCGCTTGTCTTCACGCACGGCAAGCACCACGTAAAAAGCTTCGGTCTCCACGCTCCGCTTGCGGTGGATCTTCATGTGTACGCAATCGATGAAGACGATCGGGTAATACGTCTCCAAAGAGCGCGTGAGCCATTGCGAGACATCTTCTCGGAGGTAGTCCAGCATTCGCGAAATGCTCGCCTTGCTGTAGTGCTCGCCATAGATATCCTGGAATACCTCGCCGACCTGTTCCTGCGTAAGACCTTTCGTGTAAAGCGTTCCCGCAAGGCGTTCGCATTCATCTTCCTGATGGCGAAGGATCGCCAGGATCCGGGGATGAAAGTTCCCGTAGCGATCACGGGGTATCCGAAACGTCAGCGTACGGCCATGACCGTAACTATGCCCCTGGCGGAAACCGTTGCATTTATTCCCTGATGCGGAGTTTTCCCGGAGATATTCCCGGCGCTCCGAAAGCATCATACTCTCCAATAAGATCTCCAACAGATCCTGAAGGCCATTTTCTCGCTCCGAATGTTTGCATATTAACTCGGAAAGTTGCTCCTTTGTCAACACTATAAGTCTACTCCTTTTTTAGTTTGTTGGTTTGCTTTTACAAATCTAAAAAATCTGCAGACTTTTTTATTTATCCTTCTCCAGACACACTTTTTGGAACAGTATCTTATCAAATACAAATAGTAACTTGCGATGTTTCAAAAAAGTCCAGGCGCGATTGATGCCTTTCTTTATCTGCGCATTGACTTTTTGGATGGGGTGTTGACTATTCGGATAGCACATAGTAAGCATCTTCTCCGATACGTTTCTTCCTCCTCATCTGGTCTGCGGCCATCCCAGCGAAGGTTTGAGTCGGCGTTGCCACCACCTCCGCCGGATGAAACAGCGACAGGTTGTCCGCCAATCAAAGCATCAGCGATAGAAAAGATTCGTTCCCGCACAGAAGGCTCAGCCAGTTGGTCAAGAAACGTCTGCATCTGTTCTGTCTGATTATTGTTGAGATCCGTCAGTCGTGCATACTCATGTTGCAGCCATTTAAGCTCCCGATAGTCCAGCAACGCATTACTCTGCACCGCCTGTATTTGCTGTTCGGCATCTTTCCGATACAATTCTTCAATCTGACGGACAATCTTTACGAATCGGCTGGCGATAGACCTGTTCTGTTCCTCAATCCATTTGTCAACACCGAATATCGGAGGTTTACCAGTGATTCGTGGCGGCTCAAAATCTATCTTATGATTGCGGAAAGGTTGCGCCACTCTACCGACACGGTCTATATTCTTTGTCATCTGTTCCAGTTCCTGCTCCTTTTCTTGAAGCTTACATGCCTTGTCTTCAAGTTTGGACTGGTATTCGGAAATCTGTTTTTGTATCCTGGTCTTTTGAATTTCATATTCCTGAAGAGCGATTTTGCCGGAAGCCAGAGACATTTCAATTTCTTCAAGTTGGGATTGAGACCTGAATATCTGTGCTTCCAATCTCCGTGTCATAGTCTGCAGCCCCTTGACTGCTTTCTCCGCCTGTTTCGCATCTTTGGACAGTTTCCGGATATAATCGCGTTTACTAAGATGGTTAACGTTCCGGCCTTCAATACTGTCACCACGTTCCAACCCGTACTTGCTCCCTACCTCTTTATATAGTGAGGTGTGCATTTCCCGAAGAATATGGCCATACCCATAACGGCTCTTCCCGAACTTAGCCGACCACATGACGCATTCACGTCCGCTTTTGGCTCGTTGTCCGACAGGAACAATCAAGGCATGGATATGCGGGCTGTTCTCATCAAGGTGAACCTGGAAGCCGATTATGTTTTCCTGTCCGTACCGTTTGGCGCACCACTCATAGACATCTTTTGCCCATTGTTCGATTTCCGGACATCGTTGGAGATGGCTGTTGTCTGCACCCTTGT
>OHFM01000516.1_pt1 | contig 15410 bp, 15 predicted proteins | sample 1567511 | NCBI WGS metagenome assembly OHFM01 (sample SAMEA3879571, study PRJEB24766) | human gut metagenome | biome: human-associated habitat; feature: feces | place: USA | collected 1985/1987
CTATTGACAGTGCTAACAACAAGTGGTATATTATATTCAGAACGAAGGAAGGCCCCGATAAGGGGCGGAACCCTTAAGTTCAGAAGCGACAGCCTTTAAAGCTGCTGATATAAATTGCAAGTTTTGAAAGGAAGTCTTTTACTATGATGTTACCTACCATTTTTGGAGAAAACTTATTTGATGATTTCATGGACGATGCTTTTGAAAGAAACTTCTTCGGCGGCAGAAACCCGTTGTATGGCAAACACAGCAAAAACCTTATGAAAACTGATGTTAAAGAAACCGAAACAGGTTATGAACTTGATATTGACCTGCCGGGCTTCAAAAAAGATGAAATCAGCGCTCATCTGGAAGACGGTTACCTTACCGTTTCGGCTGCTAAAGGCGTTGATAAGGACGAAAAAGATAACGAAGGCCGTTATATCCGCCGTGAACGTTACAGCGGCAGCATGACAAGAAGCTTCTATGTTGGTAACGCCGTTACCGAAGAAGATATTAAGGCTAAATACGAAGACGGTATTTTGAGCTTGAGCATTCCTAAAAAAGACCCGAAAGCCGTTGAAGCTAAAAAGTATATCGCCATTGAAGGCAAATAAGTTTATAGCGTAAATTAAAAGCTGTGGTGCTTTTAGCACCACAGCTTTTTTGCAGTTTAAACTAAAAACGCACCATGTTTTTACATGGTGCGTTTACTTTTTACTTACTTATTTATTTTACTTACCATCTTCTGGAGGAGCCGCCGCCCCCGCCGCTGCCGCCTCCAAAACCTCCACCGCCGCCGAAGCCGCCGCCCCCGCCGCGCCGGAAGATTGATAAAATCAGCATTTGGGTAATAAAGCCGCCCAAAAATACGTTATCTATTACGAGAAGCAGCACTATGCAGATGCCGATTGCAAGTTCTGCCCATAAGGGCAGGCTGTCACTCTGCTTCGGCGCTGGCGGCGTATAGCTTACGCCCTCCAGTTTAACATTGTATTCTTTGGCAACTGTCGCTGCCGTTGCGGCATAGCCGTTAACAATGCCTTTATCGTACTGTCCCTGTTTAAAGTAGGGCAGCATAGTGTCATCCTGCAAGCGTCCGGTAAGCCCGTCGGGCAGTGCGCCCTCCAGTCCGTAACCGACTTCAATGCGGCTTTGCCTGTCCTGCGTGGCAACAACTATCAGCACGCCGTTATTTTTATCACGGCTGCCGATGCCCCAGCCGCGCAGCACTTTAAGCGCATAGCTTTCAATGGGCTCGCCGTCAAGCGTGGGCACAGTCAGCACGGCAACCTGCGCCGTTGTTTTGCTGTCAAGCTCACGGCCGATAGAATAAATTATTTTTTCGGAAGCCGGTGAAATAACATCAGCGTAGTCCTGCACATATATATTGCTGCCTGCCTGCGGTTTAGGCGGTATTTCCGCTGCTTCCAGCCCTGCTGCGGCATAAAGGGTTTGTGCCAGTACCAGCAGCAGAAGTAAAAAATGCTTAATCATGGTTTAAATCCTTAACGCATTTTAAAATTGTACCTGCGGCACTGCTTTGGCGCTTTCTGGCACTTCAAAGTAATCGCGCTGGCTGAAGCCTAAAATGCCTGCATACAATACGGTTGGGAACTGTTTGATGCTGGCGTTGAATTCCTGCACGGCGTTGTTGTAATCCTGGCGGGATACGGCAATGCGGTTTTCGGTGCCTGCCAGTTCATCCTGCAGCTGCGTAAAGTTGGCGTTGGCCTTAAGCTGCGGATAGTTTTCGGCTACCATTAACAGGCGGCTCAGTGCGCCGGAAAGTTCGCCGTCAGCCTGGCTTGCTTCCTGCACGGTTTTGGCTCCGCCGAGTTTGGCGCGCGCGTCGGCAACAGCTTTAAACACATCGCTTTCGTGTGCAGCATAACCTTTAACGGTATTAACAAGGTTGGGGATTAAATCGTTGCGGCGCTGCAGCTGGTTTTCAATCTGCGACCATTTGCCGTTGATGTTTTCATTCATGCCTACAAGGTTGTTGTAACCGCTCATTACAAGCCCGAAAATTACGAGCAGTGCGGCGATAACAATCATTAAGTTTTTATTCATTGTGTAAGTTAACCTCCTTAATTATATTAACTATATTGTAACGAAAACTCTGCGCCGGTGTCAACTTTATCATAGCGGCGGAATGTGAATTTATTGTGTAGAAAATTTTACATAATTAACAATTTCTTAATGGAATTTAAAGTTTTTTAACCAATAATTAACCTGTTGCACACATTGCATTTTAAATTTTAATGTTAATATGAAGAAAATCAAAATCACGGAGGTTCTAATAATGAGTTTAAAGAAAAAAATTGCCGGTGTACTGCTGGCAACCATGTGTACCGCGTTCTTTGCCGGCTGCGGCGGCGATAACAAATCTGCCGACAGCACCAGCGGCAAAAAAGTACAAATTGAATATTGGCATGTAGCGTCTGAAAGCTTCGGTGGACAAACCGTTAAAGAACTTGTAAAAGATTTTAACGAAAAACATCCCGATATTGAAGTAGTTGAAAAATACAACCCTGATATGTATAAAGGCCTTACCCAAAACCTGCAGGCAGCCATTGCTTCCGGCAAAAATCCGGACGTAGTGCAGATGGGCTGGTCTTACCTTAACTATGCTGCTGAAAACCTGAAATACCAGGATATTAACGAAGCCTTTGAAAAATCAAATGACAAAAACTTCCTGAAAGACAACTTCCTGCCTAACGTTCTTGCTCTGGCACAGACTGATGACGGCAAACAAATTGGCGTTCCGTATTCCATCAGTGTACCGGTGCTTTACTACAACCCCGAAATTTTTAAAGCAGCCGGCCTTGACCCTGCCAATCCGCCTAAAACATGGAATGAAGTTAAAGCTGCTGCCAAACAGATTAAAGACAACACCGGCAACATGGGCTTCTTCATGCAGGAATATGCCGATAACTGGACTCAGCAGGCGCTTATCGAATCTAACGGCGGCAGCATGCTGAAAAAAGTTGACGGCAAAACCGTAGCAGGTTTCGATACCCCGGAAGCTGCCGAAGCATACCAGCTTTTGGCCGATATGGTTAAAGACGGCAGCGGCCTGCATGCAACCAATGAAGAAGGCTTCCAGGCTTACCTCAGCGGCAAGCTCGGCATGGTTTGCACAACTATCGGCAAACGCGCCAACTTTGAAAAGAGCGCTAAGTTTGAAGTAATGGCTGCTCCGTTCCCGGTATTTGAAGGCAAAGAACTTAAAGTTCCGGCAGGCGGCAACTTCCTGATGCTGTTCAGTAAAGACGACGCTAAAAAACAGGCTGCCATTGAATTCATTAAATATCTGGAATCTCCTGAAGCATTGCTTAAATGGAGCACCGGCACCGGTTACCTGCCTCCTCGCAAAGGCGTAGAAAATGACCCGAACGGCTTTAAGAAATTGGTTGACACCAACAAAAACGTACAGGTTGCACTTTCCTTAATGCCTAACCTGGTTCCCTGGGCAAGCTTCCCCGGCGCTAACGGCTTACAGGCCGAACAGCTCCTTATCGACGCACGCGACATTATTTTGAGCGGCAAAGAAAGTGCTGCACAGGCCCTGCATGAAACTGCTGAAAAAATTAATTCCCTGATGTAAGTTTAATGTGATAAGTTTCAGGCTGCTGCTTTGAGCGGCAGCCTGATTTTTGCTAAAGGAGTAAATTTTATGGAAAAAAGAAAATGGCAGGCGTTTTTATTTCTGCTGCCGAGCGTATTCTTTTTTGCGGTGTTTTCGTACTGGCCGCTGCTGCAAAACCTTTACTTAAGTTTTTTCAGCTGGAATATGGTAAGCCCCAATATGAAATTTGTAGGGCTTGATAATTATGTCAGCGTTCTTGGCAGTGAAGAGCTTATAAAAATTCTTGTTAATACTGTTGTTTTTGTAGCCATCATGCTGGTTTTAAACTTTGTGCTGCCTTACCTGTTTTCGTTTGTGCTTGGGCATTTAATCGAGCGCGGCAAAGGTTTTTACCGTTCGGCGCTGTTTATGCCGGCAACGCTTTCACTGGCAGTTGCAAGCATCCTGTTCCTGTGGATTTATAATCCGCTGGCAGGCCCGTTAAGCATAGTGCTTTCGTGGTTCGATGTTGAATCACCGCGCTGGTTTAAAGAAAACTGGCTGGTAATTTTTGCAATATGCACAATTATCGGCTGGAAGGTTTTCGGTTATAACCTGATAGTTATGCTGGCCGCCATGCTTGCCGTGCCCAAAGAAATGATTGAGGCTGCCAAACTTGAAAACGCCAGTAACTGGCAGATTTTTAAACAGATTATCGTGCCGATGACGTCTTCTACCGCTATTTATGTATTTACCATAACGGTTGTGTTTGGCCTGCAGTACGTTTTGGTGCCTGTAAACATGCTTACGCAGGGCGGGCCGGACCAGGGCAGCTCCAACCTGGTATATATAATTTACCAGTACGCCTTTGTATTTTTCCAAACCGGCAAATCTGCTGCTTTTGCCATTATCACCATGGTATGCTACATAGCGTTCCTGCTGTTCAGAAACAAATATTTGGAGAAGAAGGTATATTATGAAAACTGATAAAAAAGAGCTTATATGGCATATTCCGCTTTTAATTGCAGTGTTTATACAGCTGTGGCCCATTGTTTTTATGATATCCACTTCTTTAAAGGATATGGACCAGATTTTCCAGGCTACGCTGAACCCGCTGCCGTTTCCTCCTACTTTTGACAACTACACAACGGTGCTGGAGGATTTTCCGCTGCTTACATATATTTACAACACCTTCATTATTGCTGCCGGAACAACGGCGATGAAAGTAGTTACAAGCATTCTGGCGGCCTTTGCCTTTATTTATTACGATTTTAAATATAAGGAAACCATTTTTAACAGCATGCTGCTTACGTTCTTTATTCCGGTTACGGTACTCATTATGCCTAACTATCTGTTAATGAGCAAAATGAACCTTTTAAACCATCCGCTTGGCGTAATGCTGCCTGCGTTTGCAGACGGCATGGGCATATTCTTAATGCGCCAGACAATGCGCGGCATTCCCAAAGCCTTGCTGGAAGCAGCCATTCTGGACGGTGCAAAGCCGCTTACGGTACTGCGCCGCGTAATTTTCCCGCTTATTAAACCTTCGGTAATAGCGGTTGCCATTTTATTCTTCATCAATTCATGGAACGAATATTTCTGGCCGCTGCTTGTTTTGCAGGATAAGGAAATGTACACGCTGCCTCTTGCCCTGCAAATGTTCATCAGCGCGGAAGGCGGCAGCGAATGGGGCATTGCCATGGCCGTTGCTGTACTGACATCACTTCCGCCTTTGGTGCTTTATATATTCTGCCAGAAATTCATCCTTAATACATTTATGCAATCGGGGGTTAAAGGTTAATAATGAACAGCATAGTTTTTAATAATGTATGTAAATCTTACGGAGATGCCAAAATTGTTAAATCGCTGAATCTGGAAATAAAAGAAGGCGAGCGCCTGATTCTGCTTGGGCCTTCCGGCTGCGGCAAAACCACCACGCTGCGCATGATTGCGGGCCTTGAAGAAATTACCAGCGGCGAACTTTATATGGGCGGCAGGGTTATTAACGACGTACCGCCCGGAGATCGCAATGTGGCAATGGTGTTCCAGAGCTACGCGTTGTTTCCGCATTTAAGCGTATGGGATAATATTACTTTCGGCTTAAAAATTCAGAAGCTGCCGGAAGATGAAATTAAGAAACGTACCACGGAAGCCTTAAAAATTTTGAACCTTGAAGGTTATGAAAACCATAAGCCGAAAGAGCTTTCCGGCGGGCAGAAGCAGAGCGCTGGTTAAACAATCGCCGTATTTTCTGCTTGACGAGCCTCTTTCCAACCTTGATGCCCAGCTTCGCCAGCAGGCAAGGACGGAACTTGTGCGTATTCACGAAATTTACAAACCGACCATGATTTATGTTACGCATGACCAGGTTGAAGCAATGACCGTTGCCAACCGCATTGTTGTTTTAAAAGACGGCGAATTGCAGCAGGCAGGCACGCCTGACAGCATTTACCATCATCCTGCCAACACTTTTGTTGCAGGGTTTATCGGCTCGCCTGCAATGAATATTGTTTCCGCATTTTACAGCAGCGGCAAAATCAAAATCGGCAGCAGTTTAAGTGATGTGCCGGAACTTTGGCAGAAACTTCTGGAAGGCCGCACCAATGTCCTTATCGGCATCAGGCCGGAGCATTTAACTCCTTCTGCCGGCGGGCAGATTAAGGGCTGCATAAACTACCAGGAAAATACCGGCAATCAGCGCACCTTAACGGTTAAAACAGAAGCCGGTGAAACCGTTTTTGTAACCCTGCCGGGTACTGGCAGCGACGTAAGCGGCAATATCGCCCTCAGCTTTAACTGGGACGAAGTAAGTTTGTTTGATTATGAAACCAAAAACAACATTGGTTATGTACAAAAGGGTGAGATTGTAAAATGAAATTTTCTGTAAGCGATTTGCCTTTCGGCAGTTTCAGCAAAGCATTTTTAAAAGCTTTGCCGATGCAATACGATATTGAAATTTTTTATGAATTCGGCACCGACCATTACTGGGACTATGTGCTGAAAGATTTAAAAAGCAGGGACGGCGCGGAACGCAGGTTCAGCATTCACGGGCCGTGCGTTGCCGTAAACCTTGCCGACCCGAATGATATGGCATATCTTGAAGTGTACGAAAAAACTTTTGCCTATGCTGCCAAAATTAATGCTGCTTTTGTTGTTGTACACAGCAACGAAGCATGGTATTTTGCCGGAGAAAAACTGGCCGTGCAGGAGCTTGTGTGCAGCCGCATTGAAAAACTGCTGCAGCTGGCAGGCAGATATGGCGTAACTGTTGCTTTGGAAAACGTGGGCCTGCGTACAACCGGCACTCTCTTGTTTGAATACGAGGAATATCTTGGCTTGTTTAAACGCTTCCCAAATGCTGCTGCACTGCTTGATACAGGGCATGCGCATGTTAACGGCTGGAAATTAAGCGATGTGCTGCGCGATTTAAATAAAAAATTAGTAGGCGTGCATATTCACGATAACGACGGTACGGCGGACGCTCATTTGCCTGTTGGCTGCGGTAATATAGACTGGAACGATTACTTTGCCGCCCTTAAAGAATATGCGCCGCAGGCAGTACAGGTATGCGAATATGCCGCAATTAACCAGTATGCCATGGTAACGGAAAGTTTGGCAAAACTGGAAGAAGCAGTGAATAAATAAACTTGTTATATTTGGTAAAGCCTTACACAGTTAAATAATAATACTTAAAAAACAGCGGACAGGATTAACCTGCCCGCTGTTTTGCGTTAATACCGTTTTAGTTATTTATACAAAAAGCCTGCCGTCATATCAAGGTAGTTTTCGCCGTCATAAGCGGGGAAGGCAGCTTTCATATTTGCTTTAAATACATCAGCGGTTTTGCTCTGCTGCATGATTTCTTTGGTTTTATTAAGATAGCTGATTTTTTCGGCAACGGCATCCTGTCCTTCAGGGCCGCCGTGCGAGGTTAAAATCATGGCGTAGCCTGCGGCCTGATATTCCTTTAACATTTGCAGGAAGGCTTCAATATGTGCCGCACTGGTTAAAATGGAGTGGGTTGTTTTGCCAAGCATGTGGGTGTAAACAACGTTCATCGAAGGAATTGCCAGGTCGTAGCTTTCGCCGCGGTCAATAACTTCAAAATCTACACCGGCAAGCTGTACTTTGCCGCTTACGGTATTGGTGATTGCCGCAGTATCGTCGCCGCCGTGGAAATCAGCGCCGAAAGCTGCAAACAGTCCCTGTGTGGTTGCGCCGGTACTGCCGGAAACAATGGATTTTTGCGCGCCTTCCGTGCCGTAAACGTTCATGCCTTTAATATAGCTTGCTCCGGCAGGATGGCAGACGATGAAGATATCATTCATGGGTTTGCCGAGCGATTTAATATAATCTTTCCAGGTATCAAGCCCGGCAGTAAAGGCAGGCAGTTCAATACCGGCAAGAGCCTTTTTGCCTTCAACAATGTAAGCAACGTCGGCAAGCGGGTCGTTTGTAAAATAAGCGTGCAGTTTTACGTCGCCGTAATCATAAACATTTACGCTGCCGCTTTTAAGCGTGATATGGCTTTCTGTCGGAACGGCTTTAGCAGGTGCTGCACCGGCACTGCCTGCACCCATAACGGAAAACATCATTGCTGCGGAAAGTATTGCCAAAAATTTCTTTTTCATAATAAAAACCTCCAGTTATCTGCCTGTTTTAAGGGGCATTTGCTTTTTACAATTATGATTATAAAAGGTTATATTCATGCAGACAAGTACGCACAAATCTATTACTTAGTCACCTTTTGGTAACCGCCATTGCGCATTTTACCGCAGCAGGCTATAATGATGGTGTAACATTATATTTGATACTATTGGAGGTGCAAAGCGTGCTGACGAAAGAAGAACTTCCAGCCTGCCCGGTAGCTACCACGGTGGCTTTAATTGGCAGCAAATGGAAGCTTTTGATTATGCGCAACCTGCAAATGCGTACCTGGCGCTTTAACGAACTGAAAAAAGATTTGGAGGGCATCAGCCAGAAGGTACTTACCGACAGCCTGCGCTCAATGGAAAAGGATGGCATTGTTGTGCGCACTGTTTATGCGGAAGTGCCTCCGCGCGTGGAATATTCACTGAGCGAGCTGGGAAAATCCATGCACCCCATTATCGACGCTATGGCAGACTGGGGGAGAGCCTATCAGCAAATGGTTAACAAACAGTAAAACTGCGCTTTATAAATAAAACCCGCACGGCAAAAAAGCAGTGCGGGTTTTGCATAATAAAAGCGGTATGGCGTTTGCCATACCGCTTTAAGTTTTTGTTAATCAGCCATTAGGCCTGATGACGCATTTTGCGCTGAATGAATTTTACGATTTCTACAATAGGAATTACGGAGAATGCCATGCCCATTGCAACTACGTATTCTTCAAAGGAGATATGCTGGAATTTGAACATATCGGAGATAACCGGCATGTAAACGATACCGGTACTGAGTACCCAGCTGAATATCATGGAGCCGTACAGATATACGTTATGCCCTTGTACGGAGAAGATGGAAGCGTGCTGAGTACGCATGTTGAAGGAGTGGAAGATTTCAGCCATTGCCAGGGTAATGAACGCCATGGTCATACCGTCAAGGCTGTCAACAATTTCCCAACGCCCGGATTCCAGATAATGGCCTACGAAGTAGGATACCAGCGTTACGCCTGCCAGCATAATGCCCTGGTATGCGCAGTCGAAGCCCATGCCGCCGGCAAAGATGCCTTCGTTGGAGGAACGCGGTTTGCGTTTCATAATATCGGCTTCGCCTTTTTCCATGCCCAGTGCCAGTGCCGGGAATGCGTCGGTAATAAGGTTAATCCACAGAAGGTGAATCGGCAGCAGGATGGTAAAGCCCATCATGGTCGATACGAAAATACTGATAACCTCGGAAAGGTTGGAAGAAAGCAGGAACTGAATGGATTTACGGATGTTGTCGTAAATGCGTCGGCCTTCTTCAACTGCTGCAACGATGGTTGCAAAGTTATCGTCGGCAAGTACCATATCGGCAACGTTTTTGGTAACGTCGGTGCCGGTAATGCCCATGCCGATACCGATATCGGCGTTTTTAATGGAAGGAGCGTCGTTTACGCCGTCGCCGGTCATAGCGGTTACTTTGCCGCGTGCCTGCCATGCTTTTACTATACGAACCTTATGTTCAGGCTGTACACGTGCATATACGGAGTATTTTTCAACAGCGCCGCCGTTGAATTCAGCTTCGCTGATTTCGTTAAGCTGTGCGCCGGTAATTGCCTGCGAAGCATCTTCAACGATACCGAGCTGTTTAGCAATGGCAACTGCGGTGTCGATATGGTCGCCGGTAATCATAACCGGGCGGATGCCTGCGCTGTGGCATTCTTTAATAGCGTCTACAACTTCGGGGCGAACCGGGTCAATCATGCCGGTAATGCCGACGAAGATTAAATCATGTTCCAGTGCTTCCGGGCTGAAGTCCGTAGGCGGTTTTTCATATTCGCGTTTAGCGCAGGCAAGTACGCGCAGTGCGTTGTTTGCCATGCGGCGGATATGGCTCTGGATAAGTTCGCGTTTGTCGTCGGTCAGCGGTTTGATAACGCTGTTTTCGTCAAGGTAATTGGTGCAGAGGTTCAATACTTCGCCCGGGGCGCCTTTGGTAAACTGAACGTAGTCGCATACGCCCGGGAGTTTTAAGTATTCTTTGTTCAGGCGCTCATGCACCGTGGACATCATTTTTCTTACGGAATCGAACGGAGCTTCGCCGATACGCGGATATTCCGGAACGAGTTTGTTTTTCGGGTTGCCTACGGTGTAGGAGTAGGTAACAAGCGCTGCTTCGGTAGGTTCGCCGGTAACATTGCCGTTATCGTCAATTTCTGCGTCGCAGCACAGGCTCATGGCTTTAGCCAGATACGGACGGTCTTTGGTGAAGTGGAAGTGGTCAACAACCGTCATTTTGTTCTGGGTTAAAGTACCGGTTTTATCGGAGCAGATAATTTCCGTGCAGCCGAGGGTTTCTACCGCGGTGAGCTTACGGATAACTGCATGGCGTTTGGACATTTTGGTAACGCCTATGGAAAGTACAATGGTAACAACGGCTGCCAGGCCTTCAGGAATAGCTGCAACAGCAAGGCTTACTGCAACCATGAAGGATTCCTGTACCAGACGGGTGTCGATAGCGTCGGCGCGCCATACGCTGAAAGCAAAGATAAATGCGCAGATGCCCAGTACCATGTAGGTAAGGATTTTACTGAGCTGGCTCAGTTTTTTCTGAAGCGGGGTTTCGCCTTCGCTTGCTTCGGTAATAGCGGTTGCGATTTTACCCATTTCGGTATCCATGCCGGTGCCTACAACAACAGCCTTGCCGCGGCCGTATACAACGGCGGTGCCGTTATAAAGCATGTTTTTGCGGTCGCCCAGCGGAATGTCTTTCTGGTCGCCCAGAGCAAGGGTATCAACCTTTTTGTTTACAGGTACAGATTCGCCGGTGAGGGCTGCTTCTTCAACCTTCAGGCTTGCACATTCAATAATGCGCGAATCGGCAGGAACAGCGTCGCCTGCTTCAAGAGCGATAACGTCGCCGGGAACGAGGTCCTCGCTTTTTACGGTAACAAGGTTGCCGTCGCGGTAAACTTTGGAAGTTGCGGCGGACATTTCTTTCAGTGCTTCAATGGCTTTTTCGGCTTTGCTTTCCTGAATAACGCCGAGCACCGAGTTTAAAATAACAACGAACATGATGATAAATACGTCAACCGGGGATTCACCGGACAGATAGTTGGTGATGCCCGATACAACGGCTGCTACCATCAAAATAATCAGCATCGGATCAGACAGCTGCTCTAAAAAGCGCTGCAGCAGGGTAACTTTCTTCCCTTCGGCAAGTTTGTTTTTGCCGTACTTTTGCAGTCTTGCTTCGGCCTCCTGTGCTGAAAGACCGTGTGGGTCTGAAGAAACTTCTTTAAAAGTGTTTTCCACAGATTCCAGATAGAATTTCATTCATTTTGCCTCCCTTAAAATTTTTTGAAGATCTGCGCAAGTTCATAGCTTTATGGCATTTACGCATGAGTCTCGTTAATTAAGGCAAACCAGGCAAATTGCTTCCGTGTTTGTTGAGATGCCCCGCCTTGTTAAGGCGGTAACTACTCCCTCATCATTCAGTCATACAGCTATATATAACTTTGATGAAAGTATATCATTTTTTTAAGAAAATATCAATAATTATCTATATTTTGGCGGTGTTTTTGTTTTTCCTCTGTGTACATTTTAGAAAATAATGCTTGACAAACAGACGCGCTTCTGCTAAAATCTTTACATTCCTAAAGGGGAGTAGTTCCCGGCAATAAGTCAACATACTAGCCGTACAGCGGTTTGGCTTATTCTTTAGCAATCAAGCTAAAAACGAGACCTTTAGTACAGATGGCATAAGTCTGTACTAAAGTGTCTCGTTTTTTTATTTTTTATAGATATATTTTTATGAGGGATGTGGTATACAGGCAGATACGCCATAGCGCTGACTATTTATTAATAATACGTATGAAATTTAGGAGGGTATTTTTCATGACAGCGTTTATGACAGCATGTATTTTTGTAGTATTGGCGGAAATGGGCGACAAAACCCAGCTTCTGGCAATGGCGTTTGCCACAAAGTATAACTGGAAAACAGTTATGGCAGGCGTTTTTGCGGCAACGGTTTTTAACCATCTTTTTGCGGTAGCGGTAGGTTCCTACTTAACCGAGTTTGTGCCGATGAGCACTATTCAGCTGGCCGCTTCCGTTTCGTTTATTATTTTCGGTTTGTGGACCATCCGCGGCGATAAACTTGAAGGCGAGGACAAGGAGCGCGGCATGAGCCCGTTCTGGACTGTTGCGGTTGCCTTTTTCCTGGCGGAAATGGGCGATAAAACCCAGTTGGCAACTGTTGCACTGGCAGCGCAGTTCCAAAGCCTGATTCCGGTTTGGCTGGGCACTACTACCGGCATGATGATTGCCGACGGCATCGGCGTTATCGTTGGCAACGTGCTTGGAAAACGTATTCCGGAACGCACCGTTAAATGGGCTGCGGCAACGATTTTCATTTTGTTCGGCCTTGTAGGCATTTACGACTGGTACACCGGCGGCAGCCTTATGGGCTGATTGCGGGCGTTATATAAGTAAATAAAAAATCCCGGTTCAGCGCCGGGATTTTTTATTTGCAGGAACGAAATAATTGATAATTGTTTTTTTTTTGAGTTTGCCTTATAATTAAAAGCAAATAACATATATTTAAGGAGGCGGTTTTATGAAGAAATTATTAATGCTGGCAATGGTTCTGGTAATGTTTGCAATTGTTGGCTGCGGCGGAGGCAGCAGCAGCAAAAATATGTTTACAGAGCAGGGTGAACTTGTGCGCATTATGGACGAGCTGAAAAACAAAGACGGCTTTAAAGGGCATGACCTGCTGGTATTTCAGGATATATCCCTGATGCATTTTGAACAGGAGGGCGTTAGTGATTCTATTGATATTTATATTGTTAAGCCCGGCACGGAAGATGTTGACAATTATAAATACAGCAATGGTAAGTGGGAAGGCCCTAACCCTGTGCAGCTTACCGGTGACGGACGTATGGAAGATAACGTAACGCCTATGAGCAAAATAGATTTTTCTAAAGTTCCTGATATGTATAAACAGCTGGAAGCCAAAGCCAAGGACGTTGAAGGCGGTAAAGTAAGCAACCTTCTTGTTTATATTTTAGGCAGGGACGGCATGTATGCAAGCTGGGGCGTTGAAGGTACGCGCGAAAAATACAATGCTGATTTTGATTTGAACGGCAATTTAACCAGCTACGAAAAACAATAACTGTTAATATTGTGTAACGAAAAAAGGACGGTAAGCGTAAGCTGCCGTCCTTTTATAATAAGATTGGATTGCATGAAAGAAGATTGTTGTACGGAGAACGGTATATACTGATTCGGCTCTGCAAAAATGCTGCGGCTGCATCGATTTCGTCCGGGCGTGGCACCGGACTCTCGTACATAGGCGTTTTGATTTTAGCCGCCGCAGTTTTTGTCTATTGCCTTGCAGCATATACTGCTCTTGGCTTTTATATTGTTCTGCTGTAAAGCATAAAAAAACACCGCATATTCTGCGGTGCTGATTTTTAATTGGTGGCCCCGGCAGGATTCGAACCTGCGACCTTTTGATTCGTAGTCAAACGCTCTATCCAACTGAGCTACGGAGTCACATTTGTCATCGCTCTCGCTGCTGACAAATGATATTATACTGGTTATTGGCAGAACTGTCAAGCATAAATTTAAAAATTTTTTAAAATTTTTTTAGCGGCGGCAGTCCGGCTGTTTTGTGTACATTATTTTACTGTTTACAAAAGACGGCAGGTATTTTTATGCATAAATTAACACAGCCTGCTGCATATTCTATTGACTTTAGTGCATACTTTGCATAAAATTAAAATGTTACAATTATTTTGAAAGCTGTAATAAGGGGAGGATTTTAAATGTCAGTTTCATTAGCAATATTAATATTGTATATTGTGGCTCTTTTTGCAATCAGCTGGTATGCTAAAAAACGCAGCGAAGGCGAAGCGGAAAACTATGCTCTTGCCGGGCGTAAGCTTAATACGCCGCTGATTGCCGTAACCATTATCGGTCTTGCCGTTGGCGGCGCTTCAACCATCGGCGTTTCGGAACACGCCTTCCGCGTTGGCCTTTCCGCCGGGTGGTACACTATTGCCTGGGCACTTGGCGCCATTGTAATGGGCATGTTTATGGCAAAAAAATACCGCGAACAGAACATTACCACCATTTCGGAACTTATTGAACGCCATCATGACATGAAAGCCGTTGTGCTGGGCGTATTCTGCCAGATTGTCATTCAGCTGGTTATTATTTCGCTGCAATACATTGCGGGCGGCAGCATTCTGCACGCCATTATGCCGGATGTATTCGACTTTAAAAGCGGCATGATAGTAAGCGCCATAGTATTTATCGGCATTACTTTCATTGGCGGCATGTGGTCTGCGTCGCTTTCCAATGTTATGAACATTATATTAATTTACGTTGGCATTTTAATTGCAACGGTAGTGCAGTTTTACCGCGTCGGCGGAATGGACGGGCTGGCTGCGTCGCTGCCTGCCGGTGTGCCTTGGTTCAGCTTTACGGAAGGCGTTGGCATGGTAACCATTACCAGCTGGGTAGTAACCTTAATTACCGTAAACCTTTCCTTGCAGAGCATTTTGCAGATTTCGCTCGGCGCTAAAGACGCAGAAACGGCTAAAAAAGGCTTTGTGTGGGGCGGCATTATCATGCTGCCGGTGGGCGTTTTGGCGGCGTTCCTCGGCATTTGCGCCAAGGCAATGTACCCGGACGCTCAGGCTGCGCTTGCCCTGCCCGAAGTTATAGTAAGCTTGCAGCCGCTTCTGGCCGGCATTACCCTTGCGGCGCTGTGGGCAGCCGATGTTTCCACCGCGTGCAACCTGCTTTTATCTGCCGGTACGCTGTTCAGCAACGATATTTACAAACGCTTCATTAACCCTGCGGCAGACGGCAGCAGGCAAATTTTAATGACGCGCCTGTGCGTAATGCTTACCGGTTTAATGACACTCGGCCTTGCCATGACGGTATCGAGCATTTTGGGCACCATTATGATAGGCCTGAGCCTGACGGCGGCGTTTACGGTAATTGTTATAGTGGCGCTGTTTTTCCCGCAGCACAGCTGCAAAGAAGCAGGCTTCTGGACACTGCTTGCCGGTTTTGTAATGCTTATTTTGTGGCAGTTCTTCCCGGCAGTGCGCATTCTGCCCAACATCATTTACATGGAGTGGCTGGTGTGCATTATCGCTTATACGCTGGTGGCTGTTATCAAGCCAGGCAAAAAAGCGGCGTAAAACTGTTTAACGGCGGCGGGGTAT
>OHFM01000526.1_pt1 | contig 15240 bp, 18 predicted proteins | sample 1567511 | NCBI WGS metagenome assembly OHFM01 (sample SAMEA3879571, study PRJEB24766) | human gut metagenome | biome: human-associated habitat; feature: feces | place: USA | collected 1985/1987
TTGTGCATGGACAAGGACCGGGCCCACCAGCTGGCGGCCCTGGCCGGCATCCGGGTCCCCCGGAGCCACGTCTTTCATTCCAGCGATGATTTCAGCCGGATCGCCCAGGCAGCGGAGGAACTGGGATACCCGGTGTTTGTCAAGCCGGTCCGGGCCGGTTCCTCCTTCGGTATCACCAAAGTCTCCGGGCCGGAAGAGCTGCCCGCCGCCATGGAGGAGGCCTTCCGCCACGACAGCGCCGTGATCCTGGAGGAGACGATCCCCGGCTTTGAGGTGGGCTGCGCGGTCATGGGCAACGAGGAACTGACCGTGGGTCTGGTGGACGAGATTGCGCTGTCGGAGGGCTTTTTCAACTATGAGGAGAAGTACACCTTAAAGACCTCCGCCATCCACTGTCCCGCCCGCATCCCGCCGGAGAAGGCGGCAGAGATCCAGGCAGCGGCAAAAACCATTTACCGTGCCCTGGACTGCCGGGTATTCGCCCGGGTGGATCTGTTCCTCACCCCGGATGGGGAGATCGTCTTCAATGAGGTCAACACCATCCCCGGCTTCACCGCCCACAGCCGCTACCCCAGCATGATGCAGGGCATCGGCATTTCCTTTGGGGAGCTGGTGACCCGCCTGATCGAGTTGGGGGTGGCGGGATGAGAACCGTGTCGATTCCCCGGGAGCAGATTTTTCAGGGGCCGCTGGTCCTGGTCAACCGGGCGCATCCCCTGCATGAAAAAGAGCGATCTGCGCTGACCTCGGTGGACCCGCACCACCCCGACATTCTTCTTGAAAGCCGGGCACGGCAGCTACTGTCTGCCTGTATCCAAAAGGCGGGGGGACAGCGGGAGATCGTGCCGGTGTCCGGCTGGCGGAGCCAGCAGGAACAGCAGCGGATCTGGGACGACTCCATGGCGGAGCATGGGGAGACATTTACCCGCCAGTATGTGGCCCTTCCAGGATGCAGTGAGCATCAGACCGGCCTCGCCATCGACCTGGGAAAGGCTGCCGGATACATCGACTTCATCCGGCCTGCCTTTCCCTATGACGGCGTCTGCGGAAGATTTAGGCGTCTGGCGGCCCGGTACGGCTTTATCGAACGCTACCAGCGGGGCAAGGAGGAAGTCACCGGGATCTCGGCTGAGCCGTGGCACTTCCGCTATGTGGGGGCGCCCCACGCCCAGCTGATGGAAACCAACGGGCTGTGTCTGGAGGAGTACCGGGACTTTTTGCGGCAGGGTCCCCGGAGCGTCGCTCTGGAAAACGGCCGCATGGCCCAGGTGTTCTATGTGCCCGCCGCCGGAGCCGTCACAGAGGTGGAAGTGCCGGAGGGCTGCTGCCAGATATCCGGCGACAATGTGGAGGGATTTATCCTGACATGGTGGGGGGATACCCATGAGAACGGCTAAGAAAACCGTCCCGACTTTGGACCTCTTTCGTCTGGCGGCAGTCCTGCTGGTGGTGATGAACCACACCTCGCCCCTGGCGGATGTGTCTGCCATGGCTGATTTCTGGCTTACCCGGGTACTGGCCCGGGTGGCAGTCCCATTCTTTCTGATGACCACTGGGTACTTTCTGAGCCGGAATCACTGGGCTGGTGTGGGGCGGCAGCTGAAAAAGCTCTGCCTGCTCTACGGCGTCTGCATCCTTTTGTATCTGCCAGTGAATCTCTATGCCGGCAGCTTCACCGGTCCGGCGGATGTTTTGCGGAAACTGCTGGTGGACGGCACCTTCTACCACCTGTGGTATTTCCCGGCGACCATTCTGGGCATCGTCATCGCCCGGTGGCTCAGCCGGCTGGGCCTGCGGGTGGCTCTGCCTGTGGCGGCGCTACTCTATCTCATCGGTCTGGGCGGGGACAGTTACTATGGACTGGTTTCCCAGATCCCGCTGCTTCGGACCCTTTACGACGGCATTTTTACACTGTGCGGCTATACCCGCAATGGCCTGTTCTTCGCGCCACTGTTCCTTCTGCTTGGGGCCGCCGGAAGGCGGTGGAACCAAAAGCTGTCTCTGGCGGGCTTCTTCCTCTCTCTGGCAGCCATGAGCGCCGAGGGGCTGTGGCTCCATCGCATGGATGTCCAGCGCCACGACAGCATGTACCTCGCCCTCCCCCTGTGCATAGTATGCCTTTTTTCTCTGCTGCTGGGCGGAAGCAAGGGCGAGTCCAGGAAAGTCCGGGAATTTTCCACAGCCATGTATGTGCTCCATCCCCTCTGCATCGTACTGGTCCGGGGAGCGGCAAAGCTACTGGGACTGGGAGAAATGCTCATTGAAAACAGTGTTCTCCATTTTATTGTGGTGCTGGCGCTCAGTGCGCTGCTCTCCGCCCCTTGCCTGCTGAGGCTTCAAAAGAAGCCCAGCCCCACCGCTCGGGCCTGGCGGGAGGTGGATCTGGCGGCCCTTGGGCACAACGCCCAGGTGCTGCGGAACACATTGGCCCCGGGGACAGAGCTGATGGCGGTGGTAAAGGCGGAGGCCTACGGTCACGGCGGGGCAGTGACCGCCCGCACCTTACAGCGAGCGGGCGTCCGGGCCTTTGCCGTGGCCTGCCTGGCCGAGGGGATTGCTCTGCGAAAGGCGGGCATCCGGGGGACGATCTTGATCTTAGGTTATACCTCCCCGGAGGAAGCTCCGCTCTTGACACGATGGCATCTGACCCAGACGGTGGCGGATATTGACCACGGGCGGGCCTTGGCAGCCAGAGGGCGGCGTGTCCATGTCCATCTGGCCCTGGACACGGGGATGCACCGGCTGGGCATCCTGGCGGAAAACCGGAAGGAGATCCTGGAGGCATTCCGGCTTCCAAACCTGGTAGTGGACGGTGTCTTTTCTCATCTATACGTCTCGGACAGCCTGGAAGCCGAAGATGTTGCCTACACCCAGGAGCAGCTGACCTTGTTCTATGATACGGTGGCCTGGCTCCGAACTGCCGGATATGATCCCGGCAAAGTTCATATCCAGTCCAGCTATGGACTTTGGAACCTCCCAGCTCAGCCCTGTGACTATGTCCGGGCTGGAATCGCACTCTATGGAGTTCGAAGCGATGATGCGCCTGTTCAGCGAAGCCTTGATCTGCGACCGGTTCTGTCTCTCCGGGCCAGAGTGGCCAGTATCCGCACTGTGCAAGCCGGAGAGAGCGCCGGGTACGGGCGGGTCTTTCAGGCAGAGCAAGAAACCAAACTGGCGGTGGTCACCATCGGCTACGCGGACGGTCTGCCCCGGGATCTGCCTCAGCGGGGCGGCCAGGTGCTGATTCAGGGCCGGCGTTGTCCTATGGTGGGGCGGATGTGCATGGACCAGTTGCTGGTGGACGTCAGCGATCTTTCGGAGGTCGCTCCTGACGATACAGTGACTATTATCGGCCGGGATGGCGGTCAGGTGATTCGGGCAGAGGAACTGGCTGCATGCTGTGGGACGATTACCAACGAACTGCTCTCCCGGTTAGGCATGCGGTTACCCATTGTTTCTGGTTAAAGAGCAGTAGGAAATTTTACAAAGATTCCGGTTCGGATTTCAACATGAATATACCTTTAAACAGGAATAGCCACCAACCACGATGAAATGGTTGATGGCTATTCCCGTTTGGTCGACACCAAGAGATTCTCTCAATCGGTTTAATCTGGTGTTTTCAAGATGTCCTTATGAGGAGTCGCCCTTGGCCCTGCCTGTTTTTTTATCGCTTATTTACCGGCACTTCTGTGCGGCCTCTCGTCCGGCCCGGAAGGCCCGGATGTTCAGCTCCTTCACCTTTTCGGGGACGGTGTCGGCCACCACCTGCTCCCAGTCGATCTGGGGACAGCCCAGGCTGTCGCACATGGCGCCGAAAAGCACCACGTTCATGCACTTGGGATTGCCCAGCTCCAGAGCGATGTCGCTGGCGGGAATCGCGATGGTCTTGAAGTGCCTGGCCATAGCCTCGATGCAGCCCTCGGGGTACGTCTCGGCGCCGGAGGCGATGGTGGTGGACTTGATGGCGTAGTCATTGATGACGACCACGCCGCTGGGCTTCAGGAACTCCGCGTATCGGACGGCTTCCATCTTCTCCAGTGCCACCATAATATCCGCCTCGCCCTTGCCGAATACGGGGCCGTACACCTTGTCGCCCCAGCGGACCTGGGTGGACACGGAGCCGCCGCGCTGGGCCATACCGTGGACTTCGCTCTGCTTAACATCATAACCGGCCTTCATAAAACCGTTGGACATGATCTTGGAGATCAGGATCGCGCCCTGACCGCCAACGCCAACCAACAGACAGCTTTTTACGTTAGACATGTTACTTCTCCTCCTTTTCACGGATAACGGTCTTGACGCGGGCAATATCACGCTTGGTTTCAGCGATCTTGAGAGGATTGTCCAGCTGATTGGTGGCGTGCTGCATACGCAGGAAGAACAGATCCTTCTTCAGGGAGTCCAGCTTCTCGTTGAGCTGCTCCACGGTCATTGCACGTACTTCAGTTGCCTTCATCTCATTCACCTACTTCCTGTGCTTCGAGATCCTCGCGCTTGACGATCTTCGTCTTGATGGGCAGCTTGTGGCTGGCCAGACGGAGCGCCTCACGCGCGACTTCTTCGGAAACACCGGCGATCTCAAACATGATACGGCCGGGCTTGACAACTGCTACCCAATACTCCGGAGAGCCCTTACCGGAACCCATACGGGTCTCGGCAGGCTGCTTGGTAACGGGCTTATCGGGGAAAATCTTGATCCAGACCTGACCGCCACGCTTGATGTAACGGGTCATTGCGATACGGGCTGCCTCGATCTGGTTGGCGGTGATCCAGGCGGGCTCGAGAGCTACGAGACCGAAATCGCCGTAGGAGACCTTATTGCCTCTCATGGCCTTACCGGTCATTCTGCCTCTCTGTACCCTGCGGTGCTTAACTCTCTTGGGTAACAGCATTAGCGAGCTCCCCCTTCCTTGCGTGATGATCTTCTTCTGCCTGTATTGCTGCGGTTGTCATGAAGAACCTCACCCTTGTAGATCCAGACCTTGACGCCGATACGGCCGTAAGTGGTCTTTGCCTCCGCAAAGCCGTAGTCGATGTCCGCTCTGATGGTCTGCAGCGGGATGGTACCCTCATGATACTGCTCTGTACGAGCTATTTCCGCGCCGCCCAGACGGCCGGAAACCTGAGTCTTTATACCTCTTGCGCCAAGTCTCATGGTGCGTCCGATGGACTGCTTGAGAGCACGGCGGAAGGAAACTCTTCTTTCAAGCTGAGCAGCTATATTCTCGGCGACGAGCTGTGCGTCAAGGTCGGGCTGCTTAATCTCAACGATGTTAAGCGAAACCTCTTTGCCGCCGAGCTTGCTCTCGCAGAGCTTCTTCAGCTTCTCTATCTCAGCGCCGCCCTTGCCTATAACCATGCCGGGCTTTGCGCAGAAAATGTTGATGTTGACTCTCTTGGAATTGCGCTCTATCTCGATCTTGGGCACGCCTGCCGGAGCAAGGAGCTCAAGGAGGAATTCACGCAGCTTGTGGTCTTCAACGAGGGTATCGCCGAAATCCTTGGGATCTGCGTACCAGCGTGACTCCCAGTCTTTAATTACACCGATTCTAAGACCGGTGGGATTAATTTTCTGTCCCATTGTTTAACCTCCTCCTCGCTTATTCCGCTTCCTTGAGCACAAGGGTGATGTGCGACGTCTTCTTGTTGATTCTGAACGCTCTGCCCTGAGCTCTCGCTCTTATTCTCTTGAGGGTCGGTCCCTGACCTACAGTGCACTCGCTGATGTAAAGATTGGAAGTGTCCATATTCTTATTCTCAGCGTTCGCTATAGCGGACTTCAAAAGTTTAAGAAGCGGTTCACACGCAGCCTTGGGCGTGTGTTTGAGAATTGCCAGCGCTTTGTCTGCCGGCTGATTGCGGATAAGGTCGAGCACTATCTGAACCTTGCGGGGAGCAATGCGCACATAGTTTGCCTTAGCCACTGCCTGAGGCATTGTATTATCCTGCATTGTTACACACTCCTTTCGACTGATTATTTACCGTTATTTGTTGTTTTGGAACCCGCATGACCCTTGAAAGTTCTGGTCGGTGCGAATTCACCGAGTTTATGTCCAACCATATCCTCTGTTACATACACGGGGACATGCTTGCGTCCGTCATGAACAGCGAAGGTGTGGCCGACAAATTCGGGAAAGATTGTGGAGCTGCGGCTCCAGGTCTTGAGAACCTGCTTGTTGCCGGTCTTGTTCATCTCCACGACTCTCTCGAGCAGTTTAGGCTGCACGAAAGGTCCTTTTTTAACGCTTCTGCCCATTATTTCTGCTCCTTTCTCGACTTACTTGCCGTTGCGGCGCTTCACGATAAGCTTATCGGAGGCCTTCTTGGTGTTTCTCGTCTTATAGCCGAGTGCGGGCTTGCCCCACGGAGTGCAGGGACCGGGTCTGCCGATCGGGCTCTTGCCCTCACCGCCGCCGTGCGGGTGGTCGTTCGGGTTCATGACGGAGCCGCGGACGGTGGGTCTCCAACCGAGGTGACGGTTGCGGCCTGCCTTACCGATCTTAACATTCTCGTGGTCAACGTTGCCGACCTGACCGATTGTTGCCATGCAGGAGGCGGGAACGTTTCTCAGCTCGCCCGAGGGCAGACGAAGAAGGGCGTATGCGCCTTCCTTAGCCATGAGCTGTGCGGAGTTGCCCGCCGCTCTTGCCAGCTGACCGCCTCTGCCGGGATAAAGCTCAACATTGTGAACGAAGGTACCGGTGGGGATGTTGGTCAGGGGAAGTGCGTTGCCGACCTTGATATCGGCGTCAGGTCCTGCGACAACCGTGTCGCCCACCGAGAGGCCTGCGGGAGCGATGATGTATCTCTTCTCGCCGTCGGCGTACTCAAGCAGAGCTATATGAGCTGAACGGTTGGGATCGTACTCAAGTGTTTTAACAGTCGCGGAAACATCGAACTTATCGCGCTTGAAGTCGATTATACGATACTTTCTGCGGTTTCCGCCGCCGCGATGGCGAACGGTGATTCTGCCGTAGCTGTTGCGTCCGGAATTCTTGGAGAGAGGAGCGAGAAGGCTTCTCTCGGGAGCAACCTTTGACAGCCCGGAGTAATCTGTGACCGACATATTACGACGAGCGTTTGTTGTCGGCTTGTAAACTCTGATCGACATTTGGTTTCACTCTCCTTATAGCGGCTTTGCGGAGGTGTCGACCCTCCATACTTTACCGCCGGATTATTGGTTGATTATTACATCATGCCGTCGAAGAACTCGATGGTCTTGGAGTCCTCCGTGAGGGTCACTATAGCCTTTTTCCACGAGGAAGTGTATCCCTCGAAACGGCCGTAGCGGCGCTTCTTGCCGCGGCAGTTAACAGTGTTGACGCTCTTGACTTCGACCTTGAAGAGCTCCTCGACTGCCTTGGCTATCTCTATCTTGTTTGCGTCCTTTGCAACGGAGAAGGTGTACTTCTTGTCCGCTGTACCGAGCATGCTTTCCTCGGTAATGATAGGACGAAGGATGATGTCCTGTGCTATCTTGCTCATGCGTATACCTCCTCAATCTTAGATACGGCATCCTTGAGCACTACGAGAGAATCGCAGTTGAGGATATCGTAAACATTGAGTGTGCTGACAAGAGTGGTCTTGACGCCCTTGATGTTGCGAGCGCTTCTGTAGACGGTCTCGTTCTTCTCGGGAAGGACGATAAGAACCTTCTTGCCGGTCTCGAGAGCCTTGAGAACGCTGACAACTTCCTTGGTCTTTATCTCGTTCATCTCGAGGCTGTCGAGGACGATAAGCTCCTCGGCTGCAACCTTGGAAGAAAGAGCGGACTTCATAGCGAGTCTTCTGACCTTCTTGTTGACTGTCTTGCCGTACTCACGGGGCTTGGGGCCGAGTGCGACGCCGCCGTGGGTCCACTGCGGGCTTCTGATGGAGCCCTGTCTTGCGCGGCCCGAGCCCTTCTGTCTCCAGGGCTTCTTGCCGCCGCCTCTGACTTCAGCGCGTGTAAGGGTAGACTGAGTGCCCTGGCGCTGGTTTGCCAAATATGCTACCACGCAGAGGTGCATTGCCGAAGCGTTCGGGGTGATTGCGAAGATCGCGTCCGAAAGGGCAATGTCCGATACCTTCTTGCCGGTCTTGTCAAAAACTGAATAATTAGGCATTAAACTCTACTCCTTTCTTACACATTCTTAACGCTGTCTCTGATGAGAACGAGGCCGCCCTTGGGGCCGGGGATACCGCCCTTTATGGCGATAAGGTTGTTCTCAGCGTCGACCTTGACTATGTCAAGATTCTGGATAGTAACTCTCTCGTGGCCGAGGTGACCCGCGAGCTTCTTTCCCTTGTAAACTCTCGAGGGATCGCTGCACGCGCCGAGAGAACCGGCGTGTCTTGCGTTGGGGCCGGTACCGTGAGTCATCTTGAGTCTGGAGAAGTTCCATCTCTTGATGGCGCCTGCGGTGCCCTTACCTTTGCTTGTACCTACAACGTCAACGTGATCGCCGACAGCGAAAACGTCAGCCTTGAGGATATCGCCCACGTTGAGGCTCGACTGGTCGTCAAGTCTGAACTCTCTGAGGGACTTCTTGGGGGCGACGCCCGCCTTGTCGAAGTGACCCTTCTCGGGCTTGTTGACTCTCTGTACCTTGACGTCGCCGAAGCCGAGCTGAACAGCCTCGTAGCCGTCGTTTTCAACAGTCTTCTTCATAACGACAGAGCAGGGGCCTGCCTCGACGACTGTTACGGGAACAACGTTTCCGTTTGCATCGAAGATCTGAGTCATGCCGATCTTCTTTCCGATGAGTGCTTTTTGCATAGTTCCTTTCTCCTCCTTTAGGTTATTGGTTGGCTCTCGCCAACTTGACCTGCGGCGTACATTATATTCGCGCTCTCACGCATATATATAATGTATTAGAGTATTAGAGTTTGATCTCTATATCCACGCCTGCGGGAAGCTCAAGACCGGTAAGAGCTTCAACAGTCTTTGCTGAAGGTCTGATGATGTCTATGAGCCTTTTGTGTGTACGCTGCTCAAACTGCTCGCGGGAGTCCTTGTACTTGTGGACTGCGCGAAGGACGGTAACGACTTCCTTCTCTGTCGGGAGCGGTACGGGACCGGAAACCTGAGCATCGGTTCTCTTTGCGGTCTCTACGATCTTCTCCGCCGCCTTGTCGACGAGGTTGTGGTCATAGCCCTTAAGTCTGATTCTGATTTTTCCCTTTGCTGCCATTGTTTGCGCCTCCTTAATAATTGGCGGGCATTGCTCTTTTCTTTCAACGCCTCCGGGTGTTTCATCGTTCCCCTTTTAAAAAACCGGAAAACGATATTTCCGGGTTTGTTGAAAGCAGATGCAATTACTGCTGCCTCAAGCGAAGGTGCGAGGGAAACGCACCCCGTGCGGCAGTCAGACCTGTTTCGCCCGGTTTTAAAATCGGACATACTCCGCAGAAATTCCCCGTCTCAAAGGACGGCCACCTTCTGCATCATCGCATATCAGCTGATTGTGTTTAGGGCGTACTTGCCCCACTTCCCACAATCATGCCTGATAATAATACCACACAAAGCCTTGTATTGCAAGGGTTTTCGCAATATTTTTTCAAAAACTTTCGTGATAAAAATCGACCCTCTATATATGGATATTTTAGTCAAAATGCGGACAAGATAGGGGGTTTCGAAAGAAAAAATTTTTTGTTTTTTTCGCCGCAACCGAAAAAGCACTCAATGTAAGCTCCGGTTGACGGATTGCAAGCTTTGATATCTTGACCGAAATTTTGATTTATATATAATAATTGTTGTAACACAACAATCGAAAACTCCAATTTGTGTTACAAATTTTAAAAAGGCGGCGATGCCGTTGACTGCCTGATCGCTTGCGCAGCCGCTCGACTTACGAAGCATCATATTACAGGAAGGAGAGTCATTATTAAAAATAAAAAATGTATTATCGCCCTCGTCCTCGTCTTAGCAATTGCCATTCCAATCGGACTTTATGTTGCGGGAAATTTATATTACTCGGCAAAAAGAATATATGAGCAGAACTGGGATATCGAACTTCCTGACAAAATGAAAGTAAAGCTTGATATAAAGGACGGAAACAGCTCACATAATGACGGTGTCCGTTACACTGTATTTGAAGTTAAAGAGCGAAGTGAGTTTTTCGATGATTTTTCATCAAAAAAATCTCCTGTGTTTGAAGAGCATTTCCAAGAAATCCTTTCAGATTGGAAACTTTCAGATGAAAATTGTCCTAATTGGAATAGCAACTATATTTGGAAACAGATGGAGCTGTACGAAAACTCTTTGTTTCTTGTTTTCGATACGGATACCGACACGCTTTTTATTACACAGAAAACGCAATAACTAAAAAGCAAGGAGTTGATTAGCTTTGGCAAAAGCTTGAAAAAGCAGAAAATTCCCAGTATAATACAAGCGAACTTAAATATAAAGATTCAATTTCCACCATACACATTAACAATTCAACACCTTTTGAACCAATGACATTATTATATGAAATTCGAAATGTCCGCCATAGCTTAAACCTCTTTTACTATGTAAACAAATATGGCTCCGACCGGTTTTACGGGCCTTGCGATATTTCCGAAACTTATTCAAAAGATGCTGAAACTAAACACGATATAAGTACAACAATCGGAAAGGAAACTGTAACCGCATACAATTTAAGTATAATGGTCAATTGATCGAATCAGATGCTTGGGTAGCAAAACCTATTGGGCTAATTTTTTTACAATATACATATAGTAAGTAATCAAAAAGGAGTACAGCAACATGAACTTCCCCGAAAAACTGCAAAAGCTCAGAAAAGAGCGCGGCTGGTCACAGGAGGAGCTTGCAAACAGGATAACGGTCTCGCGGCAGGCGGTATCAAAATGGGAGCTCGGTACTGCCGTTCCGGACACGGACAACATCGTTCAGTTAAGCGAGCTTTTCGGCGTCACGACCGACTATCTTATAAAGGACGGACTCGACAGCGACGAGGACATCCCCGCAGTAGCCCGCACCGCAGAAAAGGTCAAAAACGCGGAGCAGAGCCGTCAGCTGCTCATCGCGGGCATAATCACGCTCGTGCTCGGAATCATAATCGTCGGCGTACTGCTGACTTTATCGCAGGTCATTGAGTCGTATCAAAAAGTTACCTACGACCACGGCCCGATGATGGAGATTCTCCCCGACGGGACAACGCAGATATCCGAAGAACACCGCATGGCGACAACACGCGTGCCCGTCTATTCGTTCGTTCCGTTCCTCAACACCTACTATCTGCATTGGGTGCTCGTTATTGGCTTGGGGCTTGTCACGGCAAGCGTCATCTGCTTTGCAAAATACAGACGGAAAATAAAAACAAAAAAGGAATCATAAAAACAGGGGGCTGCCGCATTTAGCGGCAGCCCTCTCCGTCAAAGTCCGTATTTTTTCGCTATCTCTCCGTAGTTGTTTTCGAACCTCACGGCGTTTATCCCGACTTTCTCCGCCCCGCGCACGTTTCTTTCGAGGTCGTCTATAAACAAACACTCCTCGGCTTTCAGCCCGTATTTATCGAGGATATATTCGTATATCCTCCTGTCGGGCTTGATGATGTGCAGGTCGCACGAGACTACCGCGCCGTCGAAGAAGTCGATATCGTAGAAGCGCGGAAAATATTCATAGAAGCGCCCGCTCGCGTTTGAGAGGACATAGATTTTCCTCCCGCTCCGCTTCATCGCGCGGCAGAACTCAGGCGCGCCGTCAATCCTGTCCAGAAACTCCGGCCAGCGGCGCTCACATTTTTCGAGCGCGTCATGATATTCTTTAGGCACCCGCTCCTTGGCTGCCGCAAGCATCTCGCCGTCGGTTATGTTTCCCCTGTCGGCCTCTATCCACTCCGCGCTCTCGAACAGCTCGCGGCGAATAAAATTTTTTGCTTCCTCATCGGGGCAGAACGCGCCGAGCGGTAGGTCTGTATCATATTTAAGAAGCACGTTGCCCATATCGAAAATTATATTTTTAATCATCTTTTCTCCGTATCAAAAACGCCGCCGACCCGTTTGAATTCAGACAGGCGGCGGCTTTTTCTTTCATTTATTTAGTCATGAAAAGTATTCCCATGCATCCGGGTCCGCAATGGCTTGCGATGGTGCAGCCCGCGCAGCCGATGAGAACCTCCTTGAACGGGAGAATGCTCTTTATCAGCGCGGTGAACTCCTTCACCTCGGCATCCGAAGCGCTCGACGAGGTCAGGAAAATGCGCGAAAGGTCGGCATCGTCCTTATGGGCGTTAAGCTCGTCCTCGATATACTTCTTCTTGACGTCGAGTATCTTGCCGCGATACTTTCTCGCAACCCCGAGCTTGCCGTCCTTCATCTCTATGCACGGACGGATGGAGAGCAAGTTGGCTCCGAGCGCGGCAACCGTCGAGCAGCGGCCGCCCTTCTTCATATATTCGAGCTTGTCGAGCACAAAGCTCGTGCAGGTCTTTTTGTTCAAATCAACGGCGGCCTTCGCTATATCCTCCGCGCTCATGCCCTCATCGCGCATCTCGCAGGCTCTTATGACCTGGAGCGCGATACCGGAGCTCAGGTGGCGCGAGTCGATGACATAAACTCCGTCCATTCCCTCCGCGGCGAGTCTCGCGTTCTGATGGGTCGAGGATATCTCGGAGCTCAGCGAGAAATGGACAACTTTCTTTCCCTCGTCGATAAAGGACTTGAAGAAGGCCTCGTAGTCGCCTATCGGAATAGCCGAGGTCGTAGGCAGCTCGCCCGTCTCGTCGTAGTGCCTGAAAATATCGGGAGTGGTTATATCTATTCCGTCGCGGTATGATTTTCCTCCGAGATTAACATACAGCGGCAGTACACGTATATCGTATCTGCTTTCAAGCTCCGCGCTTAAATCGGCAGGGCTGTCTGTGGTGATAACTACATTGCTTTTCATACAATCGCTCCTTTTGCTCAATTACTTTGAATTATAACATATCCGGGTTGAAATATCAACTTGTGTTGCAAATTAATTTATATTATAATGTGCATGACAATGTGCGTTTAACGGGGTGATATATATGATGAGGGAAACGGGACGGCTGCTGCTCGGAATACAGGCACGCGCCCGCTTTGCGGCATATTCCGTATTCGGGCGCAAAACGGACTGCGCCGCGGAATTTATCAAAAATCGGGACAGCTATATTCTCAAAAGCCCCGACGGTACTCTCGAGGTGACCGTCTCGGGCGGTAAGCTTACATATTCGGCGGCAGTCGGCAAAACGCCCGTAATCGAGCCGTCCGAAATAGGACTGCTCGTTCAGGGCGGGGTAAATCTCGGCGAGGATGCCGTGCTCGGCGAGCCGAAAACAGACTCAAGAGAAGAAATACGGCGCGACCCCGACACCGAGACTGACATCACCGATATCTTCCCCGTGCGCTCGAAAAAATTCCGATATTCGCTCGAGGTTCGCATATGGAACGACGGCTTCGGCTTCCGACTGCTCTTTGACAAGAATACGGGGCTGCTCGTCGCCGACGAGCCGACGCAGTTCAACGTGCCCGGCGACACGGTTTGCAGATATCAGACGGACCTCAAAAAGATGCAGGGCAAGACGCTGACAAAAAAGACCTCGGCGCTCCCCTCGGGCGAAATTTTCTCCTGCATGACCGCATTCGAGTTCCCCGAAAAAGACATATATACAATGATAACCGAATCGGATATCGAGAACTATCCCGGCATGGCTCTGCGCTCGCTCGGCGCGGGCAAATTCAAGGTCGAGCTCTGGGATACGGACAAATTCTTCATAAAAGGCGGAAAAACTCCTTGGCGCATAATTACAGTCTGCCGCTCGCTCGAGGAGCTTGTCCGCTGCCGCGTCATAACCCACTCAGCCGCGCCGTCAAGCGGAAAAATATACGAAAATACCGAATGGATACGCCCCGGCAAGAGCGCGTGGTCGTATTTCATAGACGAGGAGCACAGCCGCCGATTCGAAAAGATAATGGAATTCAACGCCCTCGCGGAGCAGGCGGGATACGAATATAATCTCGCGGACAGCGGCTGGCGCGACTGGGCGAGAACGGAGCGCGGCGCGTTTAAAAAAGTCAAGGAGCTCGTTGACGACGCCGAGAATCGCTCCGTCGGGATATGGCTCTGGCAGTCCGCCATGGACAGGGTGTGGTTTGCGCCGTACAGGCGCAGGTTCTTCAAAAATTGCCAAAGGCTCGGGATAAAGGGCATAAAATTAGACCACATAGAGAGCGAGACGCAGTTCATGACCGAGTTTTACCGCCGCTTCGCGCTCGAGGCCGCGGAGCACAAATTGATGGTCATATACCACAACCCGCAGAAGCCGACAGGACTGCGCCGCACCTTCCCGAATGTGATGAGCATGGAGGCGATACGCGGACTCCAATGCAAGGCCGACGCGGACAACGACACGATTCTCCCGTTTACAAGGATGCTCGGCGGGAATGCGGATTATACGCCGCTGTGCTTCTCCGTGCCGAGATGCCTGAACGAAGTGAGCATCTGCCATATGCTCGCCTCCGCAATAATATATAACTCCGCGTTTTTCACCGTCAGCGAGGATCCGTCTATACTGAAAGCCCACGGGCTCGACTCATTTGTATCGCCCCTGCCGGTAATCTGGAACGAGACGCACGTGCTCCCCGGCAGCAAAATAGGCGAGCTCGCAATATTTGCGCGGCGCAGCGCGGACACATGGTATTTGGCCGTATTCAACGGCTCGCAGGGCGAGAAGAATATAAATCTGCCGTTCTCATTTTTGTCGGGCGGCAAAAAATACGAGGCGGAGCTTTACACCGACGACCTCGCGGATCAGCGCGGATTCAACCGCGTGAAAATATGCGTCACCGGCGCGGACAGCTCGGACATAGCAATGCGCCCCTCCGGCGGCTTCGCGGCGGTGTTCAGGGAAGTATGAATTTGCGATTGCCCGCAGTGCGGTTAAATATTAAAAACGGCGCGGCCTCGGCGGTCGCGCCGTTTTGATTAATCCGATATTGTCAACCGCTGTCGGTGCCATACTTTTTGCGGCAAAAACGCCGAAAAACGGGATTTCAAAGCATTTCCCGACCCCGACCCGCTCACGCACGTCTAAAAGCGCGGTTTTGAAGCCCATAAAGACCAAATAAAGACCAAAGCGCGAATTTTTGCCCGCTCTCGAACAGGCCTTCGGGCAAAAGAAAACCCCGCAAGCCCTTGATACACAAAGGATTGCGGGTTGGAGCTACTGGCCGGACTCGAACCGGCGACCTGCTGATTACGAATCAGCTGCTCTACCAACTGAGCCACAGTAG
>OHFM01000547.1_pt1 | contig 14827 bp, 16 predicted proteins | sample 1567511 | NCBI WGS metagenome assembly OHFM01 (sample SAMEA3879571, study PRJEB24766) | human gut metagenome | biome: human-associated habitat; feature: feces | place: USA | collected 1985/1987
GCGCTCTAAGAGAGCAGCTGCAGATTCCGGAACAGTTTTTTTAAGTCTTCCGGCATTGCCCGGACGAGAAGAGCGGCAAACTCGGAAGGTGTCAGATCCATGCCGGTAAGCACCCATTTTACGGTCATGGTGATGGAACCCTGACAGTACATCTCGAGAAGAAAATGCATTTCCGGTGAAACCGGACTGCCGCTTTTTTCGTGAATCAGATTTTCGTAGAACGCGAGAATCAGATCGAAATCGTGCTCACGCAGAGAATTCTGCTTGTCGTAGCGGAAGGCAGCGGCGAAAAAAGCTTTTTCTTTCTGAATATAGGTAAATTTCTTTTCCAGACTGTCAAAAACGGTCGTTCCGCGCCCCATATGTTCAAAGGATTTTGTCAGTAATTTATCAAAATACCAGTTGATCAGATCGTATTTGTCGAGAAAATTACGATAGAAGGTCTGGCGGGTAACACCGCAGATTTCACAGATCTGGCGCACAGTGATCTCTTCAACGGGTGTTGTTTTCATGCACTCCTTCATAGATTCGGCAAGACGGTATTTTGTTTTTTCTCCTTTGGGAGCAGATACGGTGGAATGGATCATCCGGGCAGTTTCCTTTCGTTTCGAAAATTATAACTATGCAGAGTTATGCATACATTATAACGCGAATCAGAAGAAATAAAAAGCCCTGAACATGTTTCCAGGATGAAAGCGAGAAACATGCCAAGGGCGTTATTGTTATTTTCTTTTGTTTACGGCCTGTCCGACACAGTAGCATACAGCGGCAACAGCCATGCCGTTGATGGAAGCGATGCCCCAGTGTAAGAGGTTCGCAACAATGGCACCGAGAATGACACCGGCGACCGCAAACCAGTCTATGGTTTTAAGCTTCGGCTGATCGGTTTCAAAGTCCTCTTTGTTCATGAAGTAGGCGAGCACCAGAATCATGCCGACCGGCGGCAGGGTACAATTCAGAATGTTGAGCCAGCCGCAGAAGTTGTAGTACAGCCATACGGAGGCAACCGTTCCGATGATACCGGAAAGGAGAACCATCGGTTTTTTCCTCTGATGGAAGATGTTGGCAAGACCAAGACCTGCGGTATACAGAGCGTTGTCGTTTGTAGTCCAGATATTAAGACCGAGAACGAGAACAGCCAGGTAGAACAGGTTCAGGCGGACCATAACCTCGAAGATATCGTTTCCGCCGACAAAGATCGAGGAAACAGCACCGAAGAAAAACATCAGGGAATTTCCGATAAAGAAAGCCACAACCGTGGTGATGGCACCAGATTTTCCGTTCTTTGCAAAACGTGCGAAGTTCGGAGTTGCGGTTCCGCCGGAAACGAAGGAGCCGACACCAAACCATCCGATCGGCGTAAAACTGGTCATGGCTGACGGCAGATAGGAACCTTTTTCGCCAAAGGCTCTCTGGGACAAAAGATCAAGTGACAGACCGGTTTTTGCACCGACGTAGCCGAGCAGACCGGTATAAATACCAAGAATGATTCCACCAAGGATCAGTGATCCCAAAAAGCCCCAGAAATCGAGGCCGTCAGCGAGCTGCTGGCCTACCCACATGCTTGCCGAGAAGAAGGTGAAACCAAGCTATAAACTTTTAACAGTGTAAGGGGTAGCAACCTGATTGTCAAGGGAAAAGGCGAATTTACATGATTTTCTTACAGAAGAAGGGAATGCGCCGCGAGAAAAGAAATTTTACCGGGTTTTGCCTTCTCCGGAAAAGTATTCCTTTGTAAGCTCCACAACCTTGCCCGAAAGCAGGAAGAGCGCAATCAGGTTTGGGATCGCCATGAGACCGTTGAAGGTCTCAGCAATACTCCAGAGAAGTCCGAGATCAACAGTTGCGCCGATGATCGCTACCAGAGAGTACAGTACCATAAAAGGCCTGATAGCTTTTTCCTTAAAAAGAAACTCCGCACATCTGGCTCCGTAAAGTCCCCATCCGATAATAGTGGAAAATGCGAAGCAGCACATGGCAACTGCTGTAAAGATGGAAACCCAGTTTCCATATGTACTGGTAAAGCCGCTGATGGTAAGCTCTGCTCCTGCTGCTGCGCCATAACCAACCGGCACCCCGCTGCAGAGGATAACAAGTGCTGTCAGCGTACAGATAACGATCGTGTCCGTGAATACCTCAAAGATCCCGAAAAATCCCTGTTTTACAGGTTTTCTGGTGTCCGCACAGGCATGTGCGATGGAACCGGTACCAAGACCTGCCTCATTGGAAAAGATACCTCTGGAAACACCTTTTTTCATACTCATGAAAAAGCTTCCTACCACACCGCCTGTCACAGATGCCGGATTAAATGCACCTCTGATGATAGCGCTGAAAACACCCGGAACATTTTTCCAGTTGATGATAACTACACCGACGGCAAGAATAATATAAAACAATGCCATAAACGGTACCAGCTTTTCTGTAACCTGGCCGATCCTTTTGATTCCGCCAAGCAGGATCATTGCCACAAGAATCGCAAGGATGATCCCCATAACAAGGTTTACCGTAGAAGTATTGTCTGCAGCGATCACATTGTAATTGATCAGTGCAGAATCAATAGCTGTTGTAATGGTATTAACCTGGGTTGCATTTCCGGTTCCGAAAACAGTCAGCACACCGAAAGCTGAAAACAGATACGCCAGCCAGTGCCAGTGTTTCTTAAGGCCGTTCTTGATGTAATACATTGGTCCGCCAACCAGATCTCCGTTGGCATTGGTCTCACGGAAATGTACCGCAAGTGTTACCTCGGAAAACTTCGTACACATTCCAAGAAGTGCGGAAACCCACATCCAGAACACAGCTCCCGGTCCTCCGATAGCGATGGCACCTGCGACACCTGCAATATTTCCGGTTCCCACGGTAGCAGCCAAGGCGGTACAGACAGCCTGAAACGGTGTCAGACTTCCATCGGAAGCCTCACGTTTACGAAGCATACGTCCGATGGTTACCTTGATGGCATAAGGAAATTTCCGGATCTGGAGAAAATTCGTGCGGATACTTAAATAAAGACCCACACCAATAATACAAATCATTGCAGGAACGCCCCAGATGAAATTGTTTACAGCAGCATTCACTGATTCAATAACAGATAACATTCTATAATCCTTCCCTTATTTAATTTTGTCTTTTTGGATTGTACGTTTGTCTGTACAAAAAAGACGATTCGTTAGATTATATCACATTTTCTGTCGAATGTATAAGAGAAAAGCTTTATAATTTTACTATGATAAAGAAAGGAAGTGAATAAAAGCTGCCAATCCTGTTGTCAAATATGTGATACACCTGTAGTAAAAATACTTATCTGTGGTCAGTATCATTTTCCGTATCGTCCAGGAATGTAAATATATATCCCCAGTATTTCTCCAGGATCTTGCCTCTGCTTCCATAGATCTCATGCTTTGTTCCGATCATATGGATATAATCACAGCTTGTTTTTCCCTGACGGTTGATCTTTCCGGCAAAATTCTTCAGGGCACGGACAGACACTAGATCTTCGGTCTGGGCCTGGATGAGCAGCATTGGTGCCGTATACTTTTTCCAGCCGTAAAGACGCAGATACCAGCTCATCTCTGCGGAAGCCCAGAGCCAGCCGTAAGACGGAGACCAGGTCTGGAGTTCTTTGTGCTCTGCGCGGAGATTTTTGTAACGCTCATATCTTGGTTTTGATGTTGCGGAACTTGTCTCAAAAGAACCGCCGCCATCGTATGGTTTTTTGCCTGCTACGTATTCTTCATCTTTTCCCAGAATGCACTTCTCCAGAGCGATTCCGGTGGCTGCAGGCCACGGAACATTTCCGGTAAGAGGCCGGATCATCGGGGAGGAAAGAATTACTTTGTGGAACCAGTCCGGCTCCCAGACTGCCGCAATACCGCCAATAGCGCCTCCCATGGAATGGGCAAAAAGATCCAGTGGCAGATCCGGGTGAGCTTTTTTTATGTAGCGGCATGCTTTCAGGAAATCACGGACATAACGTCTCCAGGTATCAATGTGTACCAGGAACGGATCTGCAGTAAGGCGGTAACTCCGGCCGTGACCACAGTGTTCCGGAATATACACGTGGTAGCCTTCTTTCAGAAAATAGTAAGCCACTTCATCGTATTTCGCTGCGGATTCTGTAAAACCGTGACTGATGACCACCACACCTTTTGGCGCATCAGACAGATACTGCAGCATGTGGATCTTACCTGTGATCCGTTTGTTTTCATTACGAAATGGGTAGTCTGCTCCCGGTACATATAGTTCTCTTCTCCGGGCTGACAGATATGGCTCTACGGTATTTTTCATGGTTTCTTCGTATTCAGTTTCATGTATGATTTGCATATTGATTAAAAACCTCCTTTACTTTTGGTGTATTGCTTTTTTCTCTGCAATTTATGTTTATCCTTTGTAAGATTTTTGAATGATCGTTGATTTCTGTCTTCTTACAGGATAACAGAATTCACTTCTTCCGGCAATGTTTTTAGTCCATTTTGCTCTTTAATTTCTGTTAAAAAATACCCGGACATTTTCGCATGTACCGGGCATTTCTGTTATGATTTCTATTATGATTTCTGTTGTGTCAAACGGATATTCGCAATCCCGAAAAGGACTTCCCTGATTCGGTTAAAAGAATTTCACAATGTCTTCCACATCTTTACGTTTCGGGCGTGCAGGCTCCTCTGCTGCTTTTCCGATTGCAATCACTGCAACTACGGTCTCTGTTTCCGGAATGGAAAGGATCTCACGGAGCTTATCTCCTGTACGGAGTCCCATGATCACAGTTCCATAACCAAGCTCCCATGCTTTAAGAACCAGGTTCTCATTCTGAAGTCCCAGATCATAGCAGCCCCAGCCATTTCCAAGTTCATTATCCGGTGTACCGTCTTTCTGGAAACCGGAACGGTTCTGTACAAAAGTAGTAATGATCAGAGCCGCATTCTCTGCCTTGGGCTGGTTCATTTCCGGAAGGCATTCTTTGCTGATCTTCTCTACCATATCTTCAGATGTCACACAGTAATATCTTCCTGTCTGGGAGTTCTTCCAACTTGGTGCTTCCTGTGCCGCCCTGATTATGGTAAGCAGCTCATCTTTTGTGATTTTTCCCTCCGGGCTGTATTTACGGATGGTTCTTCTCTCTTCGATCAGTTTCTGAAATTCCATATTGATTCTCCTCGTCTGGTGATGCAGAATTTGTGTAATCATTATTAAGTTCTGCGGTTATTGGTATGCTGATTTATATGTTCATATTTTTCATGAAATAATTTTAGCACAATACTGTGTTAAAATCAATTTGTACTGCGAACAACATGTTGCTGTAACGATTACAAACTTTCTTCTCAGAATTCCAGCATCTGTCTGGAATCTGCACCCTCCTTCTTAAAATCAGAATTCAGAAACTCAATCTTCTTCGGCTGCACCTTGATCAGTTTCATGGTATGCGGCATTTTTCTGAGCGCATCCAGCGGGATCTTCCGAAACTCTGCCGCTGCATTATACTCATCAGAAAACGGTGCCACAAGCTCTGCCTCTCCTGTCACCTGCATTCCCTTCAGTTTGCCAAAGCCCTCATATTTATCAAAAATGGCCAGACACACATGCTTATTCTTTTCCAGTGCGGCAAACTTCTCGCCGCCTTCGGAAAACATCCAGAATGCACCGTGATGATACGTATACTCGATAGGTGTGCAGCGCACAAACTCTCCCGCACCCGTTGCCAGTGCACAGGTTTTATTGGCCAGGATATACTTTTCCACTGCTTTCTTCAGTTTCGCTTCATCCAGCTTTACACTTTCTGCGTCTTTTTTCTTCCAGTAGGACGCAGCCGCCTCATATTCTTCATGGGAAAGATCTGTTTTTTCCAGAATCTCCTCACATTCATCTTTATCCAGGCACAGTGGGATTCCTGTTACGCTGTTTACATTAAATCCACCGTACCAGGTTCCTGTCACCTCTAGGATATCTCCTACTTTATAGTCGGAAGAATACTCGTCATTCTTTTTGATCACTTTGATCTTTGCCATGTTTTATCCCTCCCATATCTTGGCAATATATCCAAGTTTCACTAATAAATATGATTTTTCCGAAAAAAGTTGTCAATTAACAGACGCTTTATCTTTACGATTTACCACATAAATTCCCACGCAGACAAGGAACAGTGCGATCAGGCTTCCCAGATTAAATGCCTGACGTACTTCTCCCAGGACCAGTGCAGACAAAATCACACTGAACAGCGGATTTACAAATCCAAAAATGGCAACTCTGGATACATCATTCCATGCAAGCAGCACTGACCACAGCGTATAAGCCACAGCGGAAACCATCGCAAGATAAAAAATAATTCCGATTCCTGCTGCATTCACCACTCCCAGATGTCCGCCCATTATTTTTCCGATAAGGAACAGAACAATTCCTCCCATGGTAAACTGTGTTCCGCTGAGTATTACCGGCGACACTTTTCTGGAAAAAATATTAATCAGTACTGTAGACATTCCATAAGAAAACTGCGCGATCAGGATAAATCCTTCTCCCGTAAGCTTAAATCCTACATCCAGGGAATTTCCCATCAGATTGATTACTACAACTCCTGCAAATCCCAATACACATCCTGCGATTTTTTGGCTCGTCATCCGTTCATTTCGAAATACCAAACAAGACAACAAAATTGCAATAAAATTTCCAAGCCCGGTGATGATTCCACCTTTTACTCCGGAAGTGTGTGCAACTCCTATGTAAAAAAAGAAGTATTGCCCCACTGTCTGGGCAAGACACACAGGAATGGCATATTTGAGGAGTGTCCTATCAGGAAGCATCACTTTCTTTTCCCTGATTGATGCAAAAATTAATACCAGAATCCCAGCTAAAGTAAAGCGGATTCCGGCAAATACAATCTGGCTTGCAGTGTCTGAAGAATCTACCTGCAGAAAGTGATACCCTGTCTTAATCACCGGGATTGCACTTCCCCACAGGATACAGCATACACAAGCAAGAAGTGCTACAATACCGGTTTGAGTCAATTTGTTTTGTTTTTGTGACATTTTCTTGTTTCTCTTTTCGTATAAATTTCGTTATTTCGATTTTTTCAGGTTTTATTTTTCAATATCTGATATTTATTCGTTGCATAACGTTCATCAATAACATTATCATAAGACGGATACAATGCCAAGCTGAATTGATAAAGCGTCTTGACATCAATATTATTTTAAGTATATGATGAAAAATATCTTGTTGCATAAAAGTATAGTTGGCTGATTTTACGAAATTAGGAGAAAGATAATGGATTTAAGTAAAATATCTATGAAAAAAATACGAGAACTGATTATTTTTACAGTGCTGCTTGTAGTTGCATTGTGGAAATTTGAAGTAGTGATCGATGTACTGAAAACAATATGGGGAATTATATTTCCATTTGTACTTGGTGGCGCAATTGCTTTTGTAATCAATGTGCCAATGAGTTTTTTAGAAAAGAAAATTTTCGGCAAGACAAAAGATGGAAATAAGGTGGGAAAAAAGTTAGCAAGACCGATCAGTCTTCTTCTCACAATTATATTGGCGGTTGGTGTGATCGCACTAGTAATGTTTGGTGTGATTCCACAGCTTACTCGGACAATGGGAAGTTTGATGATAAGTATTGCGAATTTTGTTCCACAGATGCAAAACTGGATTCGAGAGTTTTCACACAATAATCAAGAAATTATGAAGCTTGTAAATCAGGTTCAGTTTAATCAAGATCAGGCCATTAAATGGGGGATCAGTATTCTTGGCAGTGGAGCAGGAAATATGATGAATACGACAATGTCGGCAGTGGGTTCTATTGTCAGTGGATTTGCTACATTTTTCATTGCATTTTCTTTTGCGTGCTACATTCTTTTTCAGAAAGAAAAATTGCATGTACAGATAAGAAAAGTATTTTTCGCATTTATTTCGAAACAAAAAGCAGAGGTATTTCTGAAAATTTGTTCTCTGACCTATCAGACATTTGCAAATTTCCTTACGGGGCAGTGTGTAGAAGCTGTGATTCTCGGAAGTATGTTTGTCGTTACACTCAGTATTTTAAAAATGCCATATGCACTTTTGATCGGAACTTTAATTGCATTTACTGCATTGATTCCGATCTTTGGAGCTTTTATCGGATGTGCAGTGGGTTGCTTTTTGATTTTTATGGTAAGTCCTAAGCAAGCAATTTTATTTATTATTGTATTTTTGATTCTTCAGCAGATTGAAGGCAATCTGATTTATCCGCATGTGGTTGGTGGATCAGTTGGACTTCCGTCAATCTGGGTGCTTGCTGCTGTTACGATCGGTGGCAATCTTATGGGAATCGTAGGAATGATTATTTTCATTCCATTAGTTTCGGTTCTGTACACTATTTTCAGGGAATTTGTATATCTTCGTCTGAAGGAAAAAAATATAAAACAAGTGACAAAGACAGTGGTGGAAGAATATACGGCAGAGGAAATTGCTGCAATGGAAAAAAATATAAAAAAGAATAGAGAATAAGAGGAAAACAAAAAGCGGAAAATCTCATTAGATTCAGAGGTTTTCCGCTTTTGAGTGCTTTGTTTTACAAGAGAAACGAAGGAGAGCCGCTATTTGAAGTTTTCTTCATGATCGTTTTCTTTTGCTTTTTTCAGTTTTTTGAATGTTATTTTTTTGATGCTTTTCTTAACTATAACTACGATAACAGCTATGACTGCTGCACATACAATAAGAATCGGTAATGCACCAAGAATTCCAATGATGAGATTCCTGAAACCGTGACCTACTTTATACAGGTTGTCTCCGAATCGTTCTTTGATTTCTTCAAAGAAGCCTTTCTCACCCGCGTCTGTCATACGTTCGACTTCAAATATCTCCACATGCACTGTGCTGTAATCAATCTGATTGTCCAGAAGTCTAAGTTGACTTTCGTAGCTTTCTATTTCATATCGGATATCGGATAATTTACTTTCAATGGCTAAGAGGTCTTCCATATTTTCTGCTGTAGAAAGCAGCTCCATCAAACGTGCCTGTTCCGTTTCTAAAGCTTTTTTATGACTTTCGACATCTACATACTGAAGTGTCACATCTTCCACGGATTCATTTTCCTGTGTTACATTTCCAAGTTCACCAACGATATCCACAAACTCATTTAACTTGTCTGCCGGAATTCGTATGGTGTAGCTTGCATATCGGGTTGTTGTATAAGAATAACTATTGCCGCTGATAGAAGAATTCTCGACATAGCCACCTAGTTCAGTAGTTTTTGTTTTTAGGCTATTGAGTACAGAATCAAATTCTTTTGTCTGTAAAGAAAGAGAAACCGTTCGGATCAGTTTTCGTCCGTTTTCTACCTGAGCTTCCAGTCCATTTCCGGAAGTGACTCCTGCATCGGCTGTTTCAGCAGGTTCTTCGCAGTATTCGTTTTCTGAATAATCTGTACCGTAGACTGATTCCATGGTTGCACTGTCCTCGGATGCTGACATTGATTTGCTGCCACATCCGACAGTCAATAGTGCCATCATAATTGCTGTGAAAAATGCGATTCTTTTCTTAAATTTCATACAAACACCTCCATTCTATCAGTAGGTCTTGAGTGAAGGTGGAGTAGATTTACTTTACATTGGACAGCTTCTTCTTTCACCCTTGTCCATGTCTCCACGTAAATAGTGTCCATTGAATTCCATATTAATGTCACGGATCTCTTTTTTACCTTCGATATACTCATCGTACATTTCTGAAAGTCTTGCCATGCAACCATCGCAGCTTGCAGAAATGTTGCCTAAAGATTCTTTTACGATCTGTTTTCTTTCTTCTACAGTTGTGTCCTTTATTAAAATGCTCTTGAATTCCATGATAGTTACCTCTGTTTTTCGTTTAGATTTAATAGCTATTTCTATTAAGAGTATAACATAAAATATGATTAACTGCATAGTTTCTGGAGAATATAAAATGCTACAAAAAATATTATAAAAATCCCCCTGTCAATCGACAGAGGGCGGATTATCCTAAAAAGGTATGAAAAGATTTATTCATATTTATCTGCAAAGCAGACACGCTTTAATCCCAGTAACGGCGCTGCTCCGGAAGCGGTTGTTCCGAAGAACAGTACATCTTTATCAAGATCTAAATAATCGATGATCGATCCGTTACAGAGTGTACTTCCGGTGCATAGAATCAATTCTGCGTAGGAGTCGCGGATTTCTTCTTTCATGGCAGTTCCGTCTTCCACACGGATTCCAAACTTCAACTGTCCAATGTTGTTCGGATTTAGATCCATTACGCGGACGTCATATTTGCTTTTTGAGAGCATTTCCAACAGAGATGGCTGAAATCCAACCAAAGCAATCCGTTTGACATCCGGGTAATTAATTTCTAAATAGTTCAGCATATCCTGTGCACAAAGTTCAGGTCCTTCTGTACGGCAATGAACAGTTCCACAGCATAAGCCAAGGGACGCCATAACAGCATTTACAGTTGCAATAAAAATTCCCCGATCATGCGGATCGTGTTCAATATCCATTTGTAAAATATCTTCGAGCATTCCTTCAAAGGAGGATGGCGCATCGGTAAATGCCTGTCCGCGGAATCCTTTGTATTCTGCCTGGATCATCACATCTTTTCCGGTAAGGATCGGATAATCGGTCCGTTTTGTTTTTCCAATCGCTTCTTCCGGAGTCAGTGAACGACAGGAAACAGACAGGTGGTCGTTCTCAATCTGATGTTCTTTTAAAACTTCTTGAAATCGTTCTTTTAAAATATCATACAATTCTTTTTTGGTCATGATGTTCTCTCTTTCCTAAAAAATAATTAACGTCTTCGTCCCAGTTTGATGTAAACAGTTTATCACTATCTACAATCCCTCGTAAACATCCATTGATCAGAACCCCTGTACGGTCTGAAAGGTTCTGTGCTTCATAAAAATCATGGGTTACAAATACAATTGTACAGGCATGCTGGGTGTTGATTTTCTTAATTAATCCATACAGTTTTTGCTTTGTAACCGGATCCAGAGAAGAAAACGGTTCGTCCAGTAACAAAAGTTCTGGTTCAATGCTGAGTGCTCTTGCTAATGCGACCCGCTGTTGTTCGCCGCCACTTAATGTATCAGGGTATTGGTTTAGAATAGAAGTGATCTCCAGTTCTTCAGCGAGTGCTTCTACACGTTTGGTAATTTCCTTTTTTGGACGCTTTTGCATTTTCAATCCATAAGCAATGTTTTCCCTTGCGGTCATATGTGGGAAGAGACAGTATTCCTGATATAAATATCCAAGTTTGCGTTCTTGTAAAGAATAGTCTTCTAAAGAATGTTCCCGCAGCAGAATCTTACCAGAATCCAGTTTCTGAAATCCTGCAATACTTTCCAGTAAAAGTGTTTTTCCGGAACCGGTTTTTCCGATGATCGCAAGGATTTCATTTGAATAGACAGAGAAGGAAATATCTTTCAGCTGAAAGGTTCCCCTTGTCAGATTCAGGTTTTGGACGGTCAGTAATTGCTTTTTCGGATTTATATCAATCGTTTCATTCATAACGCTGTTTCCTCCAATCTGTTCTTGTCACCAGATGAGAAATAAATAAGGAGAATGCTGCAAGGATTAAGAGTAGAAAAGCACTTGCCAACGCTCCATCAATCTGATTCGTACTGACGTTTAAGTAAATGTTTCCCGGCAGGGTTTCTGTCTTCATTCGTGTCACGCCAACCAGCATCAGAGTTGCTCCGAATTCGCCGAGTGCACGTGACCAGATTAAAATAAAGGAACTGATCAGTGTATTCTTACATAACGGCAATATAATCGTACGAAATTGCTGGAATCTGGAAGCACCCAGCAAACCGGCAACGGCTTCTAGTTTGCGGTTCACACCTTGAAAAGCCATTACGGCCAGCTTGATCGCAAAAGGCAGATTCACAGCCAACTGTGCCATTACAATTCCATTTTGATGAAAGACAAATGGAAGTCCGGCGGATTTGAGTGCTTTTCCGGCAGGTGTCGAAAACAAGATCAGTAAGCTGAGTCCGATGACGATATATGGAAGTGTCATTGTAAGTTCCAAGACAGCTTCCACGCTTCCGCGAAACGGAACGGGAAGGTGAGTCAACACGTATCCGGTAGGAATTGCTACAAAAAAGCACAGGATGGAAGAAATCAGTGCAGTTTTCACGCTCATCCAGGTGGCAAAGAGTGTTTCACGATCTTTTAAATGTTCTGCAAACACATAGCCACCACGGAAGATAATAATGCATACAATTCCGCCTATAAAGCATAGGACGAAAAGTGTGATAATATAACAAAAGAGTGTAAATAAATCTATTTTATGTTTTTTCATTTTACCAGTTCATAGCCATAGGATTCCCAGATTTTATGAGCTTCTTCTGTTCCTAAGAATTCAGTAAATGCATCAGCAGCTTCTACATTCTCATTAAAAGATAAGCGGGCAGCCGGGATTACTTTCACATAAGCGTCTAAATCGGTAGTATCGCAGATTTCCACACCGTCAGCTTTTGCATTTTCTTTCCAGATGATTGCTGCATCGGCTTCGCCTAGTCCAACTACAGTTGCAAGCTGTGGGGCAGTTGTAGTTGTTGCTGCGATTGTCACTTTTTCTCCAATCTGGAAATCAGCAAATGCCTTTTTCGCAATTTTACCGATTGGTGTAGACTCCGGATCTCCGATAACAGTAACCACATCTTCACGCGCAAGATCATTTAATCCCTGAATATTCTTCTCGTTTCCTTCTTTTACGACCAATACCGGAATATGTTTTACAAGGTCTTCACTACTTGTTACGAATTCCTCTACAGGTTTTAATTCTTCTTTGGATCCGGCGATAAAGAAATCTCCTTCCTGGGATTCCCGAATCTGTGTCTGGATCTGTGCTGCATTGGCATATGTTACGTTCATCTCACAGCCTGTCTCTTCCTGGAAAGCGTCTGCAATTTCCTGGAATGGCTGCTGCATTCCAGCACCACAGTAGATAGAAAGAGCTCCGTCAATCTGCACAGCATCTTCTTTCCCTTCTGTTTTGTTCTCTGTTTCTGTCTGTGCTTTTTTCGTGTCTTCTGTTTTCTCATTACTTCCGGCACAGCCTGCCAGGGACAGCATCATTGTTGCTGCTAATACAAGTGCTACATTTCTTTTTTTCATTTTGTTTCCCTCCTGATTTTACCGATTATTTAAAGAAAACAAATCGGTTGATAAGGCTATTGTATCTATATATCATTGAAGCGTCAAGGACATGTGACGGTTTCTTGCAAAAAAAGCCAAATATCAGTAATGGAGCCCCTATCCTATTGTGAGCAAGCAGAATTTCTTGTATAATGTACAGTATGTATGAAAAAGCAGGGAGATCAATATGAATAGAACAAAGCTTGCAATTGTAGATACCTTCTGGCAGTTGCTGGAAGAAAAACCATATAATAAAATCACGGTGCAGGATATTGTAGATCGATGTCATGTAAATCGAAATACATTCTATTATCATTTTCAAGATATCCCGTTTCTTGCGGAATGGTCTGTCGAAATGTGGACAGATGAGGTGATAAAAGACCGTGGAGATTTTGAATCTCTGACGCATTGTATTGTCTATATGGCAGAGGAATGTACAAAGAGAAAGAAAGCACTTTTACACCTTTATCGTTCTTCTAAAAAAGAGTATTTTCTAGAATATCTGAACAAAATGGGATATCATATCATTTGTTCTTATGTAGAAAACAGGACAGGTAATCTGCCCATGAAAGAAAACAGGACGGGAAGCTTTGTGAGATATTATAAATGTACATTTGTGGGGATCATTCTTGACTGGCTGGAGGATGCAGCCTCTTATGATTTGGTAGAATTCTGCCAGGAGGTATGTGAACTCTTTTCCGGTTCCGGTGAAAAAGCACTTCTTAAATGTGTGGCAGAATCTTCGAAGAAGCAGTAATATTCGATGTAATACCGGAAATAGAAGTATTAAATGAAATAAAAGCATAAACGATATAAGACCAGGCATTAGACAATTCGTTGTCAAATGTCTGGTTTTTGTATATCTGCAGACGGTTTGTCCATTGTTGGAAGATAGAAATTGAGCTAAATTGAAGCTAACATAAAGATCCTTAAAAGGGGAGGTGAAGGCTTTGAAACAGCTGAAAACAGCAAAAATAGGGTATATCATGATATCTATTGCTTTTTATATTTCCGGACTCTGCTGTATCATTTCTCCGAATGTGATGGGAAGAAACGGAAAGGTGGCAGCGGGAATACTTCTTATTGCCTATGGAATTATAAAGATGATCGGATATTTTTCGAAAGATCTCTATTGTCTTGCTTTTCAGTACGATCTGGCCTGTGGAATCTTTCTGATCATACTTGGAGTGGTTGCGCTAAGTATCAGAAATCCGAAGGAAGGCTATATGTTAGTGGGACTTGGAATATTAATTCTATTAGACAGTCTTTTAGTGATTCAGACCTCTTTAGATGCCAGAAGATTTGGAATGACAGAATGGAAATGGTTTTTATTTTTCTCTGTATTATCCGGAGTGTTGGGAATTACTATCATAATCTGCAAGACAATGCTTATTGCAGGAGTGGCACTATTAGCAGAAGGCGGAATGAGACATTACATGGTGCATTGTACAGTCAAGATAGAGCCATAAATATGGAAGAACGCGTTAATGAAAATTCAAAAACAGGAGGAAACTACAATGAATGTAGCAAATACTTTAAAGAAACTGGGAATCGAGAAAACATTTGATTATATTTATAAAGATCCGGATAAAAACATGCCGAAGATTATGGACTGGGCGGACAAGTTCGCAGAGGGAGAGTTTCCGACACAAAGAGAGATGATCCGCGAGGCAGTCACAGATCCAAGCCATCCATATTATGAGTTTATC
>OHFM01000548.1_pt1 | contig 14805 bp, 10 predicted proteins | sample 1567511 | NCBI WGS metagenome assembly OHFM01 (sample SAMEA3879571, study PRJEB24766) | human gut metagenome | biome: human-associated habitat; feature: feces | place: USA | collected 1985/1987
AAACTATATAATTTTTGAAGCATTTTTTGTAATCTCGGAATTATTCTATATTTAATTTTGTTATTTTTTGATTGGTTGTACTCAAATTTATAAAATAAATATGATGCATAACATTAATAAAATTTGAATTCAGCCACCAAAAAGCTATTTTCAAAATCAAATACAGGAAAACTCCGTGAGTGCATCATCAGGGAGGTATTTATGAAAGAAAGAGAAAAATTAGGTTCTCGTCTTGGATTCATTCTGATTTCCGCCGGCTGTGCAATTGGAATCGGAAATGTATGGAAGTTCCCTTACATGGCTGGGCAAGGAGGCGGCGGTGCATTCGTACTCTTCTATCTCATTTTCCTGCTCATGCTCGGACTTCCTATTATGACAATGGAATTTGCCGTTGGAAGAGCAAGTCAGAAAAGTCCTGTAAAAGCTTACTACGCTTTGGAGAAACCAGGACAGAAATGGCATATCCACGGTTACATCACATTAATCGGATGTTATCTGTTAATGATGTTCTACACAACCGTTTCCGGATGGATGCTTCATTACTTCTATCTGACCGCAACTGGAAAGTTTACCGGACTTGATTCCGAGACAGTATCCGAACAGTTTAACACGATGCTCAGTCAGCCGCTCGTTATGGGATTCTGGATGGTTGTTGTCGTTATCGCCGGTATTTTAGTATGTTCCATTGGATTACAGAATGGACTTGAAAAAGTAACAAAAGTAATGATGATTTCCCTTCTCCTTATTATGATTGTCCTTGCTGTCAACAGCTTTTTTATGGACGGTGCAAAGGAAGGCTTAAGTTTTTACTTAATTCCTGACTTTGGACGAATGAAAGAAATCGGAATCATTAAAACGATTACCGGTGCCATGAACCAGGCATTCTTTACATTAAGTCTTGGTATCGGCGCCATGGCAATCTTCGGAAGTTATATCGGAAAGGAACGCTCTTTACTTGGAGAGTCTTTAAACATCGCTCTCTTAGACACATTCGTAGCAATCACTTCCGGACTGATTATCTTCCCTGCCTGCTTTACATTTAACGTAGACCAGACTTCCGGACCAGGGCTTATTTTTATCACTCTGCCAAATATCTTTAACCATATTCCTATGGGAAGATTATGGGGAAGCCTATTCTTCGTATTTATGTCCTTTGCCGCATTTTCCACGATTCTTGCCGTATTTGAAAATATCATTTCCTGCGGTATGGAATTAACTGGATGGAGCAGAAAGAAATCAAGCTTTGTCAATGCCATCGCTATTATCTTACTTTCTATTCCATGCGTACTTGGATATAACTTATGGAGCTGGGATGGATTTGCTGTATTTGGCGGTGCTGTACTTGATTTTGAGGACTTCTTAGTAAGTAACCTCTTCCTTCCACTCGGTTCCCTTGTATATCTTTTATTCTGTACAAGCCGATACGGATGGGGATGGAAGAACTTTACTACAGAAGCCAACACGGGAAAGGGGCTTAAGATGCAGAACTGGATGCGAGGATATATTACTTACATCCTTCCGCTAATTGTACTGTTTATCTTCTTCTTTGGATTATATGATAAATTTTTCTAAATTTTGATTTGCACAGTAATAGACGCCCACAGAAAATAAAAGAAACTATATTTGTGACTTTAGTCGCGGCGGTTTGGATACTCGCTTATACACGCGAGTATCCAAACCTTGCTCCGAGGCCACAAATATAGTTTCTTTTATTTACTGTGGGCTGTGCTTTGGCTGCTGGAAAAAACAGAATTCATATACATAATAATGTATATTGAAAATCTATTGCTCATCTCCTGCAGCGGCATCTGTAAGCTTAACCAAAATTTTAAAGGAATAAATTACATCCCGTAAAGGAGATTCCTGCGGAAATAACGATTTTCCAAATCAAATGTATATTCTTTCCTCTTCTCTGCAGCCACATTAAAACAAGATTCACCGCAATTACAATAAGAGTAATCACAAGTGCCGGATGTCCACTTCCTGTCTGTACCTGCCCGCGGATTCCTGATGTATACAGGGATACTGCTACGGTAAGGAGCAGTCCGGAAATAATCGGGCGGATAAAATGTTTTACTACGGAAAATATCTGAAGGCTCTCGTATTTCTCATAGACACAGAATACTAATTCAAAGATAGCTCCTGATGCTGCCACGCTGCAGGCAAATCCGGAAAGTGCTACAAGAAATCCTTCTATTACAGAACCGTTTAAGTTATATCCTACATCATAAGCAATTCCGGTAAGTATTTTACATAAAATAGAACCTGGAAGTGCGTTAGCTACAGCTACTACATTACCGTAAAAATCTGCATTATTGATAACTCCACCTTCCACGAACAATCCCTGTGCTACAGAAAGATACGCATCTCCGCCGCCAAAAGACATAATAGAGGATAACCAGCCCATTCCGATAAACTTTAACGTCTTTGCTGTGAGGAACATTGCCGGAATAGAAAGTATTACTACGAATAAGAGCCAAAATCCTGCAGATGTTGCAAGTCTTTTTGCTGGAAATGCTTTCTTATGCGGACTTTCTACGATAGACTGTACCAGGCCAAGAATTGATAATACCGCCATAACTGCGAGAATAAATGGTTTCGCGGAAACTGGTATAATATGTGCATTGCCGGCACAAAGCAGATAGCATACCGTAATTATTGCTGCTGGTATGGATCTTCTTAAACAACGTACATGTCCTTTTGTAAATAAGATTACAAAGAATGCCGCTCCTAATACCTGAATCGTTGACAGTGCAAATATTGGTTTAATATCAAGCCCGAATAACTGATAAATGCTTTTCTCTCCTGAAAGTAAAAACACTCCAAGAATAATCAGACCATACAATTGTCCTTCTCTCTTATTCACTGCCTGGCATACTGTTCCTAATGAATAAGCCAGTAAAGTTAAAATAATAAACGCAGAGATTCCGATAGAAAGATAATTAATCTGTGACTTCACTACACTTCCTGCACTGGAAATAACTGCCTGTAATAATACTGTCAGTAAAGCACCCGGTAATGCCATCGCTGTCGCTGCCGCCGCCATTCCTTTCAATCCTGAAGCCTGTCTTCCGATTCCTGTAGCAACCTCTACAGGAAGTGCCCCTGGAGTTATACTGGCAATCATTACATCATCATTAAATTCTTCTTCTGATACAATCTTATCCTTCTCTACGACCTCATCTTCAATTACTGGAATCAGTGCGCTTCCCCCACCAAAACCAATGAAACCGATTTTTAACATAGTCATAGTCATGGAAATAAACTTTCTCATCTTTATACTCTCATCACTTACTGTTGTTTTTACTTTTTGTCTTCTTTCTGATATCTGTACTGCTGTTACACTCATATTATCATATTGCCTTTCATTATATAGGGATATTCAAAAAACTGCAATGTAAAAATTTGTTAAATATCATTCGGTTTTCATGTGTCTTATTCGTTTTCTCTATATTACATCATATTTCATATTATTTCAATAGGAAATATAGGAAATATTTTTTAAGTTGATTCTAGAGACGAAAAAGTGGGTTAATCTAAACTGACGAAAACCAGAGTAGAGCTATATATAAAAAATGCTTCGTTTCACTGCGTTCTTAATGCTCATCCGCATTAAGAACTTGCTCTAAGGCGCATTTTTTATATATAGCTCTACTCTGGTTTTCTGTTTTTAGATGGAACACTTTTTCTGTCTTTGAGAAAATTCAATTTAAAAATATTTAGGAGGAGGATTTGAGGGAGAGGACAGAAAAATATAATCATGTGCAGGAATTATCTAAAAGTGATGTCTACTATAAATGGATGGATGTCTATTATTATTTTACTACTTCAATGGCAAATTAGATTCTGCAGCATTGACACTGAAAGCAAAATGTCAATCCTTCAAAAACCAACTCCACAGCCAGCCGCAACCTCCCAATACTCCCCCAAATCTCTCCAAAGATAAATAGATTTTCACTCCCTGCCAAAGCACAGCCTTCTGGAAGATAAATAGTCATTCTGTGGTCAGCCAAAATCAGAAAATAGAAGCCCCCTATAACCATATCTGTGGCAAATCTATTTATCCTTCCCTGTTATATGTCTCCATTTTCTACGAAGTCGGAACCATAAAGATGTTTGCTCTAATTCACGAATCATAGCCTTTAACTCCTTATCACGTTCCTTAGATTCCTGGCGGATTGCCTTGCTGTCTTTCTTGGTCTCTTTCTGCAGTGCATCATAATCCTGGCGCAGGTCAATTAATTCATTGCCAACAGTAAGGCTTCGTACTTTAACTTCCTGATTTTTATCACGGACTGCATCAATTTTTTCTGAGTTTTCAAGGGCACGCTGAATGTCTTTTTGCTGATTGATAATCTGCTCACTGAGAGACTGGAGAATCTTCTTTGTCTCTTCGTCCACATTTGCATCTTCTAAGCCTTTTGCCGCTTCTAAACGGCTTTCTTTCAGAGTATTGATATCTTTTTGAAGTGCTTCGATATGTCTCTGCTGTCTGATAACTACACCACCAAAGAAACGAACGATATCTTCATACATAAAGCGGTTCTCTGGAGTCCATCTCTCTCCCTCTTTTCTTTTCATATCAAAAAGAGGTTCTTCCTGATGTAAATAATCTTTCGCGATAGCCTCATTCCATTTTTCATAGCGGCCCATAAATTTATTAAATTCTTCTTCTGAGAACATGACAAAGTTATTCTGTGGGTCTTTATAGTTTTCGCAGTCCTGTGCGGCCTGTCTAACTAATGTTCTTACCTTGTCATCATCTGGAAGTACCGTATTTACAATACGAAGAATCTCCTGACTGTTTCCTGTCAGAGAACGGTTTGCTTCTTCTTCTGTTATCTTAAAATCATCTGTATAATCCACGCCTATTGCCTCCAAAAAGTCGGAAAAAATCGTATGATTCTTTCCCTTGAATTTTTTCCTGTCAAAAATACCCTTACATAAAACGAAACGCTGAGAGGCATTTTTACAGCCCCCTGAGGAAAACTTTTTTATTTTTTCGATTAATTAAATATTTGAAAACAAAAAACACTCACCTATTCCAGGTGAATGCCTTATCAAAATTTCCTTATTTTGTTGTCTGTGACGCTTATCCAGATATGCCTGCATATCTGCTAAAATATAATTGCCAGCAATTATATTTTCACGTGGGTATGGGGACGTAATCCCCATCAAGTCTGCTACTCGTAAGTAATACAAAATTGTCAAAATGACAATACTGTAATACACGGGTGGATCTTGCTCTGGTTGTAACACATGAATTCATACAATAATAGGCCCAAATGGGCACTTTCACCATTCGAGCCTATATATTATATGTCTTTGGGATAATAGCTTAAAAAGTAACTGTCTAGACCACTTTTTAAACTGTCCACTATCTAGGGTACAGTTTATTTTCAACCATACTATTTTTTATTCTTTGGCTTTATTCCCCAGAATACCACATTCATGAGTATTACGATCAACAGCACAACAGCCATTGATACCCAGAATCCCATATTGAGTCCGAGCCATTCACAAGTTCCAAAAAGTGTCATCCATAATTCTTTCCAATTCATTCTTTCTACCTCCTAGAGCAGTTCGCCATAATAGCGGACATATGCTTTTTTCAAGCTTGTTGCCAGCATCATGTACAGCAGAATACATGGGATCAGATATGCAAAATATGATGCCGGTAAAGCAACAAGACCAAGTGCAGCTCCAAATGGTGTGAACGGAATCACAGTCAGAACTGCAATACCTGTCATGGTAAGCAATGTTACCGGTGCTGATGCACGGCTCTGGATAAACGGAAGCTTTGGTGTGCGAATCATGTGAATGACTAATGTCTGGCTCCACATAGATTCCACAAACCATCCAGCCTGGAACATTCCGATATAACGTGCCTGCATAGTAGCAAGCTCTACACCGCTGTAATGGGCTGCCAGATCATTGAATAAAATGCCTTTTGATACAAATAACGGGCAGAATACAAAGTACATGAATATATAAGTTGTAAAATCAAAAATCGAACTTGTAGGTCCAATCCAGATCATAAAGCTACCCACACTGGAAGCATCCCATTTACGTGGTTTTGCAATAAACTCTTCGTCTACGTTATCCCATGGAATTGCTGTACAGGACAGATCATAGATCAGATTCAGGAAAATCAGATGTACACTCATCATCGGGAGGAAAGGTAACAGTGCCGAAGCAGCTAATACAGAGAACATATTTCCAAAGTTAGATGAGGCCGTCATCTTGATATATTTGATCATATTAGCATAAGTTTTACGTCCTTCTATGATTCCTTCTTCCAGAACCATCAGATCTTTTTCCAGCAGGATGATATCTGCGGATTCTTTTGCCACATCTACTGCAGTATCTACAGAGATTCCAATATCGGCAGCTTTCATTGCAGCGGCATCGTTGATTCCATCACCCATGAATCCTACGGTATGACCGTTTTCTCTGAGAACTGAAACCACGCGTGCTTTCTGATCCGGTGTAAGCTTTGCAAATACCTCTGTTGTCTCTACTGCTTTTGCAAGCTGGTCATCTGTCATATGATCCAGATCAGAACCCAGAAGCATGTTGCGTACTTCAAGTCCTACCTGCTTGCAGATTGTACGTGTTACCTTATCATTATCACCTGTCAAAATCTTTGTTATTACGCCGTGTGCTTTCAATGCCCGAATTGCATCTGCAGTAGACTCCTTTGGTGGATCAAGGAATGCCAGATATCCGATTAGTACCATCTCACACTCATCTTTTATACCAAATGCACCCACCGGAGAAGGATTGCTTTTTTGTGCAATGGCAAGCACACGGAATCCTTTGTCATTCAGTTCGTCTACTGTTTTCAGAATACGCCCACGAACCTCTTCTGTAAGTGGCTGCACAGTACCATCGCACTCAGCAAAAGAACAGATGGAGAGCATTTCTTCTACAGCTCCCTTTGTTACCATCTGTGTCTTTCCCTTTTTATCCTGTACTACCGTAGTCAGACGACGACGTGTAAAATCAAATGGAATCTCATCTACCTTCACATAATTTTCAGACAAATCGAGGAGCTTTGGATCTGCCGCCTCTTCTTCCTCTGTTCTGTGAATGATCGCCAGATCCATCAGGTTCTTATAACCGGTCTGGAAGTAGCTGTTTAAGTATGCATGGTGCAGTACTCTTGTATCATCTTCTCCATTCACATTCAGGTGATATTCCAACACAACCTTATCCTGTGTCAGTGTTCCTGTTTTATCTGTACAGAGAATGTCAATGGCACCGAAATTCTGGATAGAATTCAGATTCTTAACAATCGTCTGCTTTTTACTCATGGAAACGGCACCTTTTGCAAGACAGGTTGTTACGATCATCGGCAGCATCTCCGGAGTCAGTCCGACAGCCACGGAAATACCGAACAGAAAGGCATCCAGCCAGTCTCCCTTTGTGATACCATTGATAAAAAATACCAGCGGAACCATGACCAGCATAAACCGGATCAGAACCCATGACACTGCATTCACGCCTTTGGTAAAGCTTGTCTCCACTGCTTCACCTGCAATTGCAGATGCCATGGAACCAAATAAAGTGCGGTCTCCCGTGCAGACAACCACTGCCGTTGCACTTCCGGAAATTACATTGCTTCCCATAAAAGCAATATTGCTGTAATCGGTGATGCTTTCTTTCTGTGCACATACCTTCGGTGTCTTTTCCACCGGTTCGCTTTCACCTGTTAAGCTTGCCTGACTGATAAATAAGTCTTTGGCATCCAGAATACGGACATCTGCTGGGATCATGTCTCCTGCTGAAAGATGTACGATATCTCCTACAACCAGATCGTCCATAGGAATCTCAATTTTTTCCTGTTCTCTTCTTGTGACGGTGCAAGTAGTTGTGATCATGGATAACAGTTTTTCTGCTGCATTTCCACTTCTGGATTCCTGTACAAAACGAAGCGTACCGGAGATCATAACCATGGTCAGAATAATCACCACTGTTAATGGATCAAAATCTTCCGGTGAACTTCCTAACAGAGAAAAATATGGAAAAACCATATCTGTCATAGTAGAAACAACTGCCAGACAGAAAAGGATTGCTGTAAATGGATTGATAAATGCTCCAGCCAGACGTTTCGCAAGGGATTGTTTCTTCTCATGCGTTACTTTATTCGTTCCATATTTTGTCCGACTTACCACTATATTTTCAGCATCCAGTCCACGAAGTGTTGTGTGCAGACTCTTCAAAACCTCCTTAATCGGATTGGTAGCCGCATGTTCGATGCGGTGGTTCTGCTCGTCACGGATCACAGCTTGCTGTGCTGCCTGCCGAACAGCCATACGATTTTCTTTCTTATTCATTGGTCTTTACCTCCTTGTTTTGCAATTATTTTTTATAATATCGATCACTTTTCTCGATATACCAAAGATCAAATCCCGCCACAATAAACCATGCAACCATAGCAGTCACAAACCAGTGATTTTCAAAGCCTGTCCATAGACCTTTTAGCAGAAAAATCAATCCATTTAATGCAATGACTTCACCGATGTTACGACAAAGCGGCACAATTTTAATCTTCTCTTTCTCTTCCTGCGGCATGTTTTTCCAAGAAGAGAAATGAATATGGCCTTTTCCACATGCAAACATAAAACCGGCAATCGTGAAAATGATACCAAAAAAGATACAGGTTAAATTCATGGTTTTCTTCTCCTTTCATTGATTCCTCTCGTTATGAGCTTATTTATTTTCTGAAGCCTGATAAGCAATTTCACCATCGTAACTGCTAAAAAAATCCAAACAACCACAGATATTTGATACCAGACCTGTATCACCAAAATTTGGTGAGCCGGAAATATAAGACTCACACAACTGCATGCTGCAGTGAATAAAATATAAAGAATGAAAAAAATTATCCATCTTTCACTTTTGATTTTTTTCAACTACAACACCTCCCAACCTGCACTGATTACTTCCGGAAGTTCCAATGCCTGACCAACAATACCTTCCAGAACATTGCTTTTCGGTTTTCCCGCAGAACAATACTTCGCTATGATCTCGACTTTATCCCCCACAACATCTCCACTTTCCAGATGATTCAGATACAAGGTCTTACTGGAATTGCTAGTGATCAGTAAAAGTCTTATTTCCTGTTCTGCATCTTCCTGACAAAGTACTGTGATGCAGTATTCTTTTTCAGATTCATCTCCTACAGCAATCGGATTAAGTTTTCTTGCAAGCGGACGCAGAATCAGATTTGAACCAATCAAAATGCCTGCTGCAGAAACTGCCATTATAAACATTCCTGTGCTGGCAAGAATACCAATTGCCGCTGTACACCAAAGTGTTGCTGCTGTATTCATTCCTCTTACCGTACCGCTGTCTTTAAAGATCACACCACTGCATAGGAATCCAACACCGGAGATAATGCTGCTTCCTACACGAAACACCTGATCGGAACCATAAAGCATTGGAAATAAAGTAAAAAAACTGGTTCCCATACAGATCAGAACATTTATCCGTATTCCAGCTGGATGCCCGGTCAACTGCCTTTCCAATCCGATAAAAAATCCAAGCAACACGGATAAAGAAATTCTTAAAACAAAATCTGTGTATACCATACATACCGCCTCCCTTCGACCTCTTACAGAATACAAAAAAAGCAAGGAGAATCACATGACCAAAATCTTGCGATTTCCTTGCGATTTAGCAAGAACTATGAGAAACACACTCCGCGAGTTTCTCATAGTTATCGCGACAGTCGCCAAGGTCTCGTGCAAGCACGGACTTTGGCTCGTTGTTCGCGTAAATTACAAAAAATTTGGCGGACTGCTTTCAGCCCGCCTGTTTTACACCTTATCATTAAATTTATATCCGATCCCCCAAATCGTAAGTATAAACTTTGGTTCATCCGGATTCGGTTCAATCTTCTTTCGCAATTTTCGAATAAATGCCATGATATTACTGTCATCTAAAAGATAATTTTCAGACCATACTGCCTTATAGATCTGCTCTTTTGTAAATACTTCTCCTCTGTTTTCCGCCAGAAAATACAGGATATCAAACTCCTTAGGAGTCAGGGAAACCGCTTGGCCCATTCTAGTAACGCTCCTGCTTTTCGGATTGATTACTAATTCCCCAATTTTCATCTCATCCGAAAGATTGAGAGATGCAATTTCTGAATTATTTGCAGTGCTGAGCAGTAATGAATTTATCTCGCCACTCACCATATCATAGATACCAGAAAGCAGTTCTTTCGCACTGTCACTTTCTGGTGGTTCTTTGATCAGCTTTTGAAGGAGCCATTCCTGCAGGACAGAATCCATGGAAATAACACTGATATTCTTTTTCATGATGGTTTCCCTCCTTTCAGATCAGCCCATGATATTTCTTCTGATAAACAGTTTTGACCACCGTAGTCAGAAGCATATAGAGTAAGACTACAACAAATAAAAACAGGAAATACATGATTGGCAATTTCGTCAATCCAATAACACCTGCGCTTTTGGTAAAAGTAAGTGAAGTAAAGACAATAATTCCTGCAAAGGTCGTACAAACAACCGGAATGGAAGGACTGCTCTGCACAAATGGTATCTTCCTTGTCCGAAGAAAATGAAGGATCAAAACCTGCGTCCACATCGATTCTAAAAACCATCCTGTCTGAAACAAAGCAACATACTGCGACTGCATCACTGGATCTACCATGTTCAGATACGTTGTATCGCCACACAATAATGGACAGAGAATATAATACAAAAACAGAAATGTCACGATATCAAATATCGAACTAATAGGACCAAAAAATAACATAAATCGTCCCAGCGTCTTTCCGGACCAGTCTCTTGGCGAGAGTGTTTCTTCCTCATCCACATTATCCCATGGAAGGATGATACATAAAACATCATACAGCAGATTCAATAATAAAATCTGCAGAGATGTCATTGGCAAAAATGGTAAGAATGCACTGGCACATACAACAGAAAAAATATTGCCAAAATTAGAACTTGCCGTAATCTTAATGTATTTGAGCATGTTTGTAAATGTTTTACGCCCTTCCAGAATCCCCTGCTCTAATACACCTAAATCCTTTTGAAGCAATACGACATCCGCTGCATCTTTCGCTGCATCTACCGCTGTATCTACTGAAATACCAACATTCGATTCACAAAAAGCCGGGATATCATTGATTCCATCTCCCAAGAAACCTACTGTATGTCCATTTTGCCTTAAAGCAGAAACAATACGGACTTTCTGCCCTGGTGTTAATTCTGCAAATACATGAATATCTTCTACTGTTTTGCCGAGTTCATCGTCCGTCATCTGATCCAAATCTGCACCAGTCAATATGATTTCTGACGGGATTTTGACCCTTCGGCAAATAGATGCTGCCACATCAGCCTGATCACCTGTCAGTATTTTCGGTGTTACCTGCAGTCTTTTCAGAGCCTCCACAGATGTCTTTGCTGTCTTTTTCGGTGCATCAAAGAATGCAAGATATCCCATCAGGATCATATTGTTTTCGTCTGTCGGTATGATCTGATCCTGTTTCTCAATCTTTTTCCGTGCAACAGCAATCACTTTCATTCCATCCTGCAGCATCTCATCCACTACAGAAGCAACACTCTGCATCCCGTTTTTTTCCATCGGTAGGATTTCGCCACGAAATTCCACATGACTGCACCGAGACACAATCTGGGAAATATTACCCTTCATAATAAGCTGGCAATCTCCATTTTTATCTGTCACCAGTGTACTAACAAATTTGCGGGAATAATCAAATGGAATTTCATCCTCTTTCTGATACCGCATAAGAAGATCAGAAAAATGCTGTTCATGCCCAGGCATCGTCTGGCAGGCAAGAATTGCATTATCAATTGGATTACATACACCGGAATGGAAAGCACTATTTAAAAAAGCAAAATCCAATACCTGCCCACTTTCGTTTCCCAGCACATCCATATAGTATTCCAATAGGATACTTTCATTGGTCAGTGTTCCTGTTTTATCCATGCAGAGCACATCCATGCTACCAAATCCTTGCATTGCATTAATGTCTTTAATGATTGTCTGCTTTTTACTCATACTCAGGCTGCCCCTTGCAAGGCAGGCTGTGATCACCATCGGCAGCATTTCCGGCATCAAGCCAACGGCAACAGACAGTGCAAAGGCAAAAGATTCCAGCCACCTTCCACCTGTGATCTGCAATAGTATGAATACAATAGGAATCAATACTGCAATAAAACGAAGCATGACCCAGGCAATAGAGTTGGCTCCTTTTTGAAAAGACTGTTTTTCATCTGGATCTTCTTTCGTAAAACTACCATATAGTGTGTCTTTTCCGACTGCAAGCACAATACCCTCACCTTTTCCACTGATGACAGTTGTTGCCATAAATGCAAGATTTTCAAGTTGCGTCAAGGATTCCGAATTACTGTAACTCAATGCCTGTGCATTTTTTTCCAGGATCGCACTTTCGCCTGTGATCGCTGCCTGGGAGAGAAAGAGATCACTTACTTTGGTGAGTCTCAGATCAGCCGGAACACGATCACCTGCCACAAGCAGAACAATATCTCCAACCACCAGTTCCTCAGCTGGAATCTCTTTCACTTCTCCCGCACGCCGTACGGTAATGCTTTCATGTATCAGCCGGTTTAGCTGTTTTGATGCATTCTTTGCACGAAGTTCCTGAACCAAACGGATTGTTCCGCTAATCAAAATCATTGAAAAAATGATAACCGCAGTCGTTGCATTTCTGGCAAAATTCGATACAAGAACCACATCTGTAGCCAGTGAAATGATTCCAAGAACTAAAAGAATGATATTAAATGGATTGATGAAGGCACGCCGCAGTAGTCGTAACATGGTATCATTTCTTCTTTGCGAGAAACTATTTACACCATACTTCTCTCTCATCAATTCAACCTGTGATTGTGACAGGCCTTCCCCTGATATCTCTAATTCCTGATATATTTGTGATACTTCTCGATAAGCATATTTCTTAATACAACAATCGATCAGTGTAGTTTTAGGCATATAGACTTGCCTCCTTTCTCAATACCGATATATTTATTTTAACATTATCTTAAAAAAACTCCATGCTTAGATTCTTGCTTTTTTCTTGCGATTACATTGATAATTTACTTCTACACCGCACCTCTTTAAAACCAATAAACTCAAGGCCTTTGTTCCGTCCCTTAAACACTGCCGTGACAATTAAAAGCAAAGCATAATACAACAACGTTCTGTTCGATACTAGAAATATATCATCAGCATACAGTTTGAGCGGAAAAAGTCTCATGGTCATGAGCGAAAATGAAAGCAAAATTTATTAGATGGTACAACATACTATGCCTTTAAAATTCCAGTTACATATTCATATTGGAACCTAATCATCTGTTATTTTTATTATAATACTTGAAAAAAAAGAAGCACTCATACAAGCGCTTCTTCTTACCATATTAGGACTTCGACCAAAAGTTAGTGGGCCACAAAGTGGGCCATTTTTCAAAAAATTACATGAATTTATATAGAGTTTTATCCAAGTCGAAAATCCGCTAAATGCTCTAGCTATCAGCATTTAAAGGCATTTAACAACTTATATGGACATTTCTGAAACCTGTCTCGTAATAACGATTCCAAGTTTCATCTTTCTATATTCCTCCTATAAATCCTTTGATTTCAAGGGATTCTCTTCCCATCCTGTTGAAATTTCTGAAATTCTCTTATTCTTTTTAGTTTTAGTATAGCAACTACTTCTTCTGTCAGAAGCCTCAATACAGTACCTTGTATTATACCACAACCTGTTATCTTTGTGAATATTCAGTTTCATTTTTCAAAAACTTATATGAATTTATATGATGCCAGGTTCAAAAGGTCTAAGCCCACATGAGCTTGCTCATAGGTGGGTGAAAGACCTTAGAACCCTGGCATCTTTAAGTTAAGTATACCATATCTGTTCCGGCTCTTTCTGCACAATTTTAAGAAAAAGAGAAGGAATTTGTGGATAACTTCCTCAAATTCCTTCTCTGATGTTGAAAAGTTTTTAAAAGACAGAAATTATTTGTCTAATGGCTTGCCTGTCAGCATCTCATAAGCCTGAAGATACTTGTCGATCGTCTTGTCAACAATCTCCTGAGGCAGTGTCCAGTCATTGCCCGGATTTGCCTTGAGCCAGTCGCGGGCAAACTGCTTGTCAAAGGATGGCTGACCATGTCCCGGTTCATATCCTTCTGCAGGCCAGAAACGGGAGCTGTCAGGAGTGAGCATTTCGTCACCGATCACCAGATCACCATTTTCATCCAGGCCGAACTCAAATTTAGTATCGGCAATGATGATTCCTTTGCTCAGTGCGTATTCAGCACATTTTTTATAAAGGGCAATCGTATTGTCACGAAGCTTTTCAGCGTATTCGCGTCCCTTGCCCGGAAAATATTTCTCAAGGTGATCTACGCTCTGCTCAAAGGAAATATTCTCATCATGGTCACCAATCTCTGCTTTTGTGGATGGTGTGTAGATTGGTTCAGGGAGTTTATCAGATTCTCTGAGTCCCTCCGGCAGTGTGATGCCGCATACGGTACCATTCTCCTGATAACTTGCCCAGCCGCTTCCGGTGATATAACCACGTACGATACACTCGATCGGGAGCATATTGAGCTTGCGGCACATCATGGACTTGCCTTCATATTTCTCCTGCTGGAAAAACTCCGGCATATCCTTGGTATCTACAGAAATCATGTGGTTTGGAAGAATGTCTTTTGTCAGGTCGAACCAGAATTTAGACATCTGTGTCAGAACGGTTCCTTTCTTGGAAACAACGTTCTTAAGAATTAC
>OHFM01000571.1_pt1 | contig 14560 bp, 6 predicted proteins | sample 1567511 | NCBI WGS metagenome assembly OHFM01 (sample SAMEA3879571, study PRJEB24766) | human gut metagenome | biome: human-associated habitat; feature: feces | place: USA | collected 1985/1987
CGTCAATCCCCAATGTTCCACCGGGCATACGCCCATATATGACCCCTGTGCCCCCGGTTCCCGCCTGGGCGTGACGCCGGACATGATGCAGGGGGCGGACCTGTCCGGCATTTCCGGTCTTCATTTTCATACTTTATGCGAACAGGGAGCGGATGACCTGGCGGTAACGATGGATGCGGTGGAACGCCACTTCGGCCATCTTCTGAGCCGCCCGGAGATTTCTTGGCTGAATATGGGAGGAGGTCATTGGATTACCAAACCCGACTATGACCGGAAGCTGCTGGCGGCACTTATCCGCCGCATCCGCGAACGCTACGGCGTGGAAGTATGGCTGGAACCGGGAGAGGCCGCTGCCATTCATACCGGGGTGCTGCGGTGCCGGGTGTTGGACCTTTTTTCCGCGGAGGGGGTGAATCATGCCATTCTGGATGTTTCCGCATCCGCCCACATGCCGGATACGCTGGAAATGCCTTATCGGCCGGATGTGTTCCAGATTGCAGGAGACGCTTCCCTCCGTTCCGCGCAGCAGCCCGCCGTACGGTTGGAAGGGGAGAGCTATGCGCTGGCGGGGAAGGCCGGGGAAAAAGCTTATACGTACCGGCTGGGCGCCCCCACGTGCCTGGCGGGAGACCGGCTCGGAGATTATTCCTTCGCGGAGCCCCTGGCGGTAGGTGACGAACTTGTGTTTGACGATATGGCGCATTATACGATGGTGAAGACTACGTTTTTCAATGGCGTGCGCCATCCGGACATCGCCGTTCAGAGAAAAGACGGTTCCGTGGAGACGGTGCGCCGTTTTTCCTATGAAGATTTTGAGGCCCGCCTGGGCTAGAATATTTGACCAGACAGATTGACATGGCAACAGCTAAAGAAGGCATCAAGCAGAAAGTCCACGGGTGGAGTCACCATGATTCCGCAGATTTGTACGGCATTGACGATTGGGGGAACGGTTATTTCCGCATCAGCAAAAAGGGAGAGGTTACCGTACGCCTGAATGACGAGGATGGAGGAAAGAAGGATGTCAGCCTGTGCGATCTGCTGGAGGGGCTGAAGGAGCGCGGGACTACCGTTCCCGTTCTGTTCCGGTTCCGGGATTTGCTGCGCAGCCGTATTGCGGAGCTGAACGACAGTTTCCGGAAAGCAATCAAGGAGGCGGGGTACCAGGGTAAGTACCAGGGCGTTTACCCCATCAAGGTGAACCAGCAGCGCCAGGTGGTGGAGGAGATTGCGGAGTTCGGCACCAAGTATGATTACGGTCTGGAGGCCGGTTCCAAGCCGGAGCTGATAGCCGCCATGGCCCATATGCACAATCCGAATGCCTATCTGATTTGCAACGGGTACAAGGATGACGAGTTTATTGACCTGGCGTTGACGGCCCAGAAGATGGGGCTGAATATTTTTATTGTGCTGGAAATGCCTTCCGAGCTGGACGTTATTATGGAGCGCGCCAGAAGGATGGATATCCGCCCTAATCTGGGCGTGCGCGTCAAGCTGGCGGCCAAGGGGTCCGGTTTATGGCAGGAATCCGCGGGGGATAAGTCCGTTTTCGGGTTGAACGCAGCCCAGGTGGTGGATGTGGTGGATAAGCTGAAGCAGGTGGATGCGCTGGATTGCCTGAAGCTGCTCCATTATCATCAGGGGTCCCAGATTCCAAATATTTCCGTGGTGCGCGAGGGGCTGACGGAGGCGGTCCGCATTTACGTGGACCTGGTGAAGGAGGGCGCCCCTCTGGGCACGCTGGACATGGGCGGCGGCCTGGCCGTGGATTATGACGGTTCCAAGACGAATTTCCATTCTTCCTGCAATTATTCCATTGCGGAGTTTGCCCGTGACGTGGTGGAGGTTGTGGGAGACATGTGTTCCAAGTACGGGGTTCCCCATCCCACGCTGGTGACGGAGTCCGGACGGGCCGTAGTGGCCTATTATTCCGTGCTGGTGTTCAACGTGCTGGATGTGACGAGCGCGCCGGGCGAGGAACCTCCGCCCGAGCTTCCGGATGACGCTCCGGAGCTGTTGAAGGCTTTTGCGGATACGGACCGGACGCTGGCCAGGAAGAATATGCAGGAGTGCTATAATGACGCCTGCTATTACCGGGACCAGTTGAGAGCCCAGTTTTTTTACGGGAACGCCACCCTACGGCAGCGCGGGCTGGGAGAGGCTTATTATTGGCATATCCTGAGCCGCATTTCCCGCATGCTGGCGGAGATGGAGACCATTCCGGAGGATCTCAGGGAGCTTTCCTGCTCCATGGTGGACTTTTATTACGGCAATTTTTCACTGTTCCAGTCTCTTCCGGATTCCTGGGCCATCCGCCAGCTTTTCCCCGTGATGCCTCTGCACCGTTTGAATGAACGGCCCACGAATAAGGCCGTGCTGGCAGACATCACGTGCGATTGCGACGGAAAGATAGACCATTTCATTGACCGTGAGGACGTGGCAACCGCCCTCCCCCTGCATGCCATCAAACCCGGCGAGGACGATTATTACATAGGCGTATTCCTGGTAGGAGCCTATCAGGAGACCTTGGGGGATTTGCATAACCTGCTGGGAGATACGAATGTGGTTGGCGTGCATCTGGAAGGCGGCCGCCCCGTTTATACCCATGAAGTGGAGGGCGATACGGTGTCCGATGTCCTTTCCTACGTGGAGTATGATCCCAAGGAGTTGATCAACAAGTTCCGCACGTTTGCGGAGCAAGCCGTAGCCGAGGGGAAAATATCTCCGTCCGAACGCCGGAGAGCCTTGGAAGTGTTCCGTTCCGGATTGAATGGATACACTTATTACGAACTGTAGGAAACGGTCTTGTCTTTTGCTTCAACAGGGAGCGTCTGTCCCGTGCCGGCGCGTTTTCCTTTGTTGCGGATCAGGAGACCAGCGGTTCTTCCGGCGGTTTCGTTTCTTCAATGACCTTGGCTGGCGTCAGGGCCCAGAAGCGCGTGGCCGTTTGCGGAGAGATGCCTTTCATGTTCAAGTACCGTGTGCGGAGCAGGGAGGAGGAGCGGTGCCCCATTTCCATTTGCAACAGGTTGTAGTCCTTGAAGTGCTTGGCGTGGTAGCTGGCGTAGGTGTGCCGCAGGCAGTCCGGCACCCATGATTTTTTTCTTCCTCCCCAGCCGGCTTTTTTCCGGATTTTGCGCCACTTGATTGTCCACCCTTTCGGGCAGATGGGAGTTCCGGGTCCGGGTTTGGTCCTGTCACGGCAGAATTTGAGCCATTTGGCGAGCACGGGCAGGATGGTGACGTGCCTGGCGCCTCCGGTTTTGGTATGCTTGGAGTTCAGAATGATACAGCCGTCGCGGAGAGCGATGTTTTCCCAGAGCAGGCGTTCCACTTCCTGCGGGCGGATTCCTGCAAAGATCATCAGCGCCGCTCCGGCTGCGCAGCTTCCGTCAAATTCTTCCATGGCTGCCTTGAGAAGCTGAGTTATTTCCTTCAGCGTCAGAGCGGGGATTTCCTGCTCCTGCAGAAAAGGCGTGTCTACGCGGAGGATGGGATTCTCGTCACACCATCCGCGTTTGACGGAGAACGAGAAAATTCCGCTCAAGATGAGCCTCGCTTTGTGCCTCTGCCGGGATGTGGTAAAGGTATTCATCAGGATGTTCTGGCATTCCTCCACGCTCAGGTTGCGCAGGGAGGTGTGTTCCAGTTCCGGATTGCTCTTTTTAAGCTTGTGGATGATGCTCCTGATGTCCGTCAGCGTCCGGGGACGGCGGTGGCTTTTGGAACGTAGGCATTCCACGGCCGCCGTGCCGAAACTGACGGTTTGATGTTTGTTTTTAATGGCGTTCAATCCCAGGGAGACGACTTCCCGGCACCGGGTAATGGTACAGATTTCATCTCCAAGGGCTTCCTTGATTTCCAATACCAGCCTTGCAGCCTGGATCAGGGTGACTGATTCCCCCTCCAGAAGTGCGGCTCCGACATATTTCAATTTGTTTGTATTCGGTGCTTTTTTCATGTTCATTTCTCGTGTTTGTCCAAACACGGTTTTAATGAAAAAGGCTATCCTTATAATGGGGAAAACTTATGCTTTCCACTAGAAAACGCGTAACCGTCAAGGATATGTTGTTACTTATGTTTTCTTTGAACCGGCCGCAAAATCAAAGTTTCTGATGGTGCAGGAACCGAAAATGTTAGAAAGCGCGGCTCCCTGTGCTGAATGTCAAGATGGACGTGACTTGTCCGGCATGAGTATATTTCTGTCGGAAGAGGGGTAAAGGAACGGCCGGATGAAAGTATTTTATATGGCTGAACGTATATGGTAGGTACTGCTTTTCTGTACCATGAACATCAGAATTCATTCTTTCAACGTATCATGTGTCGGCCTTTGCTGCGTATTGGGGTCTTTTTTCGCGGCGGACGCCCGTGAGGTTTATCCCCTGAACGGTTCCTGGGATTTCAGTTTTAACGGGAAGCCTGCTGAAAAAGTGACGGTGCCCCATACATGGAACGCAGAGGATGCCGCCAATGGTGCTCAGGGGAAGCGGGAAGACGCCAAATCCGTCAACAGTGACGCCTACCGCCGCGGGCCGGCCGTTTATTCGCGCACGCTTCCGGTGGAGCCCAGGCCGGGCAAGAGGTATTTCATCCGCGGCGGGGGAGCCAGCATTGTTTCCGAGGTTTCCGTCAATGGGAAACCTGCCGGCAGCCATGAGGGGGCGTTTACGGCTTTCTGTTATGAAATAACGCCCCTTTTGAAAAAAGGCTCCAATACGATTTCCGTTCTGGTGGACAACACGCAGCGTAATCATATCGCCCCCCAGCGCGGGGATTTTTCCATGTTCGGCGGGCTGTACCGGCCCATTGAACTGATTGAGACGGACGGTGTCTGCATTGATCCTCTTTTTTATGCTTCTCCCGGCGTTTTCATCACGACAAAGTCTTTAAGCAAATCCAAGGCCGAGGTGGAAGTGAAGACCCTTCTCAATTCGGACGGAAAGGCCGGGGATGTGGATGTTGCCGTGGAAATCCTGGACATGAAGGGCAGGAAGGTAGCCGGGAAGACGGTAAAGGCCGCCGCCGGGGAAAAGAATAGACTGGAGGTTCCCGTAACGCTGGCAATCGCCAATCCCATACTCTGGAACGGAGTGAAGAATCCTTACCTGTACCAGGTGAAAACTTCCATCAGGACGGCAGATGGCCAGACGGATGAGCTGGTGCAGCCGCTGGGACTGAGGACGGTTTCCGTCAATCCCAAGGAAGGTTTTGTCCTGAACGGAAAGACCATGCAGATCAAGGGGGTCAGCCGCCATCAGGATATGAAGGGGAAGGGGTGGGCCCTTTCCCCGGAAGATGAGGCGCGGGATATCAGGCTGATTGCGGATATGGGGGCGGATGGGGTTAGAACGGGCCACTATCCCGCATCCACCAATATTTACGACCTGTGCGACAAGGCGGGGCTGATTGTCTGGTCCGAGGTCCCCAATGTCAACCTGGTGTGGGATACGCCGGAGTTCCGGGAGAATAACCGCCTCCAGGCCCGGGAGATGATTTTCCAGCATTGGAATCATCCCTCCATTTGCATGTGGGGAATTTTCAATGAAATCGGACACCAGCCCGAGGCTGCCACGAGAGGAGTGGACATGGAAGCTGAGTTGACGGAATTGAACAAGTTCGTGAAGGAGACTGATCCCTCCCGCATGACCGTGGGGGCCAGCAATCAGGCGGGCCGCAGAAAACTGAACAATATTCCTGACCACATCGCATTCAATACGTATCCCGGCTGGTACGGAGGAGGGCCCGAAACCATGAAGGGCAACCTGAACGGCTACATCCGCGACTATGGCGGCAAGATGGGCATTGCCGTCAGTGAGTATGGTCACGGCGCCAGCGTGGACATGCATGAGAATCCGGCCCAAAGACCGTCTCCCACCGGATTCTGGCATCCGGAGGAATGGCAGTCCCATGCGCATGAGGTCAATTACAGGTGCATCAGGGAAAGGCCGGAGGTGTGGGGGGCCTTTGTCTGGAACATGTTTGACTTCGGTTCCTCTTCCCGTTTTGAGGGGGAAAGCCCCGGCATTAACGACAAGGGGCTGGTGACCTATGACCGCAAGACGCCCAAGGACGCCTATTTTTTCTACAGGGCCAACTGGAGCCCCCGTCCTACCGTATACATCACATCCCGCAGGTTTGCGGAACGTACGGAAAAAACGGTGCCCGTGAAGGTTTACAGCAATGGTTCCGTGGTGAAGCTGAGCGTCAACGGGAAGCCCGTTGGGAGTGTCAAACCGGATGATTTGAAGCGCGCCGTCTGGCCGGAAGTGACTCTCAAGCCCGGCGTCAACACTATTACGGCCACGGCTTCCATAGGAGGGAAAACGTACACGGATTCCTGCAAGTGGACGTTGAACCCTGCCGGAGGTGACGGGAAGAAGGATTCAGAGCGTTATCAGGATCCGTCCCTGAAAAAGTATAAGTAAGCAATTCCATATTCATTCCGAGATGAAGACGGTACGCGCGTTTCTGTTTTCCGTGATGTGTCTGGCTCCGGCTCTTCCCCTGCTGGGGGATGTTCCGGATTGGGAAAATGAAGAGGTGACGGGAATCAATAAGGAGGCTCCCCGAGCCTCCGTTTTTCCGGCATCGGATAAAACGTTGAGCTTGAACGGGGATTGGAAGTTCAAATTTTCCATGACTCCGGACGAGAGGCCTGCCGATTTCTTCAATCCCTCCTATTCCGTTTCCGGATGGGATACGGTCAAGGTTCCTTCCAACTGGCAGCTTTACGGTTATGGAACGGCCATTTACACGAATGTTCCCTATCCATTCAAGCCGAATCCTCCCAAGGTAATGGGGGAACCGCCCAAGAACTGGCCGGCGTACAGGGAGCGTAATTCCGTGGGTTCCTACCGCCGGGATTTCAATTTGCCCGTTTCCTGGAAGGGAGAGCAGGTGATGATCCGGTTTGACGGGGTGGAGTCCGCCTTTTATGTGTGGGTAAATGGCCGTCAAGTCGGCTATTCCGAAGATTCCTATACAGGGGCGGAGTTTGACCTTACTCCCCATGTCAGGCCCGGCAGGAATACGATTGCCGTGGAAGTATACCGCTGGAGCGACGGTTCTTACCTGGAGGACCAGGATTTCCTGCGCCTTTCCGGCATTTTCCGGGACGTGACCCTGTTTGCCCAGCCGCAGACGCACGTGCGTGACCTGTTCCTGAAGGCCGGACTGGACAGGGAGGATTACACAACCGGGGTACTGGACGGAACGTTCACCATCCGCAATTCCGGTAAAAAGGATATTCCCGCCGGCATGAAGCTGAATTATTCCATCGACGGGATTTCCACCAAATTGAACTGGGAGGGCAGGAACGGTTCCGGCCGCGTGCAGACGGATAACAGGGGAAGGCTGGATTCCGGAACGCTGGAGGTTCCCTCCATTCCCTCCGGAGGCGAGGTGCAGATTTCCCTGAACAGGAAATTTCCCGGTGTGAAGCCATGGACGGCGGAAACGCCCAACCTGTACAGGGTGACTTATTCTCTGAATGGAAAGGATACCCGTTCCGTCAATATCGGGTTCCGTTCCGTGGAGATTGCGGATAACGGCGCCGTGCTGATTAACGGCAGAGCCGTCAAGTTCAAGGGTGTCAACCGCCATGAAGCCCATCCCGATTACGGGCGCGCCATTCCGCGGGAAGTGATGGAAAAGGACGTGCAGATTATCAAGGCGCATAATATCAATACCGTCCGTTGTTCCCACTATCCCAATCATCCTTATTTTTATGAGTTGTGCGACCGCTACGGCCTGTACGTGATGGACGAAGCCAACTGCGAAGCCCACGGCATCCGCAATAGCAGCATGGATATTTCCCGGAAGCCTTCCTGGAAGAAAGCCCATGTGGAGCGCACCCTTCCATTGTTTTCTGGTCCCTGGGCAATGAGTCCGGAAACGGCCCCAATTTTGAGGCGGCAGCGGCGGCTGTCAGGGCTTATGACACTACGCGGCCCCTCCATTACTGCGAATTTCCGCACGGCCACAAGGCCGTGGATATGGATTCCGCCATGTATCCGCCCGTGGACCGGGTGGAAAACTGGGGGAAGCAGAAAACTTCCCGCCCCTTTTTCGTGTGCGAATATGCCCACTCCATGGGGAATGCCCTGGGGAATTTCAAGGAGTACATGGATGCCTTCGAGTCTTCCCCGCGCATGGTGGGCGGGGCCATCTGGGATTTCGTGGACCAGTCCCTCCGCGCCAATCCTGCCGGAAACGGCATTTACAAGCCCGCCCCTTTCAAGGGAGTAACACAGGCTTACGGCGGCATGTTCGGAGACAGGCCCAACCAGGCCAATTTCTGCGACAACGGCATTATTCTTGGCAACCGGAACACCACGGCCAAGACGAAGGAGGTGAAGAAAGTATACCAGTACATGGCTTTTGAGCGCAAGGACGGGTCCCTGTCCGTTCGCAACAAATATTTCCATAAGCCTTTGAAAGGTTATACGCTTTATCTGGTATCCCTAGCTCCCGGCGGCGGCCATGCCGTGGAGCGCATGGTTCTGCCGGAGGTCCCCCCCGGCAAATCCGCAACGGTGAATCTGCCTTCAGCCGCCATGCGGACCGGTTCCCTGATGGTTCTGGCGGATGTCCGCTTCAAGCTCCCGGAAGACATAAAGGAACTTTCCGTCAGTCAGCTGGAACATGTGGTGAATGAGTGCGAAGCTTATGAGTGGTTTCCGGCGTCCGCGGAGAAGGCGGTTCCCGCGCCTCCCCCGGCGGGTTTGCCTGCCGTTTCCGTGCGTCAGGGGGATCCCGTGGTCGTGCAGGGGAAGGATTTTTCCGCATCCTTCAAAAACGGGATGCTTTCCTCCCTCCGGTATGGCGGCCGGGATTTGATGTTGCCCGGCTATCCGGTGGAGCTCCAGGCGTACCGCTCTCCGGTGGATAACGACGCCTGGATCAGGAACAAGGTTGAAGGGAAAATGAAGATGCAGAATATGAAAGCGGAATATTCCAACGTTAACGCTGCCGTCATTTCCCCCGGCGTGGCCCGTATCACGGCGCAGTTCCGGACGAAAGGTTCCGAGCTTGCCTTTTCCGGGGAAGTCGCGTGGACGGTTTTCGGCAACGGCATTATCAATGCTTCCGTCCGGATGTATCCCTCTGCCAGGGGAGAAGAACTCCTCCGGCTGGGCGTCACTTTCGGGATGCCTGCCGCGTATGACCGGGTAGAGTACCTGGGGCTGGGACCGTGGGATAATTACCGGGACCGCCGTACGAGCTGCTGGAAGGACGTTTTCCGCACTTCCGTGGACGATATGTTTTTTGCTTATTCCCGGCCCCAGGATATGGGCAACCGCATGGAGACGGACTGGATAGCCTTGTCCAACCCCCGGGAGGCCCGGGCTCTGTGGGTAGGTTCAGCCTCTCCCGGGGCTCCGCTGGAGGTTTCCGTTCTGCGTTATACGCCGAAGGAGCTTAACGACGCCAGGAGCCTGGACAGGCTGCCGGAGAAAAATAAAGTGATTGTGAATCTGGATGCTTTCCAGATGGGGCTGGGCGGCTCTTCCTGCGGGCCGCGCCCGCTGGCCAGGTACCAGACATTGAGCAAGGCCACAGCTCTGGGGTTTGTGCTGGCGCCCTCGTCCGCCCTGCTGAATCTGGCGCGCACGGGACTGGCTGTTCCCCATTCCCCCGTCATTGAACGGGATGGAAACGGCATGGTCAGCCTGGTTTCCTCCACGCCTGAGGCGGAGATAACGTATTCCGTCAACAAGGGTCCGGAAAAAACGTACCGGAATCCCTTCAAGCTTCCCGAAGGGGAAGTGAGGGCCTGGGCTGTTTCCATGAAGTCCGGCAAGGTTCCTTCCACGTCTCCCGGAGAGAGAAAATTCCCCCTCGTCAAGGGGCAGGGCGAATGGAAAATTTTAAGCGCTTCCTCGGAAGAGCCGGATACCGGTTTCGCCCACTTTGCCATTGACGGGAATCCGGATACCTGTTGGCATACATCCTATACGAACGGTCTGCCGGGGTTCCCCCACTCCATTGCCGTGGATATGGGAACCAGAATGAAGTTTACCGGGTTTATCTATACGCCCAGAATGGACAGGGATAAGGGCCTCATCAGCCAGTATGCGTTTTCCGTTTCCGATGACGGGCGGAACTGGAAGGAAGTGAAGAAAGGCCAGTTCACGTACCATTATATCAGGAAGGACCCCGCGGTTCAGCGCATCGACTTCGGCAGGCCTGTGGAGGCCCGCTACTTCAAGCTGGATGCCCGGTCCCCGGTGAAGGGCGGCGAGCAAAGCGCCACCGTTGCGGAACTGAATATCATCACCCAGTAACGGGTAGGCAGACGTTTTGCGCTGCTCCCCGGATGGAGAAGTTTTCCAGCCGTGCGCCCTTTCCGGGGTGCGCGGCTTGTTGTTGAGGGCTTTTCATGGGCGGAAATGTTTTTAACTGAAAGAAAAAGCAGGACGGAATGGTAACACACGTATGCGCAAGATGATGGCCTGCATGCTGGGCGCTGCCCTGTGTTTTTCCATGGCCGGAGCGGAAACAGGCGTTTCCTCTGCGGAAAAAGTTGCATTCCCCTGCGAGAGGATGATCTGGAACCGCGGCTGGGAGTTCCGGCTTGAGGACGAGCCCGGAAAGAGCACCTGGCAGACGGTTCATCTGCCCCATACGTTCAGTCTGCCCTACTTTATGTCCGATTCCTTTTACACGGGACGAGGCACCTACCGCAAGAAGCTGGTCATGCCGGAGGAATGGCAGGGGAAGAAGGTGTTTCTGGATTGCGGCGCAGCTTTCCAGGTGGCGGAGGTGAAGGTGAACGGGAAGACTGCGGGAAGGCATGAAGGGGGATATACGGCCTTCCGGTCGGATTTGACGCCTTTCCTGAAACTCGGCGAGAACTGGGTGGAGGTACGGGTGGATAACCGCTGGAGCCCCCGCATGGCGCCGCGGGCGGGGGAGCATACTTTTTCCGGAGGCCTGTACCGGAACGTATATCTGCACGTGTGTTCTTCCGTGTATTTGCCTGCGCACGGAGTATGGGTTCAGACGCCGGAGGTGACGGCGGCCCGCGGGAAGGTCCGGATTCTGACGGAAGTGAAAAATGATACCGGGATCGTGAGGAAAGTGACGGTGCGGCATACTGTGCGGGAGGAGCAAAACGACCGCGTGGTGCTGCGGGGAGAGAAGGACGTGGAGCTGGGCGCCGGAGAAGAGTCTCGCGTACAGGCTGACCTGCCTCCGCTGGCCTCTCCCGGGTTGTGGAGCCCCGCAGCCCCCAATATGTACCGCGTGGCGACGGAGTTGCTGGACGAGAAGGGGCAGGTGCTGGACCGGGCGGAAAATCCCCTGGGTTTCCGTACTCTGGAGCTGACGGCGGACCGTGGCATGCTGATGAACGGGAAACCTGTTTATCTGCAGGGAGCCAATGTGCACCAGGACCACGCCGGATGGGGGGATGCCGTGACGGACGCCGGGGCCCGCCGTGATGTGCGGCTGATGAAGAACGCCGGGTTTAATTTCATACGCGGCTCCCATTACCCTCATTCCCAGGCGTTTCTGGATGCTTGCGACCGGGAGGGAATGTGCATGCTGAATGAAGGCGTTTTTTGGGGAATGGGCGGGTTCAAGGAGCATGACAGGTACTGGAATTGCGATGCCTATCCAACGGAAAAGAAGGACCGTATTGCGTTTGAGGAAAGCTGCATGCGCCAGGTGAGGGAGATGGTGCTGCAATTTCGCAACCATCCTTCCATTGTCATCTGGAGCATCAGCAATGAACCGTTTTTTACCAGGCATGCGCCGGAGGCCAGGGCTTTGTGCAACAGGCTTATTGCCTTGGTGAAGGAGCTGGACCCGACGCGCCCCGTGTGCGCCGGGGGAGGGCAGCGCGGAAATTTTGACAAGCTGGGGGACATGGCCGCCTTCAACGGGGACGGCTCCCATGTGAAGACGCCCGGCAGGCCCAGCATGGTGACGGAGTACGGTTCCGTGAGCTGTCGGAGGCCGGGGATGTATGCGCCGGGGTGGGGGGATATGAAGAAGGATAAAGAGGCGGGGATTCGCTATCCCTGGCGCGTGGGAGAGGCGGTCTGGTGCGGCTTTGACCACGGCAGCATCTGGCCTTCCGGCGGGCGCATGGGCATTGTGGATTACTTCCGCATTCCCAAGCGGGCCTGGTACTGGTACAGGAATGAGTTGAGGAATATTCCTCCTCCGGAGTGGCCCGTGGAGGGGACTCCGGCACAGGTGAAGCTGTCCGCGGACAAGAAGGTCATCAGCCCGGCGGACGGCACGGATGACGTGCATGTGACCGTGAAAGTGGCGGACGCCGACGGAAAGCGGATAGCCAATGCCGTTCCGGTGACGCTTACGGTGGAATCGGGGCCCGGGGAGTTCCCCACCGGCAAGAGCATCACGTTCACGCCCGGAACGGATATTGATTTGATTGACGGCTGTGCGGCGATTGAGTTCCGGTCTTATTATGCCGGGAAGACGGTGATCAGGGCGTCTTCTCCCGGATTGAAGGGGGATAACCTCCAAATCGTTTGCCGGAATGCTCCGGCTTACGCAGCGGGCAGGAGCGCGGAAACGCAGGAAAGAACCTACAAGCGTTTTACTGCCAAGGAGAGGGGGGTCCAGCTGGCGCGGTACGGACGGTCCGAACCCGGAGAGAAGGCCAATTTGGCCGTATTGAGGCCCTGTTCCGCTTCCTCCGGGCTTCAGGAGGCGATGAAGGCTTCCGACGGCGACGATGTTTCCGCATGGCATCCGTCCGAGGAAGACAAAGCGCCGTGGTGGCAGCTGGACATGGAGTTTGAATTCCGCCTGGACCGGGTGGAGGTGAAGGCCGCCGGAAGCTGGAAGGGGCCGGCTCCCGCGGTTCAGGTCAGCAGGGACGGAAATAGCTGGAAGGACATTAAAGCCGTTTTGCGCAGGGATGGGACGGAGCTGACCGCAATGTGTCCGGAAGGGACCGGCGCCAGGTACGTACGCATCCGCCTGTCTCCGGGGCAGGGCATTGCGGAAGTGGCCGTATGGCCGGCGGATGCGTCATGAAGGCTCCTGCTTTTCCGGAACGGGAGGCTTTTTCCAGTTCCTGCGCGTACCGGAGTTTCCGGCGTCCTCTTCCGCCCGCTGGCGGCGCAGTTTGTCCCAATAGGCCAGGCGTTTGTTGATTTCCCGTTCAAAACCCCGTTCCGGCGGCCTGTAGAACTGGCGGCGGGGCATGTTGTCCGGAAAGTAGTTTTGCCCGGAGAATGCGTCCGGCGCGTCATGATCGTAGGCGTAATTTTTTCCATAGCCCAGTTCCTTCATGAGTCTGGTGGGCGCGTTGAGGATGTGTGCCGGGGGCATCAGGGAGCCGTATTCCCGCGCCGCTTTCCGGGCTGCGCTCCACGCGGTGTAGGCGCTGTTGGATTTGGGGGCGCAGCCCAGGTAGATGATCAGTTCCGCAATCGCCAGCTCTCCTTCCGGGGAGCCCAGGCGTTCATAGGTGTCCCACGCGGCAATGGCCATTTGAAGTGCGGCAGGGTCCGCCAGGCTGATATCCTCCATGGCGAAACGGGTCAGGCGGCGCAGGAGGTAGAGAGGGTCCTCGCCGCCCTCGAGCATGCGCGCGGCCCAGTACAGGGCCGCGTCCGTATCCGATCCCCGCAGGGATTTATGCAGGGCGCTGATGAGGTTGTAATGGCCTTCCCGGTCCTTGTCGTAAACCGGGGCGCGTTGCTGGACAATTTTCAGCAGCGCGTCCGTGTCCAGCATTTCATCGGGCTTGCGGAGGTCAAAGACGCTTTCCATCAGGTTAATGAGGTAGCGTCCGTCTCCGTCTGCCAGTTCTGTCAGGGTGGCGCGCGCCTCCGGCGCGAGCGGAAGTTTGCGCTGAAGAAGGGCTTCCGCCCGTTCAATGATGCTTTCCAGAGCCGGGGCGTCCAGGGAGTGCATGACGAAGACCTTGCAGCGCGAGAGAAGGGCGCTGTTCAGTTCAAAGGAAGGGTTTTCCGTAGTGGCCCCCACCAGCGTAACGGTTCCGTTTTCCACATATGGCAGAAAGCCGTCCTGCTGGGCGCGGTTGAACCGATGGATTTCATCCACGAACAGGAGGGTTCCCTGACCGTATTCCCTGCGCCTGGCCGCTTCGTCAAAGGCTTTTCTCAAATCCGCCATGCCGGAGAAGACGGCGGAGAGAGCTGTGAAATGCATGGACGTGCGCGTCGCCAGAATGCGCGCCAGCGTGGTTTTTCCGCAGCCGGGAGGCCCCCACAGAATAAAGCTGGTCATTTTGCCGGAGTCCGCCATGAGCCGGAGAGGGCCTCCTTCCCCCAGCAGGTGGTCCTGGCCCATGATTTCTTCCAGTGCGGTCGGCCTCAGGCGATCCGCCAGAGGGCGGTCTGCAAAGGCGGCGAACAGGCCCGGCGCATCGTCTTTTTTCATGATGCCCATCATACGCCGCCGGTAAAAGGAAGGCAAGGGGAGCATGAAGGCATTTCAGGCGTTTCGGGCAAAACGGCACGTCATGGAGAGGATGTTGCCCCGGCTTTGAGAGGCGGAAGAGAATTAGGGAGGAAAAAGAAAGATGCCTGAGAAAAACAGTGTATAGGGAACATGA
>OHFM01000572.1_pt1 | contig 14545 bp, 9 predicted proteins | sample 1567511 | NCBI WGS metagenome assembly OHFM01 (sample SAMEA3879571, study PRJEB24766) | human gut metagenome | biome: human-associated habitat; feature: feces | place: USA | collected 1985/1987
AGTCTTTTAAAAAATACTCTATATTTTTTCTTTAATCTTCTTTTCATACATAAATTATAACACATATAAAAGTTAAAGTAACTACTTATCTCTTAGAGTTTTATCGACTAATTTTTCAAGTTTATCAAGTGAATTATTATGACCATACCTCATAATATTCTTTTTATATTTCTCTAAATATCTATCACTTTCAAGTAACTTATTAACATTTTTACATAAACTTTTAGAATTTCTAGCATAAGTTCCAAAACCATTTTTAATAACATACTTGGCATTATAAACCTCTTGTCCACCATTACCTGGGATTAACAGCAAAGGCACGCCTATATTTAAACACTCAGTAACACTTATACCACCTGGTTTAGTAATAACAAAATCAGCTATAGAAATAAGACTATTTACTTCATTAGTAAAGCCATAAATCTGCACGTTTTCCTTATAATTATTTTTTAAATATTCATCACACTTTTTCTTAAGCTTAATATTCTTACCACACACAAATATAATATTACATTCATAATTACACTCTAATAATCTCCTCAAATAATGATATGTATAATTAGAACCAAGACTACCCCCACCAAAAAATAATATAGTTTTTAAAGTATTATTAACTTTAAATTTCTTTTTTAATAATCTATTATCATCAATATGTTTAAAAATATTTGAAACAGGTATACCATAATCAAATATTTTATTCTTATCAACACCCTTGCTAACCAAAGAATTCTTAATCATCTTATTAGCAACTACATAATAGTCATTATCTTTATCATCTTTTTCCCATAATTCGTGACTAGTATAATCAGTTATAATACTAATAAGTTTTGAATTAATAAGTTCTTTTTCATCTAAAATACTCTTTATAGTAGTGCCAAAAAAATGAGTAGAAATTATTAAATCAGGTTCAAACTCTATAATCCTATTTTCAAGTAATGAAGTATTAATTATCTTCTTAAACACAGACTTATAAGGCTTAGTAGTAACTTTATTATCAAATAACTTATACAAACCACTATAAATTAAACTACTCTTATATTTAATATTTAAATTAAAAAGAAAAGTACTTACCTTCCCGACAAAATTAGAATAATCAAGTAAGTCAATTATACTCACATCATAATCCTTCTCTTTTAAGGAATTATAAATATAATTAGCCACTGTTTTATGCCCAGAACCATAACTAGCATAAAATATTAATATCTTTTTCATACACGTCTCCTACTTAATTCTATTCTAATTATTACACGTAAGAATTTAAAAAAGTTGGTATTTATTTTTTAATTATTCTTAAAGTATTTAAAATAGTAATTAAAGTAACTCCAGTATCTGCAAAAACTGCAAGCCACATATTAGCGTGTCCAAGTGCGCTAAGTACAAGAATTATCAATTTTACAGACAAAGCAAATATTAAATTTTCAGTAATAATATGCTTAGTAAATTTAGACTTTTTAATAGTATAAGGTACTTTACTAATATCATCAGTCATAAGAACTATGTCGCTAGCTTCTATTGCACTATCACTACCAATCGCACCCATAGAAATACCTATATCAGCACGTTTTAAAGTAGGAGCATCATTAATTCCATCTCCAACAAATATAGAAGTGCCACTCTTTTGAACCTCGTCATAACATTGAAACTTATCAGTAGGAAGCATCTCATACTTAACTTCATCAACACCAAGTTTATTTTTAACACTTAAAGCTGCATTCTTCTTATCTCCAGTAAACATATAAGTCTTAATACCCATATCCTTTAAATCACTAATAACTTTCTTAGCATTTTCCTTAACATCATCATTAATTAAAATAGATGCTATATGTTTCTTATTAATATGCATATGTAATAAATCATTCTTATCACACTCTTCACTACTAACTTTACCTATAGTAACTAAGTCCTTATTTAAATTAAAACAAATTCCTTTACCAACTTCTTCTTTAAAATTACTTACATCATCAGTATTAACTTCATAATCACAAAGACTCATGATAGCCTTAGCAATAGGATGATTACTTAAACTCTCTCCTTTAAATAAAATATCCATAATAACTTCTTCAGTATACTTGTCATTAATATCTTCATCTTCAATAATAATATTATTTAAACTAAATACTCCATTTGTCAAAGTACCAGTCTTATCAAAAATAACATTCTTAACATTACATAAATTATCTAAATAGTTACTACCTTTAACAAGCACACCTTCCTTACTAAGTGATCCAATCGCAGTAAAATATGAAAGTGGTACACTTATTGCAATCGCACAAGGACAAGAAATAACTAAAAATGTAAGCCCTCTATAAATTGACTCCGAAAAAGAGATATTAAATATTAAAGGAAGTGCAAAAATTATAAGAATACTCAAAATTAAAACTGTAGGTGTATAAACCTTACTCATTTTATTTACCATTGTCTCAGTCTTAGCCTTTTTATCAGATGCTTCTTCAAGCATTTCAAGTATCTTACTAACAGTTGAATTTTCAAATAAACTAGTAGCTTTAATCTTAATCATATCTCCCATATTAATAAAACCAGACAAAACTTTATCATCTCTATTTAAGATGACGGGTGTGCTTTCTCCAGTAAGCATAGAAGTGTCAAACACACTATTTTCAGAAATCAAAACTCCATCAACAGGAATCTTCTCTCCCTTTTTAACTACAAGAATATCCCCTACTTTAACTTCTTCAGTTGTTATAACCACTTGCCCATTACCTTTAACCAAATTAGCATAGGGTGTAACAATATCTAAAAGTGACTTAATACTCTTTCTTGAATTATTAATAGCCTTCTCTTCAAGTATCTTACCAATAGAATAAAGAATAACAACCATCATGCCTTCAAGAACATTTTTAAGAAGCAAAGCACCTATAGAAGAAATAGTAATAAGTGCATTTTCATTAAGAGACTTATTCTTAACTAAAACCTTAATAGCATTAATAAAAGTTCTATAAAGTAAAAAGAAATAAGAAATGCCATACAAAATATATTTTAAAGTACTAGGCAAATTAACAAAATAAGCAAAAAGTCCCACAATAGTCCCTAGTATCAAAAAAAGTAAATTATTCTTAGTTTTAACTTCTTCATTAATCATCGACAAATAAGCATCAGGTTCTACTTTTTTAACAAGTTTGTTAAGCTCACTTAAAGTAAAATCTTTATCACTCTCAAAAGTAAGTTTTGAAGTAGAAAAATTAACTCTGACATTTTCAAAATCTTTATTATCACTCAAACTTTCTTCCACTTTTCTTGCACAATTCACACAATCTAAATTATTTATATTATATTTAAATTTCTTCATCATTCTCTCCCTCATTAAAATGTCCTATATGACATAAGGCAACTTCAAAAACTTCACTTACGTGTTCATCATCAAGTGTATAAAATATCTCTTTCTTACTTCTTCTAGCTTTAACAATATTATTATCTTTTAAAACCTTAAGCTGATGACTTATACTCGACTTAGTCATATTGAGCAAATTAGCAATATCACACACACAAAGTTCATTATTATCTAAAATAGAAAGTATCTTACATCTAGTAGGATCTCCAATCACTCTAAAAAACAAAGCAAGTTTAGAAATAGTCTTATCTGTAAGCATACTCTTTCTAACTAAGTTAACCATATCACTATGAATAACATTGCAATCACAATTATATTTATTATTAGTCATAAATTCTCCCTCAGTTGATTTATCATTCAACTATCTATATTATAGTTGAATAATTATTCAATTGTCAAACATAAAAAAACACATATTATTTAATATGAGTTTTTTCTTCACTAGGAGTAGTTAATCCCTTAACATAATTTAAAACATACTCCTGATTCTTATCCAAAAAATTTAAAAAACTATCTAGTTTAATCTCTGCATTAAATGTAAGTTCTCCTTCATAAATATCATTAAAAGTAATAGTAGCAGTCTCAAAAGTATCAAAAGGACTAATCATATAATTCCCATGTGAAATAGAATTTCTAATACCATTAATAATAGCTCTTTTAGTAAAATATTCTTGATTATTATTAAAATAATTAATAGCATCATCCATTTCTTTAAGTTCACTATAGAGCTGAGGAAGCAAAGCACTATAATTAGATAACTTACTATTTAACACACTAAGAGCCTTAACATTTTGACTACCACTTAAATTCTTTAAACTTTCCTTAGTCTTTTCTATACTCTTATTAATAAGATTAATTTCTTTAATTTTACCATTTCTCTTTTCTTTTACATCTTTAATATATTTATCATCAATAGTATAAGTACTAACAGTTAAATCAGATAAATCAAGTTTAGAATAATCAAGTCCATCCAAACTAAGAGAAGTATACTGATTATTATCCTTAAACACACTATCATTTAAATAGGAAAACAAACTATTAAACTGACTAATCAAACTAGTAGCAAGTTCATTATAAGAAAGAGTAATAAGTGAAAAACCAGAATTAGCTACAAACTTATCAATTCTTTCATCTCTAATTGATCCCTCAGCATAAATGGCATCCAGAATAACTAAATTATTTAATCCATAACACATAAGTTTCATTTTCTCATCTCTAACAGATTCATATAAAAGTACATTGCTAAGATGAATCATTTGACCAGCATAATTAGTGCTTGGATCTACTGACTTTGCTTCAGAAATAGCTAATTTCTCAAAATAATCCTCTTTAATTTTACTAAAAGTATAATCAAAATTATAAACTTCTTTATTTTCTTCACTAAACTTTCTAAGTATAGTTACATCATTATTACTTTTTTGAAAAGTCTCAAATAAATTTTCAATTTTCCTTTTTTCTTCATTAGTATAAGGTTCCCCATCAACACGTGATGACTTAATATTTAAAATTCTAAAATTTTTCAAATTTCTCAAAATTTCTTTAGGATTAGTCATAATCTTTATCCTATTAGAAATCACATCATTATTAACAACAATACTCTTATTATACACAGAATCATTAATCTCTAAATATCTTGATAAAGCTGAAGCTATAAATGAAGCAAGTTTCCTAATATTTATTTTAATCTCAGCATCATCAATATAAAAAATAATTTTAGAATGATTTAAATCTAGAGAAAAATTCCCATGTGCAAGTTTATTTCTAATCAAAGCAACTAAAGTAGGAGCATCTTTAAATGTATAATTATCTACTACATAACCATCACTAGTTTTTTCAGCTATCATAGAAACCACTTTTTGAAGTTCCCCATCTAATATTTTAGACTCATAATTTAAATTTGGTGCATTCTCTACTAAATCTTCTTTAATTGCCATAAGTATTGTACTCATAACTCCAACTCTAGCCGCATCTATAAATCTCCTATCTAAAATATATCTTTCTTGTCCAGTACTAACCATAAAACTTTTATGAAGTAAAAAATATGAATAAGCAAGGCATCCATTATAATAGAGAGGCATACTCTCAGCTTTCTTTAAATCTCTATCTGTCAAAACACGACCTCCTAACAAAAAAAGCCATAAGGCTTATAAATTAACATTATGATAAATATTACTAACATCTTCAACTTCTTCAAGCATATTAATTATCTTATCAAAAGCTACTTTATCATCTCCAGTAAGAGTTACCATATCTTTAGCATATTTACCTATTTCATCTACTTCAAAATTAATTCCAGGAAATGCTTCTTCAAGTGCCTTCTTCATAGCACTATAACTAGATGGTTCTGCATAAACAAGAATCTCATCTCCATCAACTTCCATATCATTCATATCTACATCAGCATTAATAAGTGCTTCCATAATTTCGTCTTCACTGTGCCCTTTAACACCAAGTACACATAAATTTTCATACATATATGAAATAGCCCCTTGCCCAGCAACTTTCATCTGAGTCTTATTAGCAACAGTTTTAATACTAGCAACTGTTCTATTAACATTATCAGTTAAACATTTAATAATTAAATTACTTCCACCAGGTCCAAAAGCTTCATACTCACAAACAGTATAATCCTCTCCTACACCTTTATTAACTTTGTCAATACTTCTTTGAATAACATCAGCAGGAACTTGTTCTTTCTTAGCTTTTTCTATAATACTTCTAAGAGTTAAATTCCCATTAGGATCAGTACCACCAGTTTTTGCTGCTTGATAAATTTCCTTTGCATATATTGAATATAATTTACTTTTAGCTGCAGCTGTTTTAGCCATAGATGCTGCTCTTACTTCATGTGCTCTTCCCACACGAATCACCTCTTTCTTTAATCTAAACTTTTCATTTCGTTTACTATTTTATAATATTTTTCATTATTTTTAAAGGCTTTTCTAATATTTTCTTCCAAAAATATCATAGAATCTTCCTTTGCTTTTAATAAAACTTTAAAATCTTTCTTAATATCTGCTATTTTAAAAGCCATATCTCCACTTTGTCTAACTCCAAACAAGTCCCCTTCTCTTCTCATCTCAAAGTCTTTCTCAGTAATATAAAATCCATCAGTACTCTCCTCAAGAACTTTAAGTCTATCATTTTTGGGTCCGATTAAAATACAATAAGAATCTAAACTATTTCTACCAATTCTTCCTCTAAGCTGATGCAAAGTAGCAAGTCCAAACCTGTCAGCATTAAAAATAACCATCATAGTAGCATTAGGATTATCAACACCTACTTCAATAACAGTAGTAGAAACCAAAACTTTAATCTTCCCATTAATAAAATCATTCATAACTTTATCTTTTTCTTCTTTATCAAGTTTTCCGTGTAAAAGTCCCACAGAAACTTTCCCATTAAAAGCAATTTCTATCTTTTCCTTAAGCTCAGTAACTGGCACTAAATCAGTATTCTCACCTTCATCAATTAATGGAGACACAACGTACACCTGATGTCCCTTTTTAATTTCTCCCAGCATACCATAAAGAACATCTTTAATCTCTTTATCACTCTTAACAATAGTCTTAATTTCTTTTCTCCCTTTTGGTTTAGTTTTAATAAGTGAAATATCCATATCTCCATAAATAGTAAGTGCATATGTTCTAGGAATAGGAGTAGCAGACATATAAAGAATATCAGGAAGCAATCCTTTATTGCGAAGACTCTCTCTTTGATTAACTCCAAACCTATGCTGCTCATCTGTAATAACAAGCCCGAGATTCTTAAACTCTACTTTATCACTAATAATCGCGTGAGTACCTATAAGAAGATCAATACTCCCATCTTTAAGACCCTCATAAATTTCTTCTCTTTCCTTCTTCTTAGTATTACCAGACAAAAGTCTAACATTTATATTCGTATTAGAAAGTAAATTCTTAATATTATTATAATGCTGATTAGCAAGTATCTCAGTAGGCGCCATTAAAGCACTTTGATAACCCCCCATATAATTAATATAAACGCCAGCAAGTCCTACTACTGTCTTACCTGAACCAACATCTCCACATATAAGTCTATTCATTCTCTTATCACTAACTGTATCATTATAAATATCCATAACTGCCAAAGTCTGATCCTCAGTAAGTTCAAAAGGTAAAGAAGTAAGAAAATCTTGAAGCAAACTCTTATTACACACTTTCTTAACTTTTTTAACTTCCCCAGTTTTAATATATTTCAAATAATTTATCTTAAACATAAAAATAAATAATTCTTCATAAATAAGTTTCAACTTAGCTTCCTTAATTTCATCTATACTTTCTGGAAAATGTATTTTTCTAATAGCCTCTTTCTTAGTAATAAAATTATATTTTTGATTTAAATCCTCTGGCACATAATCTAAAATTTCATCAGCTCCTACATAAGCATCACTAATAAATTTAGAAATCTGTTTATTAGTAATACCACTCTTTAAATGATATACTCCATTAATAGTACCATCTTTAATTTCCTCTAATAATATATTACTAGCTACTATAGTATTTCTCTTAGCATCATACTTACCAATAATAGTTACTTCTCTTCCAGGAGTTAAATTTCTTTTCATAAAAGCACGATTATATATAGAAACATTAACAAGTTTATTACCAGTAAAAACTCTAAAAGAAAGTACATTTAACCTAGAACGAATATATCTTGAAATAGGTACGCTGTCCACTCTTCCTAAAACAGTTACACTTTCTTTATCCTTAGCTAAACTAATATCACTTAATTTATAAATATCATATCTAAAGGGATAATACATTAGCAAATCTTGAACATTATATATATTTAAAGAATTTAATAATTTAATATATTTATCTCCTAACCCTTTAATTTTTTCTAATTCCATAACTACTCCCTTACTTACATATTCATTTTAATATACAAAACTATGTTTGTCAATTAACTTATATAACTTTTTTATTATTTTTTTAACAAAAAACTATTGACTTTTAACACGTTTTAGTTTAGTATATAGACTTACCAATTCACTTAAGGCGAATTGGTGCTAGTATCACACTAGCCAACCCCTTTTTATTCTTTTTTCCGGATTGCTCTTCAGGGGGGCAATCCTTTTTTTATGTTTTAACACACACAAAAACCTTGCACTAAGCAAGGCTTTTTTAATATAAAGGAGTTCCATATCCATAAACATAATTACTAGTTATAGAATAATCTCTTCTCTTACACTCATCTCTAGAATTACCTTCAATTGTATAAATTCTACCATTTTCAACTTTCTCAACTAAACCAACGTGATCAGGATGCCCATCAACATTCCAGTCAAAGAATATTATCTCTCCTGGTTTTGGCTCATAAGAACTCTTTTGAAGTTGCCCATTACTTCTAAACCATCTAACCATAGTTGGAACAGAAGCAGTCTTTGGAATTAAAGTATCCAAATATCCAAGTTCATTAGCAAGCCACGAAATAAATGCAGCACACCAAGGAACTTTATAATTAAATCCATACCATCTCCAATAAATCTCTCCACCAACATTACCAAGTTGTTCTTCTGCTAAAGACACCATTTGTAAACTACCCTTAGTACCAGTAACAGTAGGAACAGTAACACTAGTATAAAAACTTGATGAAACTGGTCTATTAATAACTTTAACTACCCTTTTAACACTAGTTTCATTACCTGAAGAATCACTAACTTTATAAACAATTTCATAACTTCCAATTTTAGAATTATCAACATTATTTTGAACAACTACTTTATCAGTAATATCTCCATCATAATTATCACTTGCAGTAAATCCAGGTTCCTTATATTCATTTTTAACATAAATAGTAACTTCTTCATTGCCTTCTAAAGTAATAACAGGCGCTTCCTTATCCACAACAGTAACAAATCTTTTTACCTTAGTACTCCTTAATGAAATCAAAGACTTCACATAATAATCAACTTCATACTCACCAATCTTAGTAGTATCAACATCATTAATTACTTTAACCTTACTAGTTAAATTCTTACCAAAATACTTAGCAGAATATCCGGGTTCTTTAAACTCACTATTTAAACTAACATAAATATCTTGACTACCAGTCAAATGAATTCTTGGACTAAGTGTCAAAAATATAATTAAAATAGTAATCAAAACAATTGAAACAAAAGTAATAACAAGATACTTTCTTAACTTAGCATCCTTCTTAACTTCTTTCATAAATTTCTTAATACTTTTATCAATTTTTATAAAAAAATTCTTAACAACATCACTAATTTTTTCATAAAAGTTTTTTACTTTTTCCATCCCTTTTTCACCTACAAGATTATTTTATCATACATTAACAAAAATAACTAGTGGTAACTTTTACAAAAGAAAAAGAAAGAATTACTCTTTCCTATCTTGAATAGTCTTATAATATTCATATCTTTCCTTAGCAAGATGCATATGTTCATTATATAATTTCTCATAATTTTCAGGATTTAAATATTCCAAATTCTTATATCTCATTTCCTTAGCAAAAACAGTTTCATAAAGCATAAAATTAGGTTCTTTTGAATCAATAGTAAGTTTATCTATATCTGGATTATATCTCATTAAAATATTATAACCACTCTCTACAAGTAACTTTTGTTCTGAAATGCTATTAGAAAGTCCCCCTTGAATACCGTGCGCGATACAAGGACTATAACCAATAATAACACTAGGCCCTTTATGTTCCTCAGCTTCCTTGAATGCTTTAATCGAAGAACTAGGACTAGCACCTGCACTAATGCTTGCAACATATGTATTAGGAATATTCATAGCAATCTGAAACAAATCTTTCTTTGGCCTTAATTTACCCTTACTAGCAAACTCAGAAATCGCACCAATTCTAGTAGACTTAGAAGTCTGTCCTCCAGTATTAGAATAAACCTCAGTATCCAAAACTAGCACTTTAACATTCTCGCCACTTCTAAGAACGTGATCAAGTCCACCAAAACCTATATCGTAAGCCCATCCATCTCCTCCAACAATCCAAACAGTTCTAGCAGGAATATAATCGGTTAAGCTCTTAAGTTCAGGGGGAATATCCTTATCTTTTAACTTTTCTTTAACTTCCCTAGTAATAACCTTATCTTCACTATTATCTATCCACTCTTTATAAATATCCTTAACATTCTTAGACACATCATCCCTAGTAGAAATCATAATCTCTTTAATTCTCTCTCTTGCAGTCAAATAAGAATAATAAAGTCCAAATCCAAATTCAGCATTATCCTCAAATAAACTACTTATCCAAGGTACTTTATAAGGTGTACAAGGAAGACTTGCTCCATAAATAGAAGAACAACCAGTAGCATTTGAAATAACAATATTATCTCCAAAAAGACTTGTAAGAATTTTCAAATAAGCTGTCTCTCCACAACCAGCACAGGCTCCAGGAAATTCAATATTATTCTTTTGAAAACCAAGACCCTTAACAGTAAACTTAGAAAAAGTTGTATCATTCTTAATATTTTCTTTCAAATAATCACAAAGCAAATCTTCTTTAGTTACTTCTTCACTCATATTAAGAGCCTTCTGTCCATTCTTACCAGGACACGCGCGAGCACACAAAGTGCAACCAGTACAATTATCAGTATTAATTCCTAAATAGAAATGCTTACCATTTTCCATACTCTTTAAAGTATCTTCTTCACTAAGTGGACTCTTATCAAGTTCTTCATCACTTATATTAAAAGGTTTAATAACACTATGAGGACACACAAACGCACACAAATTACACTGAATGCAATTCTCCTTACACCACTTAGGTACTTTATTAGAAATCTTTCTCTTATCACTCGATGAAGTTCCTCCATCAAAAGTACCATCTTTATGTGGAAGAAAATCTGAAACCTTAACAAGATTACCTCTTCTATAAAGCATTTCATCATAAATATTATTAATAATTAGACTCTCATCAGTCACAGAAAATTTACTCTTATCAAAATCTCTCAAGAAATCTATACATAAATCAAGAACTCTCAAATTAGAATCAACAACATTCTCTCCCTTATCCTTATACATTTCTCTAATATTATCCTTAAACTTAAGCACATCTTCCCCACTAGCGCCAAGCATTTTAAGAATATACATAGACATAATATTATTAATCTTACCCCTCAAATTAAATTTCTCACTTAAACTATCAGCATCACAAACTAATACTCTAATATTTTGATCATTAATAATTTCCTTAGTACTATTCTTAGTTATTAAATTAATCTCTTCATCACTCTTACTAGAATTAATTAAAAGAATTCCATTTTTCTTAATACCCTCTAAAACCTCAAATTTAGAAAGATAAGAATCTTTAGTAACAACTACTAAATTAGGTTCAGTCAAATAATAAGGTGCATTAATTTTCTCATCAAAAATTCTTAAATGACTAATTGTTACTCCACCACTCTTCTTAGAATCATACTCAAAATATCCTTGAACATAATTATTATCACTTACTACTTTAAGAATATTTTTACTAGCACTAACCATACCATCAGAACCAAATCCAAATACTTTAATTTCTTTCCATTTCTTTGATATATTAAAATCCTTAATAGGTAAATTAGTATTAGTTACATCATCTATAATACCAAGAGTAAAATGATCCTTCATAGAATGTTTCTTCATATTCTCAAAAGTGCTATAAATCATACCAGGTGTAGTATCTTTACTAGAAAGTCCATATCTACCTCCTACTATTTCTATATCTTCACCTTTTAAAGCAGCACACACATCTAAATAAAGTGGTTCACACAAACTACCTGCTTCTTTAGTCCTATCAAGTACAGTCACTTTTATAGCAGACTTAGGAAGAGCCTTCAAAAAATAATCCAAACTAAATGGTCTATATAAATGAACGTTAATAAGTCCATACTCATCATCTTCCTTATTAATCTCATCAATAACAAGTTTAATAGTATCACATACAGACCCCATAGCAACAATAACATACTTAGCATTTTTAGCACCATAATAATTAAATGGTTTATAATCTTTGCCAGTAAACTCATTTATCTTTTCCATATAACTATTAACAATAAGAGGAGTATTATTATAAAGTTCATTTCTAGCTTCAGTATTTTGAAAATAAACATCTTCAGTCTCACTAGTACCCCTAGTAATACACTTTCCCACATTAATCGCGTGATCTCTAAATTTATTAACATAATCCATATTAATAAGTGACTTAATTTCCTCATCATTTAAAGTACTAACCATATTAATTTCGTGACTAGTCCTGAATCCATCAAAAAAATGCAACACTGGAATAGAAGACTCTAAAGCTGACAAATGGCTGACTAGACCTAAATAATAAGCATCCTCAACATTACTACTTGAAAGAATAGAAAATCCCGTACTTCTAGTACTATAGATATCTTGATGATCTCCAAATATACTTAATGCATGAGTAGAAAGACTCCTTGCCGCTACGTGAATAACACCAGGCAAACACTCTCCAGCCATTTTATACATCGACGGAATCATTAAAAGAAGCCCTTGACTAGCAGTAAACGTAGTAGTTAACCTTCCGCCTTGTAAACTACCGTGCATAAAAGCACTCGCCCCCGCCTCACTTTGCATCTCAATAACAAAAACCTTCTCTCCAAAAATATTAGTTCTGCCTTCACTACTCCACTTATCTACTAAAGAAGCCATTCTACTAGATGGAGTAATTGGATAAATAGACGAAACCTCAGTAAAATTATATGCAGCCATCGCACAAGCTTCATTACCATCTACAACTTTCATATTCTTCATTTAAGTCACCTTCCTATAATAGTATTATACTATCTTTTTAACAAAGAAAAAAGACTTTCATTGCTTAAAAAGCAAAGGCCATTACCAATAAAGAAAAAATAGCATACTGTGCAGACATAAGAAAAGCATATATATAAGATACGTAGTTATATATGCTCTTTTTTATAATTCATTGTCTAAACTTAAAGTAACTATATTTTTGGTGAAATAATTTCTAGGATGACTTATATAGTTTCTCAAATTCATATTTGTTGTTGTTCTAATAAATTTTGAAACTTGGTTTATTATATCAAAAACTTCACTATCATTTTCACCAAATTCATTTTTACTAATAATTGAAGATATGTTGTCTAATTCTTCCTGTGATATTAATTCATAAAGTTCTAACAAAGAGCACGTTTCATTTATTTTATTAAAACTCTCCATCAATTCTACATCAATGATATCAGGTTTTTTATATACTTTTGAGAAATAATTGCTAATTTCTCTTAATTTTGCTTTTTTATCTTCATCAATCAATATTGCTTCAACATCAACATTTGAACTAATTGGTGTACCTTGAAATCTTGCCTTTAAATCAATTAGAATTCTAAAAAGCTTACAATTTAAAGTTGCCAATGCTTTAACATCATTAATATATTTAGCTTTTTTAATACCAAACTTATAAAGTGTTATATCATCAACATTTAATATTTCTAATGACACAGGCTTGAATTTAGTATCACAAAACTTGTATACTTCAGTAATTAAAGACATATATGGATTATCAAAAATATTAGAAAGCTGAATATACAAATAATTTATATCATGGGTCAAAATAATAAGTTTTGTTGTTTCCTCATCAAATTTTTTAGTTAACTCTGCTATTACATTTCTAACATTTTGATATCCTATTACATCTAAAGAAACAACAGGATCATCCATAACAATACATTTGTTACTTAAATCTTTATTTTCTAAAGAAGAAATAAACATTCCAAATGCTAATATATGTCTTTGTCCGTCACTTAGTGTTTTAATATCAGAGACATTTTGTAATTTAAATTCATATGTATATGGCGTAGTTCTTTTATTAACCGAAAACTTTATTATTTTATTAAGGCCTAATTTTTTGCAAACTTTATTTATACCTGTTTCATATTCTTTTCCATAATTATCCATTAAATTTGTTAATTTTTCTTTTTCTTGTTCACTCAAGGTTTCATCGTATACATTATCCTTTATTTGCTGTTCCATATTCCACCTTTCCTGTGATCTCAAAGATAAAAGCTCCATATCCCCCACGATGCTCACCTATATGACGACGATTTATAAACACATCTGCAATGTTATTCACTCCTTCGAAACGAATAAAAAGACGTTTTCCTTTCATCTGTTCCGGCACTGTGAAATATTTCACATAGCTTGCCACAGGATTGAAATGCTCCGGAATCTC
>OHFM01000587.1_pt1 | contig 14306 bp, 16 predicted proteins | sample 1567511 | NCBI WGS metagenome assembly OHFM01 (sample SAMEA3879571, study PRJEB24766) | human gut metagenome | biome: human-associated habitat; feature: feces | place: USA | collected 1985/1987
GTTTCTATTGTTTTGAGTACCGTTTCTGTAATGTACGGGCCGGATGGGAGAAAGGACATGTGGAGCGCAGCGTGGAATATGTCAGAAGGAAAGCTTTCTGCCTGACAGACCATTTTGGTGATATACATTCTGCCCAGGAGCATTTAAACCGGGTATGTATGCAGGTCAACAACGAGCAAGGCAGTCTTTCAACAGCGGAGAAAACATCACGTCTGGAAGCTGACCTGTCATCGCTGAAGCCTTTTCCCGGTAATCTGGGCTGTTTTGAGGTCTATGAGTACATTGTGGATAAATGGTCAACTATCAGCATGAAAAATGTTCATTATTCCGTACCTGATTCTCTTGTGGGAGAAAAAGTACATGTCAAGGTTTATAGTGAAAAAATCGTCATCCTGTACGGGAAGGAGAAAGTGGCCTCTCATCAACGCAGTTATTGCGGTGGAGACTGGTGCATCAAGCTGGAGCACTATTTGCGTACACTTTCCCGTAAACCGGGGGCATTGCCCCACTCTGTGGTTTGGCAAAGAGCACCGGAAGAACTGAGAAGGCTGTATGACATCCATTTCAAGGAGGACAACAGGACGTTTGTTCTGTTGCTGGACTATGCCCGAAAAAATGGATTTTCCGGAACGGACATTGTCACGGCATGCAAGGAGCTGACCGGACGTGGTGTCAGAAAGATATCTCCGGACCAGGTAAAGGCCATGCTGCATGGTAGCGTACAGGGAGAGACAGAAGAAACCATGGAACCGCCTGTTCTCCCGGCACAACAGGAGAATATAGAAAGAGAAGCTGTGGATATGCTTGAAGGCATCACGGCGCTCATGACAGGATACAATGAAGTGCATGATATAATACCAACCATTTAAGTTTATAATATATGAAATCAGAAAAAGAAACCATTTATGACTATGCTGCAGAACTGAAGCTTCTGGCCTTTAAAGAGGAACTGGAATGCACCCTTTCATTGGCAGCTGAAGAAAACTGGAACCATCTGCAGTTCTTGACGGAATTGCTTGGAAAGGAAAGCGCCAGGAGAAGGGAGTGTAGAAGAAGATCAAGGATAAGATCTGCGGGATTTCCACAAATGAAGTATCTGCATGAGCTTGTTATGGAAGACATGCCCAAAGAGGCACAGGTAATATTACCTGAATTGGAGACACTGGACTTCATCAGACAGGGAAGAAACCTGGTCCTGTATGGAAATCCGGGAACGGGAAAGACGCATATTGCTACGGCTTTAGGAATAAAGGCCTGCCAACAGGACTTTACCGTATTGTTTACTTCAGTGCCGGTCCTGCTTACCCAGATAAGGGAGGCTAAATCAGCAAAGACACTGAGGACGCTACAATTAAGGTTTGAAAAATACGATCTGGTCATCTGTGATGAGTTCGGATATGTCAGTTGTGACAAGGAAGGAGGAGAACTGCTTTTTAACCACCTGTCGTTAAGAGCCGGAAAAAAGGCTACAATCATTACTACTAATTTGGCTTTTAACAGATGGAATGAAATCATAAAGGACAAGGTGCTTGTGGCGGCAATGGTTGACAGGCTTACACATAAAGCTTATCTGGTTAATATGACCGGACTGTCTTATAGGCTTAAGGAAACACAAAAAATGAGACAAGATAAATGAATATTTTAAACTTATAGTAATTTTGTAACAAGTTATGGATGGAGCTCTTTTCAATTAGAATACAGCGCACTTTTCAATTAGTATCTACAGCTTTCTTATTACAGAACCGGCAGATTATACGTTTTTTTATTTTGGAATCATATATCGGTCAGCATTTCTATTTCTTACATGTAAAGGTAGCCTTTTGCTTCTGATGCGCAAGGCGGTCCTTCGGACTGGTTGGCTGAAAAAATCATCCTCGCTTCGCTGCGGTATTTTTTCGCCAAGCCTTGCACTATCAGAGCAAAAGACAAATGTCTGACATGTAAGAGATAGAAATACCGGCTTTGCCAAAGCCGGAAATGTTTAATCACAAAATAAGGAAATTATGATTCAGACAACAAACAAGTATAGCAAAGAAACTTTCATCCGCCTGAACTACTGGTATGATCGGATATATGGACTTGTACAGGAAGATATAGATAAAGTGAATACCATGGTGGAACACATCGAAAAGACACGCTCCGGCCAGTATCCACGGACAGGAGACAACCTGTTCTTTGTTTCCGGTTATGGTGAGCGTTCCCGGCTGTTCTTTATAGATGCCGTATATGGAGATAACATTATACTCCGGGATTTTTCCCGTGTTCCATTCGTGTCCCGTGACAAAGAGGGTATCAAATGCGATATGCATGGCGGTGAGTGTCTGTTGGTAAAGGCAGGCGATGTAAGGTTCAAGGCATGGACTACCGGCCGTTTCAAGCATTGGGGGCATTACGGGGCATGTGAAAACGGGGAGGTTTACTACGATGCGAAAATAGCCCTGTGGGAGTGTGGCGCACCTGAACAGCCGGAAAGCCGGGAATGGTTCAAAATCCATATCCGCAAAAACACCCGGCCGAGCGAGGATATGTACGTCGGAGAAATATCCTGTAAGGATGAGGATGGACTCAAACAGTTTGTCAACGACCATGAAGGTACCATATTCGCAGAAGAGGATTCTCAGGAAATGGTCATGCTGTGTTTCAGGCATTCCGACATGAGGATTTCCCCGGAAGAATGGGAAAAGATGGATTGTCCGGTATCCATGCGTGAGATATACGGACAGATGCATGAAGTAAAGATTGTAAAAGACCATAAAACGCATCTGACCACATTCTACTATTAACATAGTATCACCACATGAAAAATCACCCTTGTTTCCTCCTGCCACATATGACAGGAAAGAAACAAGGGTATATCATCAGGCAGTCTTTTCAATACATCTATTAGATATGGAGCAGATTGTTCTTCCTGCACAAATATTCATTCAGATCCTTATATCCGGAATATTCATGCGAAAAATCGCATATACGGATTCCGTATTTGTCCTTTAATGCCTGCACCGCATTTTTCCCGGCGGTATCATTATCCAGACAGCAACGGATGCCGTCATATTGTGAAAGGAAAGAAAAAGCCTTCTGTAAGTTACTGACAGAATTCAACACTATATAATCCCCCTCTTCCAAAGATGGAAAAGCCGGTCTGAAAGACAGAAAATCCATAAACCCCTCAAAAATATAGCAAATCCTGCTTTCCGGCGTGCTAATGATGCGACTGATGTCCTTGGGAGCAATACAAGCCTTGAAATACCTGTTCCTGATTTCGTACCCTCCGGAAATATTAGGGAAAGCGATGGCAAAATAATTCTTCCCATTCCGTTTAAAATGGGCTTCCCTGCATATTTTTCGGGCAGTTTCCAGATCAATGCACCGTTCCTTCAGATAAGTAAGCAGTATCCGGTTGGCAAGAGGAATGATTTTCAAATCTTGAAAGGCGGGATATGCCTTTTCAAACGGACAGGAAACAGTAACCGGTTTCAGTACGGCTCTTTTATCCTCAATACACTGTAGTACATAACCTATATCTTGTGTCCGATAAATCTCCTTGGCCAACGTTATAATATCCCCTCCCTTCCCCAGACCGAAATCATACCACAATTCCTTATGGAGGTCAACCTTGAAAGAGGCTTCCTTTTCCGTCCTGAAGGGCGATTTGTACCATACGCTGTTCCCACGCTGTATTACCGGCTTGTATCCGAATCCGGCTAAAAAATCAACAAGCCTGATGTTCTTTGCTTCTTGTATGTTCATGGCATCTCATTTTCATGGATTAGTTCACTATTAATACACGACAAAGAACCGCTTTATATCCGAAACATAAAAAGCAGTGTCATCAGATGTCATTAAAAGTCATCAGATGACATCCTGTATATCCTTTTTACATGAATGGCTCAAAAACTTTTCTGTTTTGGCATGCACACCTCCTTCATGCAGCAATGCCGCAAAGTATGATAAAGGCATGAATTATAAGTAAAAAAACTGTACAAAATAATATTTATGGAGAAGTTATGACATTCTGAATAGTATCTGTATATTTGTAAAATCCAATAACACATAATATATTTGAATGGTATAATCTGTAGACATTATATCGAATAAGGTTTTAGGGTATTGATAACCAATAGCCCTGTTCCTTTTCAGTATAGGCTCTATTTTAATACAGTGGAAATTTAAAATGTTGACTGCCGCTTTACTATAAACTATTAATTTAAAAAAGTATTTATGAACAACATGAAAGATTTGATTGCGTTATTTGACAACCACAAGATTTATGATACGGATATATGGACAAATTTCCTTATTCTATTGGTGTTTACAGATTTGTATTTAGGTGTGTGTTGTCCCCAAAAAGAACCTGGAATTACGTTTCAGGATTTAACTCTAATAAACCTGATTCCATTCGTAATATTAGGTATTGTCTGTATTTGGACTGTGAAATTTTTTACTTGTATCCTCTTTGCATTATGTACACTAGCAGTACCCTTAATTGGGAAATATATTTTTCTATTTAATAATGAAGAAGTTTCGATATTTACGTTGAAAGAATATGCAATGAAAACCAATAATACTGTGATTGCACAAATTGTAAGCGATATAGAGATACAAAAATCAAGAAAGGTAAAGAGTGCTTTAGGAAAGGTGGGAGCTATAATCTTATGTTTAGTAGATCTCTTTGCAGGTGCCTTCATGCCCAAGTCAGTTCCAAACTTTTTGGCGCCTAGTGAAATAGTCGTCATTTGTATTTTTGCTCTTTTAGTGCTTTTGGTTTATTCATGCAAAATAAAGATTCAAGGGGTATATCTTTCTAATGATTTGCGAAGCAAAATTTCCAACTTTAAAGTCAACACCCCAAACAATAAATAAATTCTTAATGCATTTGATTTAGCACATGTTTTTATTTTTTTCTCTTGTTGAAAACTATAATTAAAAGGAATGAAAATATTTGCAGAAATCGAACCTGTGTATTATATTTGCAGTGTCAAAGAGACAAATTTTGTCAGATTAGTAAAGAAAAACAATGAATTTAGCGTAAGGCCAATTCAATGGTTTTCATAAAAGATAAAGCAAAAAATGTGCAGTCACTCAAGGAGTTAGAATAAACCGAAGCAAAAGGTTCGATTCCTGGTGGCACCACTTTAAAGAAAAAAAGACAGTAAAATCCTGATTTCCAAACGGAATCAGGATTTTTTGTTTTCTCACAAAACGCAAATACCACAATATAGACTGGATGACGAGGTATACGAGCTTAGGGATCAGGAACAATGAACATCCTGTTCTTCATTCTGAAGACAAAACTTCTCCTGAAACGGGTATTCGGAAAAGAGACGGAAATGCGTACCCTGCTCGGTACAATGAACGAAGAAATAGAAAAAATGAAAAAGGCAGTAAACATAGATTATGCGCCTGTAACTTTAGACAAGTCGGACAAGAAAGTAGGTTTATCATTTTTATAGACGATATGTTTGGAAAGGAATAAACCGCTGATAATTTCCATTATATCAATCAGATTTGTTTTGTCTGCCAAATAAAGAGGGGAAAAAGGTTGTTTGTTAAAGTGTGATTTGAATTGCTCCGAGTACTTGATACGCCATTCCACAAGGCGTATTTCATTGTTCAGTAGCCCAATCGCTTCATCAATGGGATACAAATAAGGCATTTTTTTCTTGCTCAAACCGTACATGATACGATTTAAGTCTATGTAATCCGAATGAAAAAATAGCGTAATAAAACGCTATTATCCTGTTCGCTGATACTGAAATCAGCCAAATGAATAGCCAATTCCTCAATAGCTTCCATAAACTCTGATACCGAAAACTTTACGTTGTGAGCATTCCGATAATAATCGAAAGAAACTCAAATCTGATATTTTGTTCATACAATAGAAATACTAAATGTTTTTTTATTAAGCACATATATTTGTCATCCCATTAAATAGCATTCAAGTGAAGCTATTGAATAAAAAACATTCCCAGCATTGTGAGCTTCTAATTTTTGTGCATCTAAGCAAGAAGTTATCCATGAAGCAGATAAACATCGTATTCCAACTTCCCTACAAGACACAATATCTGAAACTGTATCACCTATATATATCATTTCATCCGGTTGTAATTTATAATCTGCGAGCAGTTCCCTAAAATTCTCTGCTTTATTATTTTTGAAAGGATTTCCAGTTTTTACTTTATCAAAACACGTGTCCATATTAAATTGACGTAATGTTATCGCACAGCTCTTTTCTCCTTTTCCTGTAACCAAAGCAATAAGAATAGATTTCTTTTTTAACTTCTCAATCAGTTCTGTTATACCGTCGAAAGGACGAGGGCACATTATATGCATTTGTTCGTATATCACGTAGAAGTCATCCAAAGCATTTTCCCAATTATAACCAACAAGTTTTTTTATCATCCCTTTTTCATTTAGTCCAAAAGTTTCTAAAATATCATTTTCGGATACATCATTAAGAGTAACATAGGGAGTTACTGCCTTTTTTAAGGCTTTGAGGCACATGGGAATTGTATCTCCGATTGTACCGTCTAAGTCAAAGGCTACTAATTTAATCATAACCTTACATTTGATTGATTTTCCGTATCACCCGGCAAGGATTTCCTACCGCCAAGCTATTTGCCGGAATATCTTTGGTTACAACACTTCCTGCACCAATCACACATTTTTGCCCTATTGTCACTCCCGGTAAAATAATTACTCCACCGCCAATCCAGCAGCCATCCTCTATCATGACAGGGAGGGCAAAAGTTCGACGGACATACTTACAGCCATCCGGGGTTTCTGTCAATACAAGTCGTTCATTAAACTCTACCGGGTGAGTTGCCGTATAGATTTGTACATTAGGTGCTACCAGCACATTGTTCCCTATGGTAATCTTATTGCAATCGACAAATGTACAACCAGTATTTACGGTGACATTATCACCGATATGTATATTGCATCCATAATCACATATAAACGAATGACCGACAGAAACATTTGCGCCTATACTTCCAAACATTTCCTTTAGTACGGCATATTTTTCAGTCTTTTGTTCATACGGCAAAGAATTATATTTCATCAACAAGTGATGAGCTTTACTTTTCAAATCCATAAAAAACGGGTCGTGGCAATCATACCATTCACCTGCCAAACATTTTTCCATTTCAGTTTTCATAAGCTATAATTTTAAATATATTGCAAAGTTATACCGATTTTTCGGCTAATTTTAGGTATTATTTTTCGTTATTTTGGTATTAATCCGTTTTTTAGGGCTATATTTATGGCATGAAAAGAGAAAACCTACATCAACCATTCGAAATTAGTTTTAGCGAGCTTGACGAATCCTTGCTAAAAGAGCATGAACATACCTTTTTTGAATTAGTATATATTCTTTCAGGAACAGGCATCCAATGGATTAACAACAATATGTTTCCTTATCATGACGGACATTTGTTTATGATTACTCCCGGAGATACGCATTCTTTCGAAATCCATACAACAACTAAGTTTGTCGACATCAAGTTTAACGACATATATATACATTCTTCTGTTTTCGGTGCTGAAAATATCCAAAGACTGGAGTTTATTCTTCAACATGCTAATCATCAACCCGGTTGTATACTAAGAAATAAAGTAGATAAGCTATTGGTGAAACCCATGATTGAAGCGATTATCAGGGAATATATTAACCGAAATTTATACAGCAAGGAGATTATAACACAAATAATTAATACGATTATTATTGTGGTAGCACGCAATATCGCAATGTTCTTGCCTGAACAGGTGGATGAATGCTCTGAGGACAAATCGCTTGACATATTGCAGTATATTCAAGCAAACATCTATAAAACAGGTAAAATCAGAGCAAAAGATATAAGCCAACATTTTGGCATTTCGGAGAATTATTTAGGACGATATATCAAAAAACATACTAATGAAACTATGCAGCAATACATTTTAAACTACAAACTAAAGTTAGTAGAAAATAGATTATTACATAGTCAAATGAGAATTTGTGAAATCGTTGAAGAATTGGGATTTACCGATGAAAGCCATCTTAATAAGTTTTTCAAAAAGTATAGAGGATGCAGCCCCTCTAATTTCAGAAAGAACAATTTGAAGTAAACCATATATATATCCTTGTTTTTAGAGTTATTAAAACAATAGAAATGACTATTTTTGCATTATATTTATAGATGTCTATGACAAATACAGAAACCATACAATCACTTATCGATAGCGGAGAAGGCTATAATGTAGAGTTTAAAGTTCGTGTACCTTTAAAAGTTCGTGAACTAACAGAGGAAATTTGCGCTTTCGCTAATGCTGACGGAGGATATTTGCTTATCGGCGTAGATGATAACGGACAGATTATTGGTACAGGTTTGGAAAATGACAAACGTTCAGCCATTCAAGGCTCTATCAGTGAAATATCTCCAGCTCTCCATTGTGATATGTATGCGGTAAATATCGAGGATAAGACAGTTTGGGTAATTGATGTTCCATCAGGGAAAGATAAACCTTATATATTTTCCGGTTCTATCTTTGTGCGTGAGGGAGCAAACTCACAGAAACTTCGTACTGTCGAAGAAATGCGCAGTTTCTTTCAGGAATGCAACAAAATATTTTTTGATGCTATCCCTTGTTCGTGGTTCAACATTTACACAGATGCAGATGAACAAGCGATAAAAGACTTTCGCACGGAAGCAAAGCTAAGTCCATCGACTGCCAACAAACAGATATTTGAGAATTTGGAACTGTTTACGGATAACGGAGTAGCCAAGAATGGAACAGCCATGTTCTTTGGGAAACAACCTGAACGAAAGTTTCCACACGCAGTAACAAGATGTGTCCTTTTCAAAGGAACAACCAAAGTATATATCATTGATGATAAAACCTTTGGCGGTCCACTATACCAACAATATTTGCAGGCTATGGCATGGCTAGAAAGTAAACTGCAAGTAGCTTATAAAATTGAGGGAGCAGGACCAAGAGAAGAAATTTGGGAAATTCCTCTTACTGTGTTTAAAGAAGCCATTATTAACGCTCTCTCACATCGTGATTATTACGAACAGGGAGCAACCATTACAATAGAAATGTTTGATGACCGGGTAGAGGTTTCTAATCCCGGAGGGCTTTTGCCTATCGTAGCTAAAGATTTCGGACACAAGAGCATGACACGCAACCCATTAATCTTTGGATTGTTTACCCGTATGCATTTGGTTGAAAGGGTGGCATCCGGCATTCCCCGTATGCAAGAAGCTATGAAAGAAGCCAATCTTCCTGAGCCTGATTTTCATACGGACGGGATGTTTACGGTTATATTCAAAAGAGGTATCAGTATCAAGAATGATACTGTAAATGATACTGTAAATGATACTGTAAATAGCAAGGAGAAAGAAGTTTTAAAGATAATCCAGAAATATCCTGGACTCAATTCGTCCAAGATTGCAGAATTAATAAAGAAAAGTATTCCAACAGCAAAACGCCACTTAAATTCTTTAGTTAAATCAGGTTTAATTGAGTTTAGGGGGGCACAAAAAACGGGGGGGTATTATATTATAAATCAACAGTAAGCTACATTATCATAGCATTATTAATCAATATAACTGTTTGGCATATGAATACTGATGAAACAATCAATAAAGAGGAGTTGACTTTGCAAAACACTCCTAAAGCAGTAAATTATCTTATAAATGAAATTGCTGAAATGAGAGTTTTACTTGAACATATAGAGTCACAATTAGGTTTAGGGGTTGATAAGCACAGACCTATAAATATTGAAAAAGCATGTCAAATTCTAAATCAAACTAAAAATGGCATCAATAAAATGGTCAGAAGCCGAACCATACCTCATTATATACAAGGAAACAAAGTTTATTTCTTTGAGGACGAATTAATTAAATGGGTTGAGAAGGAACGTGTTGCTACTCTACAAGAAAAATATACATCAAAGAGAAACTACTAATACTCAATCAGTATGGAACTGACACGCAAAGAATTATATGACTTAGTATGGTCTGAGCCAATGACAACCATATGTAAACGTTTCGGTCTTTCAGATAATGGTTTAAGAAAACGCTGTAAATCGATGAATATACCCACACCACCTTTGGGGTATTGGGCAAAACTGAAATATGGTAAGCAAGTCACACCTCTACCGTTCCAACAAGAGGAAACAAACGCAACTCAATCAACAACACTTCAAGAAGCCAAAGAACCTAAAGTAGAAATGGAGAAATCCGTAAATCCATACAAGCAACGTGAACTGGAAATTTGCAGTGGTGATATTTCATGCTTTAAGGTTCCAGAAGTCTTATATGCTAAAAATCCTCTAATAATCGACACAAAAGAAAAATTCAGACAGCGATCAGAAAATCAATATTTAAAGAAAAATCCCTATAAAAGTAAAATAAGAGAAACGTTAGACCTCTATGTTTCTGAGAATATGCTAGATAGAGCACTATCTATTTTTGATACAATTATAAAAGGCTTAATTTTTAGAGGACATAGTATTAAATGCAAAGACAATCAGACCTATGCCATTGTTGATGGTGAGGAAATTCAAATAAGATTAACTGAAAGAAAAAAGCAAAATCCTAATAGCAGTAATCGCTGTGATAACAATAATAATATCTTTTCTGGCGAATTACAGTTTTATATTTATCATAGTTCGAGCTTTCATAGCCCAACACTAGTTCATGATACGGCTTATACTAAAATCGAAGATAAAATAATTAGTATAGTAGCATACCTAGAGATTGAAGCAGATAATAGAAAGACAGAACGTATTGAAGCAGAAGAGAGAGAAAAGCGACGTAAAGAAGAAGAACGAAAAAGAGAAGAATTCGAAGAAGAGAAAAGAAAAGAGCTAGAAGACTTTAAAGACCTATTATACTCTGCTGAACGTTTTCGAAAAACTAATATTTTAAGAGAATATATTAATGCATTTGAGAACCATGCAATTGAAGATGGTGAAACTGATAATGAACTGCTAGCAAAGATACAATGGGCTAGAGAGAAAGCTGATTGGCTTGATCCTTTCATAGCTAAAAAGGACAATTATCTCAATTCTTATGATATGGATCGAATATTACAGGCTGCTGTTCCAGAACGAAGCTATCGCAATTCAGGGTACTCTTTTTGGACTAAACCTTATTGGAAGAAAAAACGATAACCGTATTCAAATTATGAAGAGCAAAATATTGCTTTCATATAATAATACTTATCTTTGCATTCAGAAATCGTACCCAAGATACAAACTTGTGTTGAACGGTGCAAAGCTGTGAAAACCTTATTCAAGGGACTTACATCGTAGCAAAGATACAACTTACTGAAAGATAGTGTCATAACAACCCGTTTTCGGTTGCTGGTAGCACCACCTTGAAGAAAAAAAGACAGTAAAATCCTGATTCCCGGAATCAGGATTTTTATTTTCTCACAAAACACAAAATACGGCAATATAGACTGGATGACGAGGTATACGAGCTTTCCGCTCGATTATAACTTTATCCACTTCTGACCTGCCTCCATATTTGATTAAGTCTTGGAGCAAAGCTACTCCTTCCCGATATAAATCCCAATTTGATGCATATTAAAAAAACACTTTATACTTGAAGCATAAAGCTGGATGAATTCATCTTTATAGAGTTCCCGAACATCTTCGGGAGCATCATCAAGAGTATAAGCAGAAAGATTCTTACGCAAAGATTCCATATACCTGCCCACATCTTTTCCTGCGTATAGCTAGCAGGATTTAGTTTGAATATATTTTCTCCGCTAAATGCAAGAAAGCGGTTCTGAAGTTGTTTATCATTCACACATTCTTTCTTTATAAACTCGTCAAATCACCTCTAAGCTTCTACTACAACAAGTCTATTTTAGGCTGCAATATTCTCAAACTTATATAATATACATCTTAATCATCGACGAACGGCAAAAAGTTCAGCTTCAGTTTCCCAAGTACCATCCGGACGTTTTACCATACGTTGCCAACGGAATGAAGTCGTTGTAATTTCTGAAAACACCCACTGTATATTCTTCTCATTAATTTCCGTCTGAACAATCCTGTTTCCTTCTCTTTTTCCTTCCAGTTGTGTAGCCCCTCCTAATTCCGTATATAAAATATCCCATGCCTCTGTATTAGGATTATACATACGTACCGCAGTCGCATAAGCTGCATCCGGTTGATAATCTTTAATCCGTGCCTTACGCGAAGGGCAAATAAACACATCTTGAATTGCAGTCCCTTCCAGCACCCAAGCGAATATCCACTCTCCCTGAACATGTCTTTCGCCTGTTGTACCTTGGTTATCAACCCATTCAAAATCCCATTCACCGACAAACTGTCCATACAGGTTATCTTTTTCCGGTATCAAATTGCTTTTCCCTTTTGACACTAATACATTTATAAATTCTCCCATACTTTATTTACTGACTCTAGATTAGACAAATATAAGATTTATAATTAATAATCACTAATATTAAAACAATTATCTGTATGCAATATCCATGTCGAAAGCAAACAGATGCATAGTATAAAATACTGGCTTCCCTACTCCCAAACAGATTTTTTATATTACACCCCAAAAACATTTCATTTACAAACTTATTGCAAAAAAAGTATTTGGCCATTAAATCTCAATTATTCAAGAAAGAAGTACCGATAAAAAGTCTTTTTTCCCTATATTTGCTAGGCTGAAAAAAATGTCATTAACTCAATTAATATGAAAAAACTATCGTTTATTATTGTATTTGTATTCCTGTCCATTCTTTTTGTACAGGCACAGCAAGCAAAGTATGTATTTTATTTCATCGGTGATGGAATGGGTGTGAACCAGGTGAACGGTACGGAGATGTATCTGGCCGAACAAGAAGGGCGCATCGGTGTAAAGCCTTTGCTGTTCACTTCTTTCCCGGTTGCCAGCATGGCAACTACCTTTTCTGCCACCAACTCGGTGACTGACTCTTCTGCTGCCGGAACAGCCCTGGCTACCGGTGCAAAGACCTATAACGGCGCCATTGGTATGGACGATAACAAGAGTGTGCTTCAGAGTGTGGCCGAGAGAGCCAAAAAGTCCGGTAAGAAAGTTGGGGTAACTACCAGCGTCAGTGTAGACCATGCTACTCCGGCCGCTTTCTATGCACATCAAGCACAGAGAAGCAGTTATTATAATGTAGGTCTTGATCTGATTAAGGCCAATTACGACTTCTATGCCGGCTCCGACTTCCTTGATCCTACCAATAAAAAAGGAGGCGATGGAAGCTCGGAAAGTCTATATACCCTGGTAGATAAAGCAGGATACAGCGTGGCACGCGGTTATAAAGACTATCAAAAGAAAGCCAAGAAATCAGACAAAATGATTCTGCTGCAACCATCTTCTGCCACCGATGTCAGTGCTATTCCATACGCTATAGACCGTAAGAAAGGTGACATGACCTTAGCCGAAATAACCCGTGCCGGTATCAATTTCCTGTCCAAAGATCTTTCCAAAGGTTTCTTCCTGATGGTTGAAGGTGGAAAAATAGACTGGGCTTGCCATAGCAATGATGCGGCAACCGCATTCAATGAAGTGGTTGACCTGGACGATGCCATCAAAGTAGCTTACGAATTCTACGAACAACATCCCGACGAGACACTGATAGTGGTGACAGCCGATCATGAAACCGGTGGCATCGTATTGGGCAAAGGCCCCTACACACTCAATCTTCAGGCTTTGAAATCACAAAAAGTCAGCGAAAGCGACTATACCCGAATCATTAATAATTTAAGAAAAAAATATAAGAACCAGGTATCTTGGGAAGTAATCAAACAATCACTGAAAGATAATTTCGGTTTTTGGGATAGCATCCAATTAAATGAAAAACAGGAAGCGCGATTAAAGAAAGTATATGATGAATCGTTCGGTGGTCAGAAAGTAGATTTACAGAAGAGCGAATATCAGCAGGACGAACCTTTGGCCTCTGAAGCCAAAAAGATTTTGAATGATATTGCCCTTGTAGGCTGGACCAGCGGCGGACACTCCGGCGGCTATGTTCCCGTATTTGCCATCGGTGCAGGTGCAGAGTTATTTCAAGGCCGGATAGACAATACCGAAATTCCGGTGAAAATAGCAGAAGCAGCAGGCTATCCGAATTAATCGAAAGTAAGATAGTGCGATAATCGTTTTAAGTCTTTCTCGGTAAACTCTTCATAAAGGGATAACTGAGAAAGGCTTTTTAATTTATCCTTCTTTCTCCGAAACTCAATAATAACCCGAGCCTGATAATAGTTAATATAAGGATGTGCACGCAGTCTGTCTAACCCTGCTTTATTGGCATTTATC
>OHFM01000591.1_pt1 | contig 14286 bp, 10 predicted proteins | sample 1567511 | NCBI WGS metagenome assembly OHFM01 (sample SAMEA3879571, study PRJEB24766) | human gut metagenome | biome: human-associated habitat; feature: feces | place: USA | collected 1985/1987
TATGAGGAGCAGGTTGAAAAGTTCCGTGAACTGTTCCTTGATTCATGCAGAATAAGAATGAGAAGTGATGTTACATTGGGAACAGCACTTTCAGGAGGGCTTGATTCGAGTGCAACCATATGCGCAATGGCGCACATTAGGAACGGTGCGGATAATGACAGGGTTAACAATGACTGGCAGCATGCATTTGTTGCAACATTTGCAGGAACGCCGTTTGACGAGACAAGATATGCCAGGCAGGTAACAGACCATCTTGGAATAAACAGTACATTTCTCAATATAGATGAGAGCGTGTCATATGACGAGCTGCTCAATAAGACTTATCTGTTTGAAGACCTGTGGGTGAATACACAGATTCCGATGATGAAGATATATGAGCAGGAGAGGAAGCACGGCACACTGGTTTCTCTTGACGGACATGGTGCTGATGAGCTTTATTGCGGTTATAATTTTGACGCCTTAAGAGCGCTTCCGGATGCACATTTTAAGATGCACGATGTTGATAACATCATAAGGGCATATGTTGATCAGTTAAGCGATAAGGAAGCGGATGTTAATTCATCTGAGTTTAAGAAAAAGCGTAACAGAATATATGTGGATAATCTTATACACTACTATGGACGCAGGATTCTAGGAAAGCCTGCAGTGGACAGCTCATATACCGGACATCCGGCATGGAAGGAGCTTGATAATCTTAATAAGGCACTGTTTGTGTCTACGCATGAGACAGTACTTCCGACACTGCTCCGTAATTATGACAGGGACAGCATGGCAGCGAGTGTTGAGATAAGAATGCCATTTATGGATTACAGACTTGTACAGTATGCATTCTCTATCGGATGGAAGTCAAAGCTTCATGACGGATACACCAAGTCGATAATCCGTGATGCAATGGCACCGTTTATGCCAAAAGATATAGCTTACAGAAGAACAAAAGTAGGATTCAACGCACCTATCAATAACTGGATGAAGACCTGCTACAGAGAGATGTTTGCTGATATTATGAGCTCGGCAGATTTTATGAACTGTGACCTTATAGATAATCCGGCACAGGTGAAGGCTGACTTTGAAAAGGTGCTTAATGATGACAGCGTATCTTTCAGCTTTGCATGTTACAATGTATGGAATAAGCTGCAGCTGTTTTTGTGGGAGCAGGCATTCATCAAGGAGAAAGGAAGACGCTGATGAATATTCTTGTGGCGATGAATGATGCATTTGTCAAATGTTATCAGGTTATGCTGACATCACTGATTAAGAATAATCCGGATGAGAATATAACAGTGCATGTACCATACACTGACGGACTAAGCCGCAAAGGACTTGATTCAATTAAGGAATTGGTCAGGAACCAGAGCCATGGCAGTGCATCGGTAAGAGAATATTATTTTGGAAAAGACAGACTTGGCAGTCTGGATAAGCTGCCTCTCGGTATGTGGTCGGTTGAGATGTTTTTCCGGATATTTGCACAGGAATTCATACCTGAGAGTGAGGACAGAATACTGTGGCTTGATGGCGATATAATTGTTAACGGCAGTATAAAGGATTTTTATAATACGGATTTTGACGGCATGTATTATGCAGCATGTGAAGATATTGCAATAAGCCACGGCAAGATAAATGAAGAATACGATAATCTTGGATGGAACAGCGAAGAGATATATGTTAATTCAGGAGTGCTTCTGATTAATCTTAAAGCATTGCGCAATAATGGCATTACAAGAGATGCGGCTGTGGAATATGCGCTTGAGAATATGGATAAGCTGCATTATCCGGACCAGTATATGCTCAATGCAATGTTTCACGATAAGATAAAGTTCGCTGATGCATTCAGGTACAACTGTCAGGTGTCCGGATATTCATATAAGCTTGCAGACATGATATTATCAGAATCGGCAATACTGCATTTTCCGGGATACAGGCCATGGCAGACTGATTATCAGAAACATTATTCTTCTGCAATACCGGGGGATATATGGTGGCATTATGCAAAACTGTGCGGACAGGCTGATGGGTACATGAGGTGGAAGATACTTAATACGCTTAAGGTAAAACCGTGGCAGATATTATATAGATTGAAGAAGCGCACTTAAAAGGAGGCAATATGGGAACGTTTGTATCTAAAGAGGAGATGAAGGAACTCCGTGCAAAGTTTAAAAGAGAGGGAAAGACGGTTGTTCTGTGTCATGGCGTATTTGACCTTGTTCATCCGGGACATATCATATATTTCCAGCAGGCCAAGGCTATGGGAGATGTCCTTGTTGTTTCGTATACGGCAGCCAGGTATGTAAGAAAAGGCCCGGGACGTCCGTATTTTGATGATGAGATGCGTAAGACAATGCTTTCGGCAATCGGATGCATAGATTATGTTATGATGTCAGACGGATATACGGCTGATGATATGATAGAGACTGTGGAGCCTGACTTGTATGTAAAGGGTCAGGAATATGCCAAGGCTGAGGATGATATAACAGGCAAGATTGGAGAGGAAGTCGCACTTGTCCGTAAGCACGGCGGTGATGTGCGTTACACCTCAGGTCAGGTATTCAGCTCAACAAAACTTATTAATACTGCATTTCCGGCACTTACAGAGGAAGTAAAGGAGTATATGCAGGATTTCAAGCAGCGTTACACAATGGATGATATTAAGGCATATACTGAGAAGATGCAGGATCTCAAGGTTCTGGTTGTCGGTGATGTAATCATTGATGAGTATGTATTCTGCGAGGTTCAGGGCCTTATGTCTAAGAATGTTGCATATTCTGCAAGACTTCACAGAGACGAGAAGTATCTCGGAGGTTCAATCGCAATCGCAAGACATATCGCATCATTCTGCAATAATGTAAAGCTTATGGCAGTTGTAGGCAAGGAGCCGGAGTTCGAGCCGACCTTCAAGAGAGTTCTCCCTGAGGAGATAGCTGTTGATTTTGTATATTCAGATGAATATCCGACTATAGTAAAGAAACGTTATGTATCTGAGGATGTCAAGAAGGATGAGGTAGACAAGGTATTTGTTATCAATAACATTCCGCTTGATATGTCGATTGATAAGCCTGCCAAGACTGCATTCAGAGAGAAGCTTGAGCGCAATCTCAAGGAATATGACCTTGTGGTTCTGTGTGATTTCGGACACGGGCTTATTGACAGAAAGACAAGAGAGATAATTGAAAAGCAGGCTAAGACGCTTGTAATTAACTGTCAGACCAATTCTTCCAATTACGGAACTAATCTTATAACAAAATATACACGTGCTGATGCATTTTCACTTGATGACAAGGAGCTTAAGCTCGCATTCTCCGATTATAACAGCGCAAGCCATCAGGAGAAGCTTGCAATGCTGTCTAATCATCTTCACAGCTGCGGCTGGCATACTATGAGTGGTCAGGGTGCAGAGGTCATTGATGAGAATGAGAACATAATGAGATGTCCTGCGCTTACTAATAAGACAAAGGATACAATAGGCGCGGGAGATGCATTTTTCTCGCTTGCTGCTCTCTGCACAGGAGTTGAGGCACCATGGGAGATCGGAACTTTCATGGGTAATATTGCGGCAGCGCTTGCGGCTAACATTGTTGGTAACAAGAAGCCTGTTGAGAAGGTTAATGTCCTCAAATATGCGAGCACACTTATGAATGTGTAGAACGCACAGGGTGCAGGCTGAATAACGGATAGGATTATAATCAGATGATAGAGAAAAGAAAAACCGTAATTAAAAACAGAATAAAGAAGGCGCTGATACCCGGTGCAATACGTGAAAAAAAAGCAGCACAGCGTCTGCTCGTCAGTGTTAAGGCACAGATTGCCGATACGGGAGTGCTTGACAGGGAGACTCTTTTTGTAAATTGTGCTGATACAGATAGGGAGATACAGGCGCTTGAGCAGCAGTATCAGGAGCTTATGAAGGGAAAAGACGGCATTCAGGTGCATTTTCTCTTTAATCTTGCGCTGGGTGCGTTTGTGCAGACATTTCTTATTGCAAAGCATAATAAGGCAGACTGTGACAATAAGCTGCATATTATGGTGCCGGCAAAGATTGACCCTGAGACGGGGGATGTGAAGCTTCCCAACCCGGAGGTGCCGAAGTTCTTTGATTTCCTGTTTGTGCCGGATAAGAGCAACATAAGACTTTATCTGTATATACTGAATTATCATTTTGATGAGATAGATCTGACAACATGGAGCAGCTTTGCACCGGGAAGTCTTGAGGCGGACGGCTCTAAGGACGCGTATGCGGATTACCGTGGTTTTAAGGCAATTGAATACAGTGAAGAAGAGAAGCGTCATGGTGATGAATACCTTAAGAAAATCGGTGTAACGGGGCGTTATGTAAGCTTCAGGAACCGTGTTGCCAAGGGGGGAAGTCTCGGAGGAGTGCGTAACGGTGATACCTCAACGTATTACAAGGCCGTGGATTATCTTCAGAATAACGGAATTCAATGTGTATATGTCGGACTCAATGAGAATGCAGATGAACTCGGCAACGGAATTATAGACGCATCCAAGCAGTACGATGCAATGATGGATCTGTATATCCACTCCAAAGCAGATTTCTTCATGGGTGACCATTCGGGAATAATATCATTTGCACAGCTGTTTGACAGACCGATGATTCTGCTCAATCTGCCGTACTTTACAATGAGCGGAGATGCGTATGGCCCGACATTTGTTGAGCGTGACCTGCTTCTTCCTGAGAAGATATTTGACACTAAGAATAAAAAGTATCTCACAATCAGGCAGATGCTTGAGTATGAGATGACATATCCTGAATATAAAGATCTTGTTGAATACTATGTTAATAATGGTTTTGTATTTGAAAAAAATACCGAAGACGAGATATTATCTGTTGTAAAAGAGATGCTTGCAAGAATTGAAGGTACATTTGCATACAGCGCTGAAGAGCAGAAGCTTATGGACAGATATTTTGGAATTATGCAGAATAATGCTGACAGATACGAGGCAAAGTGGTGCCGTGCATCTATAGGAATAGAATTCCTTAAGAATAATCAGTGGCTTCTTGATTAATCCGGCTGGATAAGTTGATGAATTTATATATGAATTACATATATGGTGGAATGGAGAACAATGGGAAAGTTAAATCAGATTGCGGGAGATATCCTTGGCAGGGTTAATCCTGAAGCTGCACAGCAGCTTATTACCGCAAGGCATATTAAGAGAGAGCTTGGCAATAAAAAGCTTATACTGTGCGGAAGTGACGATACGGCAGTTAATCTTGATAAAAGGCTTGTATCAATGGGATGTGCCGGCGCAGCATATTATATTGATACGGAGAATCCTGGCGTTAAGGTTAACGGCAGGGATGTAAGGACTGTTGAGAGTGTTATGTACGAGAATACTGATGATATATACATTGCACTTATTGCGTCTAACCGAATGCACAGAATTCTTGGTGCGCTTCTTGAACTTGGATTTGAGCCGGAACAGCTTCATGTGTTCTGCAATGCCAATATCCCGGGTGGCAGCAGGCTACTCGACGTGTATGATGTTAATCTTGGATTTACAAGAATAGATGACATACCGGGATTCACAATATTTGACAGTAATACGGATGATTCCAGACCGAAGAAGATTATTGTTACACTTGGTGGAAGTACGACGGATGCAACATTTGCCAATGTTATGAGCTGGTCGGAGATTATGCAGCACAGACTTACGGACCGCGGAATTAATGCTGTTGTGTATTGTGGAGGAATTGCTGCGGCTAATTCAACGCAGGAGCTTATAAAGTGCATAAGGGATGTTATTCCGATGAATCCGGATGCGGTTATATCATACAGCGGGATTAATGATATTAAGATGCTGGAGAGCAGCACGCCATTTGTTCTTGACTACCAGAAGGAGATAGCGGACAGGAGCGTTGATGCCGGGCTTGTTGTGAATAATAAGGCTTACCGCAATACCGGCAGTGATTCAAAGCTTACACTTAAAGCGGTTACGACCGGGCTTGAGAATAAAAAGCCATATTCCCGTTACTGGGTTGACAATATAAGAATGATGCATGCAGTATGTGAAGAGTTCGGAATACCGTTTCATGCATTTCTGCAGCCTAACGCGTATGCAGGTAAGGGCGGGCAGATATCATTTCACAGGGAGCTTCTGGAAGATGCTGCGGCACAGCATTACAGACAGCTTACGGAAGAGATGAAAGAACTCATAAAAGATATTGATTATATTACTGATATCACAGATGCCATGGATGGCAATATGAAGTGGTACATGGATGACTGCCATCTTCTTGAACCGGGCAATCGTATTATAGCAGACAGGATTCTGCCGGTGACGATTGAACTTGTAGGATGAGTATGTTATAATAAAACGTGGTTTTTACATCAAGAAAGGATTAAGAGAACATGCATATTTTAGGAATTTCCGCTTTATATCATGATTCTGCGGCGGCGATAATTGAAGACGGCAGAATTATTGCGGCTGTTCAGGAAGAGCGTTTCAGCCGTAAGAAGCATGACAACCGAGTACCTGAGAATGCTATAATATATTGCCTTAAGGCAGCAGGTAAGAAGATGGAGGAGCTTGATGCGGTTGTATATTACGATAATCCGCTGCTTACTCTTGACCGCTTTGTTAAGAATGCAGAAGCACTCGGAAGTGAGTCTGATGGTCTTATAGAGCGTACACATGACGGAATGTTTGCTGAGAGACTCTGGATAGCAGAGCATCTTCGTAAGCGTTTTGGCAGACTTGGTAAGGAAGACAGGCTTCAGGTATGTGAGCATCATATGTCGCACGCAGCGTCAGCTTTCTACCCTTCGCCATTCGAGAGTGCCGCAATACTTACAATTGACGGTGTCGGTGAGTGGGCTACAACAACAATAGCTCATGGCAGGGGCGGACACATTGAGATGCTTGAGGAATTAAGATATCCTCATTCACTTGGACTTATATACAGTGCATTTACAGCATTCTGCGGTTTCAAGGTTAACTCAGGCGATTATAAGTTTATGGGACTTGCACCATATGGTGAGCCTGTATACTATGACATAATCAAGGAGAAGCTGATTGACCTTAAGGAAGACGGTTCTTTCAGAATTAATCTTGAATATTTTGACTATTACAAGAATGAATATATGACTAACGATAAGTTTGCTGAGTTATTCGGCGGGCCTAAGCGTGAGATGGAGAGTACGATAACAAAGCGCGAGATGGATATCGCAGCCTCAGCACAGAAGGTTACAGAGGAGATAGTTATTGCACTTGCAAAGCATGCACAGAAGATTACGGGAGAGAAGAATCTGTGTATGGCAGGTGGTGTTGCACTTAACTGCGTTGCTAACGGCAAGGTGCTTAACACAGGTGTGTTTGATAACATCTGGATCCAGCCGGCAGCAGGCGATGCAGGCGGAGCACTTGGATGCGCACTCTATGCAGCATATGAAAAGTATGGAGTAAAGAGAACTGCTGACCCTGACGACTCACAGCAGGGAAGCTACCTCGGACCTGAATATTCACATGATTATATCAAGAAGTTCCTTGATGACAACGGATATAAGTATCATGATTATGGTGCAGATGTTAACAGGGAGGTCGCAAAGCTTCTCGCAGACGAGAACATAATCGGAAGATGCTCAGGAAGAATGGAGTTCGGACCGAGAGCACTCGGCAACAGAAGTATCATTGCAGACCCGAGAAGCGAAAAGATGCAGTCCAAGCTTAATCTTAAGATTAAGTACAGAGAGTCATTCAGACCATTTGCACCTTCAGTACTTGAAGAGGATATATCAGACTATTTTGAGATTGACTGCCCAAGTCCTTACATGCTTCTTGTTGAGAATGTAAGAAAAGAGCGTCAGATACCGTTTGACAGGGATGCAATGCTTAAGGCTACGGATTTTGATATGCTTCCGATAGTTAATTCAAAGCGCTCAGACATTCCTGCGGTTACACATATTGATTACAGTGCGAGAATCCAGTCAGTTAATGAGAAGCGCAATCCGGGCTACTATGACCTTATAAAGGAATTTAAGAAGCTTACGGGATGCAGCGTTATTGTTAATACTTCATTCAATGTTCGTGGTGAGCCTATTGTGTGCACACCTCAGGACGCATATAAGTGTTTTATGAGAACTGAGATGGATGTACTTGTACTTGATGATTTTGTTCTCCTTAAGGATGAGCAGCCTAAGTTCGAGGATAAGCAGGACTGGAGGTCAGAATATGAGCTTGATTAATAAACTGTTCAAGGGAAAGAATACTGAGAACAATGCCGGTACACAGGCACAGCAGGTTCCTGAGGCTTCATCACAGGCTGCTGCGGATGCCGGATGTACAACGACAGAAGAATCGGCAAGAATTTATGCATTTGCTAAGGCCAATGCATCACAGGCTAACACCGAGAAGATATTCGGAACTAAGGAAGCTGATTCATACTATACTGATTCAGCCAGGGTTCAGGTATTCCCTGAGAGAATCATGGACTTCGGATTTGATAATCCGGTACAGCTGGAGGCATATCTTAAGGAGCTCTGGAAGGATGATCTTAAGATGCAGGAGCTTATTCCTGTAATCAAGGTTGCAACATTTGCCAACCGTGATAAGTATGACAGCAAGTATCAGGATTTAAGCCTTTATAACTACACTCTGTAAAAGAGTGCTGATAATACAAAATATTTTTCAAAAGGAGAAATGTTATGGTTTCATTAGTAACAGGCGGATGCGGCTTCATCGGTTCGCATATTGTAGACAGACTGCTGGCAGAAGGTCATACAGTCCGTGTTATTGATAACTTTTCAACAGGACGTCCTGCTAATCTGGATCATCAGAAGGGCAACCCTAATCTGACAATCTACGAGATGGACATTCGTAATAAGGAGCAGATTGAGCCGGTATTTGAAGGCGTTGACTATATTTTCCATATGGCAGCTCTTGCTGATATTGTTCCATCAATCCAGAGACCTTGGGATTACTTTTCATCTAACGTACTCGGTACTTACAATGTATGTGAGTGCGCAAGAGCAGCAGGCATCAGGAAGCTTGTATATGCAGCTTCATCATCATGCTACGGTATTCCTGATGAGTACCCTACCAAGGAGACAGCAGAGATCCGTCCTCAGTACCCATATGCTCTTACTAAGAGACTTGGCGAGGAGACAGTTCTCCATTGGGGCCAGTGCTACGGTCTTCCTGTAGTTACTCTCAGACTTTTCAATGTATATGGCACACGTTCAAGAACATCGGGAACATATGGTGCGGTATTCGGAGTATTCCTTGCACAGAAGCTTGCAGGTGAACCTTTCACGGTAGTAGGTACAGGCGAGCAGACAAGAGACTTTACATATGTAACTGATGTAGCTGATGCATTCTATACAGCAGCAATGTCAGATATCGTTAACGATACATTCAACGTAGGAAGCGGCGGAACATATTCAGTAAACAGGCTCTGCGAGCTTCTTGGCGGTGAGATTATCCATATACCTAAGAGACCGGGCGAGCCGGACTGCACATTTGCAGACACAACTAAGATTGAGAAGGCTCTTAACTGGCATGCACATGTTACACTTGAGGAAGGCGTACAGAAGATTCTTGATAACATCGATTACTGGCGTGAAGCTCCTGTATGGAGACCTGACACAATTAGTGAGGCAACTAAGGACTGGTTCAAGTACCTTGGAAAGGAAAACAACTAGATGCACACCGAATACCTTAATCAGTTCATAGACGCATTAAAGAACTGTGAATTCTATAAAGGCAGTGAGCAGCTTAACGGATACAGCGAGGGCATTCAGGCTATGCTTGATGCCTTCACTGAAGTTAAGAAATCAGGCAGAACAGCATATTTTGTCGGCAACGGCGGAAGTGCTGCCATTGCAAGCCATATGACAAGTGATTTCAAGAAGAACGGTAATATGAAGACGGGAGCCCTTCTTGATGCATCGGTTGTCACATGTTTTGGCAATGACTTTGGATATGAATATATGTATTCCAAGCAGCTTGAGCAGATAGGCAGCGAAGGAGATCTCCTGATTGCAATAAGTTCATCCGGCAATTCAATGAATATTGTCAATGCAATAGCTGAGGCACGTAATAAGAAGATGAACGTAATAACATTATCAGGCTTTAAGCCGGATAATAAGATAAAAGGCATGGGCGATATTAATGTTTATGTCGCTCTTGAGCAATATGGAATTGTTGAGTCAGTTCATGTCACTATTCTACAGCAGGTAGTTGACGCAATTCTTGAAAGGGACGGCGCATTTAGATAAATGCGCCTTATTATCTACTATGGAAAATAAAAAACCGGCAATATTTCTTGACAGGGACGGCTGTGTAACAGTTGAAAAAAGCTATGTGAAGACAGCAGAGGATATGGAGATATATCCCTTTGCAAAGAAATGCGTGGACAGAATACATGAACTCGGTTACTGGGCAATCATTATTACCAACCAGTCCGGAGTAGGCAGGGGCATGTTCACGGAAGAAGAGCTTGGAAGAATGAATGACCGCCTCATAAGAGAGACCGGAGTGGATGCAGTGTACTACTGCCCTCACTGGCATAATGAGAATAGTACGCTGCCGCAGTATAATATTGAATGTGACTGCAGAAAGCCTAATACGGGGATGATAGAAAAGGCTAAAAAAGATTTTGATATAGATATTGAAGATTCATATTTTGTGGGCGACAGGGCAACAGACCTTCTTACGGGGAAGAAGGCAGGAACAAAGGCTATACTTGTCCGGACGGGATATGGTTCGGGACCGCTTGAAAAGCCGGTTACACCGGACGGAATATATGACAGCCTTGAGGCTTTTGTCAGGGACCTTACTTGAAAGGAAAAGGATTTATCGGATGAATTTATATAAGAAGGCTATACATGTTCTCGGAAAAGAAAAGGCGTGGGGGCTTCTGGGAATACTGATATTAACGATACTTGGAGCAGGTGCGGAGCTGTGCGGCGTATCAATGATACTTCCGTTTGTCAATGCGATTATGGATCCTGAGTTTATAAGCGGCAGCTCACTGTTGTCATCATTCCAGAATGCAACGGGAATGTCAACAAACGGCATGATATCACTGCTGGCAATGTCACTTGTTGTTGTATATCTTGTAAAAAATATATATCTTGTTGCAATGAATAACCAGATATATAAGTACACGTACAGAAGCCAGAGAGACCTCGCATGCAGAATGATGCAGTACTACATGGGACTTCCGTATATAAGGCTGCGTGAGCAGAACAGCTCAGACCTTATCCGTAACATTACGGCAGATTCCAACAGGTGCTTTGTCGTAATCCTTAATCTTCTGCAGATGACATCAGAACTTCTTATAAGCGGTGTACTGGTTGTATATCTTGTAATAACTGACCCTGTCATAACAATACTTGTTGTTGTGATTATGTGCATAAGTATGTTCCTTGTGCTTAAGTTTGTTAAGAAAAAGGTATCAGTGCTTGGACAGAAGGACAGATATTTTGAGGCACAGATGAACAAATGTGTTCTTGAGGCATTTGGCGGTGTTAAGGAAGTAAAGATAACGCACAGCGAGAAGTTCTTTATGGATGATTATTATTATAAGAGCACGAGATATGCTGAGCTTCACCGCAAGTGCGACGTGCTTGGAATTATTCCTAAGCAGGTAATGGAGGTTGTGACAATTGGAAGCCTTATGGTCAGTCTCACAATAAGACTGCTTATGGGAGCTGACCCAAGTACATTTATTCCAATTGTATCTGTGTTTGCCGTTGCAGCATTCAGACTGCTTCCTTCAGTTAATAAGATTGCAAGCTATATCAACTCAATAGCATTCCACCTTGCTTCATTTAATGCTATATATGAGAGCATTGACGAGATGCGTGAAGGTAATGAGGAATATATTGAGAATACGGAGAATAAGCCGGCAGTTACGCTTAATGACAGATTTGAACTTAAGAACCTGTCGTTCCATTATCCTGATTCGGACAAGAATGTAATAGACGGAATTGATCTTATACTTAAGAAGAATGAGTCAATAGCATTTATCGGTCCATCAGGAGCAGGTAAGACTACTCTTGCAGATATAATCCTTGGAGTGCTTGCACCGCAGGGAGGGCAGATGCTTGTTGACGGAGAGAGTATCAACGACAATATATATAACTGGCAGAAGCGGCTTGGATATATTCCACAGAGTATATTCCTGTTTGATGATAATATCAGAAAGAATATTGCATTTGGTATTCCTGAGGATGAGATTGATGACGGGATGGTATGGAAGGCACTTGAGGAAGCGCAGTTAAAGAGCTTTGTAGAGGAACTCCCCGAAGGCCTTGAGACAAGAATCGGTGAACGCGGAGCAAGACTGTCAGGTGGTCAGAAGCAGCGTATTGGAATTGCGAGAGCACTTTACTATAATCCGGATATTCTTGTATTGGACGAGGCAACATCAGCCCTCGATAATGAGACAGAAGCTTCAGGGAAGCAAGACCATGATTATAATCGCACACAGACTTACAACCGTACAGCACTGCGATAATATCTATGAGGTTAAGGATGGCAAGGTCATCCACAAGGATAAGGAAGAGATATTCGGTAAGAAGGCATAATTTTGAATTGAGGATTAGTCATATGTCACAGAAAGTAATATATTCGGAGCCTACAGGCGGCTTGTGTAACAGAATGGGTGCACTTAATTATGCATACCTGTTTGCAAAAGAATATAATTGCAGACTCGTTATCCTATGGAAGGATAATTTTGAGGCTGCATGCCATTATGAGGATATATTTAAGCCATTTGAGGATGATAATGTAAAGGTAGTCAATCTGGATTATTATAAGGAGACACCAAAGGAGCTTCTTAAGTCAGGACGCATATTCAGTCTTGCTGCAAGAGGAATAAAACATTGTGCATTTAATCTTTATTTCAGATACAGGCGAAGCAATGAAACAGAACTGACATATGAGACAGATGCCGTTTCACGCGTTGAAGCGGATGCAGTTAACCACAATCTTATTGAAAAGTTTATCAACTCCGATAAGAGATGGTGTCTGATAAGCTCATACCAATGTGCGGATCTTGCACATGATTATTCGGCACTTCAGTTTCAGGACAGATTTGAAGATGCCGTAAGAGAACTTTATGAGAAGCAGTTCGGAGCATTTGCAACAGAGGAAGAGTACAAATCGTATATCAGATGTAATGTAATCGGTGTACATGTGCGCCGGGGCGACCATAAGTATGCGATTGCCAATAATCCTCTTGATATGTTTGTCGGAAAGATGCAAAAGAGGATTGATGCGAATCCGGAGGTTAAGTTCTACCTTGCATCTGATGGCGCTGATGTAATTGAATATATGCAGAAGCATTTTCCGGGAAGAGTTATAATTAATGAAGGCGCAGAGCTTTCAAGAAAGTCCAAATCAGGAATGGAGAATGCAATAATAGATCTGCTTGCATTATCAAAGACAGGCGGAATTATCGGAAGCTTCGGCAGCACATTCAGCGATATGGCCTCATATATAGGCAGAACAGACCTGGAATATTCCAATTCAAAGGGAAAGGATTGATAGACAGTTATGAAGATAGCAGTAGCAGGAACAGGATATGTTGGACTTTCCAACGCAATATTACTTGCACAGCACAACGAAGTACATGCTGTAGACATTATTCAGGAAAAAGTAGACCTTATTAACCGGAAGAAGTCTCCTATCGTTGACAAGGAGATTGAGGAATATCTTTCAACTAAGGATCTTAATCTTACGGCGACAACAGATGCAAAATCTGCTTATGCTGACGCTGATTTTGTAATTATATCTACACCTACCAATTATGATTCAAAGAAGAATTTCTTCGATACCTCGGCGGTGGAGGCGGTCATCCGGCTGGTGATGAAGGTGAACCCAGAGGCTGTCATGGTCATCAAGTCCACCATCCCGGTGGGCTTCACGGCCAGTGTCCGTGAAAAGTATCAGTGCAGGAATATCATCTTCAGCCCGGAGTTCTTGCGTGAGAGCAAGGCTCTGTATGATAACCTTTACCCTTCCCGTATCATCGTTGGTACGGATGTAGAAAACGCTCGGCTGGTAAAAGCTGCACATACTTTTGCTGAATTGCTTCAGGAAGGTGCAATCAAGGAAAACATTGACACTCTGTTCATGGGTTTTACCGAAGCAGAAGCGGTTAAGTTGTTTGCTAATACTTATCTGGCTCTGCGTGTTAGCTACTTCAATGAACTGGATACCTATGCAGAGATGAAGGGGCTGAATACTCAGCAGATTATCAACGGCGTCTGCCTTGATCCGCGTATCGGTACTCATTACAACAATCCCAGCTTCGGTTACGGCGGG
>OHFM01000594.1_pt1 | contig 14225 bp, 14 predicted proteins | sample 1567511 | NCBI WGS metagenome assembly OHFM01 (sample SAMEA3879571, study PRJEB24766) | human gut metagenome | biome: human-associated habitat; feature: feces | place: USA | collected 1985/1987
GAATTGTCGTGGCCCCGTACCGAACAGCTACCCTCTTCTACACCCAACGATCGGTTCATGCAGAAAAAGCTGAACGAGCACCTCGAATCTGCATCTTTAAACATCATGCGTCCCTCAACCATGTTTCCCGAAAATCCATCGGAATTCATGTTAAACGTGATTTTACTGCATGCAGTGAAAGACAGTATAGCCAGCCTTCACGACGAAACAATCGCGCGAATGGTCGATATGTTTGTATTACGTAACTTGTTACGGCCTCTCTCCAATGACAAACCCGCTCCTGTCAACAGCTGGTCGATGAGTGCACCCAACACCATGCCCTTCGGTATGGGCGTCTCTTATGTGGGACTCCTCGACCCTGTCGAAATATACCGTAACTGGCAACGCAAGAAAAGAGCCCTACGCACCAAAATGGTTTTAATGACCCTTTTCGGGAACACTACCCGCCCGCTCACCAAACATGAAACTGATTCAATAAAACGAAGCATCGAATGGAAACGTAATGTCCCGGTAAGTACGATTGCCAATCCCGTTCAGATATCCACCTTACTGAAAAACGATACCATCGTCGAACCTTCTAAGCCGAAATTTACAGCACCGCTCTTTGGAAAAGAGCGTCCCCAAACGGCTATCGATACCATCTCCGCAGCATCTTCACCGAAAATAAACGAGACCCGATAGCCTCTGTTCCTTCGAACTTTCTATGCTGCATCCGTGTTGTAAAAATTAAACAAGTCATTTTGTCAGAAACAAAAAGAATTATAAATGAACTTCTTATAGATCCGAACCTTTCCAACGTATCGGAAATATAGACATTATGTCATATTAACAAATTGATTTTCAGACAATATTTCATTAAAACACGGCTGGCATTTCTTTTGACTATATCCCAATGTAAAAACAAAAAAAGATAAAATAGAAAGGAGAATAAATATATGAATTTCGACAATTTCACAATCAAATCGCAGGAGGCTATCCAAAAGGCTGTGGAGATTGTTCGTAATCACAACGAACAATCCATAGAACCGGTACACCTTCTAAAAGGTATCTTGCAAGTAGGCGAAAGCCTCACCTCATACCTTTTTCAAAAATTGGGAGTCAACGCAGGGTTGCTAAACAACCAAGTCGACAGAGAAATAGAATCGCTTCCGAAAGTGAACGGAGGTGAGCCTTATCTGAGTCGGGAAGCTAACGATGCTCTACAAAAAGCAATCGACTATTCCAATAAACTCGGAGACCAGTTCGTGGGATTGGAAGCCATGCTCATGGGATTATTCCTCGTGAAAAGTCCGGCCTCTGCATTCATGAAAGATGCAGGTATAATCGAAAAAGAACTGGGCGCAGCTATCGACGAATTACGAAAAGGGAAGAAAGTAACCGCAGCTTCGGCCGAAGACACCTACAATGCAATCAATTTGAACGAACGTGCCCGTAACGGGAAACTCGACCCTGTTATCGGACGAGACGAAGAAATCAGACGAGTATTACAAATTCTGAGTCGCCGAACCAAAAACAATCCTATCTTGATAGGTGAACCGGGTACAGGTAAAACAGCCATAGCCGAAGGACTAGCGCATCGTATCGTACGCGGAGACGTTCCCGAGAACCTAAAAAGCAAACAAATCTTTTCTCTCGACATGGGAGCTTTGGTTGCCGGAGCCAAATACAAAGGTGAATTTGAAGAACGTCTGAAATCTGTTGTCAATGAAGTAATCAAAGCCGAAGGCAGCATCATCCTGTTTATCGATGAAATCCATACCTTGGTCGGAGCCGGTAAAGGTGAAGGTGCCATGGATGCCGCCAATATATTAAAACCCGCCTTGGCCCGTGGTGAGCTCCGCAGCATCGGAGCCACTACTTTGGACGAATATCAGAAGTACTTCGAAAAGGACAAGGCATTGGAACGCCGGTTCCAAACCGTTATGGTAGCCGAACCGGACACGCTGAGCACCATCTCCATTCTCCGTGGATTGAAAGAACGTTACGAAAACCATCACAAGGTACGTATCAAAGATGAAGCCATCATTGCCGCTGTAGAATTGAGTAACCGTTACATTACCGAACGTTTCCTTCCGGACAAGGCTATTGACCTGATGGATGAAGCTGCTGCCAAATTGCGTATGGAACGTGATTCCGTGCCTGAAGAACTGGATGAAATCTCACGTCACCTGAAACAACTGGAAATTGAACGTGAGGCCATCAAACGTGAAAAAGACGAGCCGAAATTACAACAACTGAATAAAGAGATTGCCGAACTGAAAGAACAGGAAACCTCTTACAAAGCCAAATGGCAGAGTGAAAAGGAACTGGTCAACAAGATTCAGCAAAACAAGCAGGAAATAGAACAATTGAAATTTGAAGCCGAGAAAGCGGAACGTGAGGGAGATTACGGTAAAGTAGCCGAAATCCGTTATGGGAAATTACAGGCTTTAGAGAACGAGATCAAGGATATTCAAGAAGACCTGAAACACAAGCAGGGTGACAGTGCCATGATAAAGGAAGAAGTTACCGCTGAGGACATTGCCGATGTTGTTTCACGGTGGACAGGGATACCGGTCAACAAGATGCTGCAAAGCGAACGTGACAAATTGCTTCATCTGGAGCAAGAATTACATTTGCGTGTGGTAGGTCAGGATGAAGCCATAGCAGCCGTATCCGATGCCGTACGCCGCAGCCGTGCCGGATTACAGGACCCGAAACGTCCGATAGGTTCATTCATCTTCCTGGGTACTACCGGTGTAGGTAAGACAGAACTTGCCAAAGCATTGGCCGACTACCTGTTTGATGACGAGAGTCTGATGACGCGTATCGACATGAGCGAATATCAGGAGAAACACTCTGTATCCCGTCTGATCGGAGCGCCTCCCGGATACGTAGGTTACGATGAAGGCGGTCAGTTGACAGAAGCCGTCCGACGCAAACCATACTCTGTGGTATTGTTTGATGAAATAGAAAAAGCACATCCCGATGTGTTCAATATTCTGCTGCAAGTTTTGGATGACGGACGTCTGACTGACAACAAGGGACGTACGGTAAACTTCAAGAATACAATTATCATCATGACTTCCAATCTGGGCAGCGCATACATTCAAAGCCAGTTCGAAAAGATTAATGACGAGAATCGCGAAGTGGTGATTGAAGAGACGAAGAAAGAGGTAATGTCCATGTTGAAAAAAACGATACGGCCGGAGTTTCTGAACCGTATAGATGAAACAATCATGTTCTTGCCTTTGAACAGAGAAGAGATAGAACAGATTGTGATGTTACAAATCAACGGTATCAAGAATATGCTGGCCGGCAACGGCATTACTTTGGAAATGACCGATGAGGCCGTCCGTTTCATTGCCAGCACAGGCTATGATCCCGAATTCGGTGCCCGTCCCGTGAAACGTGCCATCCAACGCTATTTGCTGAATGATTTGTCCAAAAAGCTATTGTCACAGGAAGTGGACCGAAGCAAACCGATTATCGTAGAAACAGCGGGTGACGGATTAAAATTCCGCAACTAGAATGTTACAAACAACCAGTAAAGATAAGGTCTTATCTTTACTAAGCAAAAGGGGTGTTCATCATGCACCCCTTTTTTCGTTAACTATAGCCCTCTATCTGCAATATTTTGAATATTTCCTTAACCAATATGTTTCCAATAGCTAAAAAACGGCAATAAGCTCATAAAACAGTTTAATCAGCCATCTCTACTTCCTTTTTTCATTTTTGTATAAGAAAAAGAAAACTGAAATACGGCAAGATTCAGAACAGCCTGTGTAGACTGGTATATTTTTACAATATTGAAAAACATAAGAAACTTATTCATCCGAAAAGAGTTCATTGAACTGGATAATCGTAAAAAAAGATAACCTACTGTTTTATTATCAAACATATACTGAAACTTCATACCTGTATGATATGTATCACTTGTAAGATATATAATCTTTCACCTGTAACATTACTAATCTTACAGCCCACACATTAGTAACGTGTCGCCCCACACGTTACTAACTTTCCGGCATGCAGGTTACTAACCTCTCAAACGTCCTGTTCTTTTCTGAAAAGAACAAGGTCTTTAAAAAAAAGAACAAGACGTTTTCATTGAAAGAACAAGAGCTTTTTAAAATTTGACCTGTTGTTTTTTTCCATAACGGTATCTACATGCCGAAACGCCTTATTTTTCCTTCAGATCTTTCAGCCATTCCGCAAACGCCCTGCCCATCGGCATTCCGGCTGAAAGATATGCATTGTGAAATGTTTCAGCCGAAAAATATCCTTCAGGAAAACCAATTCCCCAAGAATCGGAAGAATACCAATCCGGCTGAAGGATTCCAATCTCCTGCTGAAGAATTCCCAAGCCCAATCCTTCAGCCGGAATACCGATGGGCAGGGCATTTGCGAGCAGGCTGAAGCTTTTGAAGGATTTTTCAGGGTATTCTCTATAGAGCATGATAGCGACCAAATAGTAATCGCGAAATAAAAAAAATGACATAGCCACGACTACCTTACCAACTCGAATGCAAGTCCTCCATCCTTGCCGGCAGTGATATTGACCATATAACAAGACGCGCCGTCAGGTATGCACACCGTGGCCTGATAATGATACCCTTTCGAATCGACCCCCATAAAATCCATATCCGACAATATAGCCCATTGCAAGAAATCATCCGGAACCACCCCCTTGAACATCTGCTTGGTGATATCTTTGGCATAAAGACTCTTCCTGCCTTCATACACGCAAATGTGTATGATATTGTCATAATATACATTATCCACCCCAAGTCCTTCCTCCGAAACTCCCGGACGCATTACTTTAATCTTTGACGGGTTAATGTACACATATCCGCGATAACGGACATTATCGTATGTCACCACCGAATCTTTCTTAATAACTTCGTTATAAACAGGGATTTCCCGAGTATGGATAAATGCCAGAGAATCATTCTCCGTATCAGACTTATGCAGGCGTATCACATCTCCCACAGCCGAATGAAACCAAAAAATATGCTCCCCCTGCTTCTCAATCTTATAACCATTAGTCCGTGCACCATACGTAATCAACGAATCGCCTATAATTTTAAAAGCAACGGGAGCCGTAGCGGCATCTGCATAAAACAGGGTATCGCCTTTCACCCTCAGTAATGCCGTTTCCGTATTATCGTCCAACCATATACCTTCCAACAAAGATTTTGCCTCCTTGTTTTCTTCCAGAGCGGATGCTTTTTGTTGCGGAGTTCCACAAGAAGACAGCGCAACAGCCAACATTATTATCGAAAAACGTTTGTACATGGTTATTCTCTCTATTTTTTTATTTATCGACCGATGCAATGATAAACAAACCCCATTTCCTGTAGTTCGTCACCATCATAAATATTTCGTCCGTCAAGCACTACAGGCTGCTTCATCGCCTTCTTGATTACTCCCCAGGTAGGAAGACGGAACTCTTTCCACTCGGTTACCAGAATCAACGCATCCGCATCAAGAGCCGCATCATACATATCGTGCGCATAATAAACCGACTCTCCTATCCGGCGGCGGGACTCATCCATAGCAGCAGGATCGTATGCGCGGACATTGCAACCCGACTGTTTCAATTTCTCAATAAGTACCAAAGCCGGAGCCTCACGCATATCGTCCGTACCGGGTTTGAATGCAAGTCCCCACAAAGCCACTGTTTTGCCTTTCAAATCTCCATTGAATACTTTTACCAGTTTCTCGAACAAAATGCCTTTCTGATTCTCGTTCACATCTTCCACCGCTTTCAACACCTGCATGGAATAACCATTCTGCTCGGCAGTCTTAATCAACGCCTTCACATCTTTCGGGAAACAAGATCCACCATAACCGCATCCCGGATACAAGAACTTACGCCCGATACGACTGTCGGAACCTATTCCGTCACGTACCATATTTACATCAGCTCCCACCAGTTCGCACAAGTTGGCAATATCGTTCATAAAGCTGATACGGGTGGCCAACATGGAGTTTGCCGCATACTTGGTCATCTCGGCAGAAGGAATATCCATGAAGATAACGCGGAAGTTAACCAGCATGAAAGGTTTATAAAGCTTGGTCATCAGTTTTTTAGCCCTTTCCGACTCTACGCCCACTACCACACGGTCCGGACTCATAAAGTCATCGATAGCATTACCTTCTTTCAAGAATTCCGGATTAGAAGCCACATCGAAATCTATCGACTCCCCTCTTTTCTCCAATTCCTCCCGGATAGCCGCTTTTACTTTCCGGGCCGTACCCACGGGCACCGTACTCTTGGTCACGACCAAGGTGTATTTCTTCATATTAGCACCAATCGTCTTGGCAACTTCAAGCACATAACGCAAATCGGCACTTCCGTCTTCATCGGGAGGAGTGCCCACAGCACTGAACACAATATCCACATTGTCCAGACAACTCTCTAAAGAGGTGGTGAAATGAAGACGTCCAGCCTTTACATTACGCAAGACCATATCTTCCAATCCCGGTTCATAAATAGGAATAATACCCTGTTGCAGATTAGCAATCTTATCCGCATTTACATCTACACAAGTTACGTCTACGCCAGTTTCGGCAAAACATGTTCCGGTAACAAGTCCTACATACCCGGTTCCTACAATCGCTATATTCATTTTATTTAATTCGTTAGTCTAACTTTTTCGCTGCAAAATTACAATAAATTATGAGTGAGTTGTTATTTTCTTCCATAAAAGTTGCGCTGAAACGGAATAAAAATGCTAATTTTGCGATATGATTGAATTGGCTAGACATATAGAAATTCTGTTACTGGAAAATGACTGTGTGATTATTCCAGACTTTGGCGGTTTTATAGCGCACTATCAACCGGCACGGTATATCAAGGAAGAAAATCTTTATCTTCCCCCTGTACGTACTATTGGTTTCAATCCCCAATTGACTATAAACGATGGTTTATTAGTTCAATCGTATATGCAAGCCCATCACACCGATTTTCCTGATGCCACACGCATGATAGAAGAAGAGGTAGCCGGATTGAAAGAACAACTATACCAAAATGGATGTGCAGAAATGCATGGCATAGGGGTCTTACATTATAATATTCATAGCACATACGAGTTCCATCCCAATGAGGACGGTGCATTATCACCTACCCTATACGGGCTTAGTTCGTTTTCCATCAACAGATTAGAATATCTTACTTCAACAACATCTGCAGCAACCAGAGAATTACTTCCCCGACAAGAAAAAAGGAAGAGAACTGTACGTTTCAAACGTCAGTGGATAGGAAATGCAGTAGCTGTGGCTATAGCTGTAGTCTTATTTTTCTTCTTGTCTGTTCCGGTAGAGAACACATATGTGGACAAAGGTAATTATGCTTCTTTAGGTACGGATGGTCTGTTTGACGCCATTCGTTCCCAATCTTTGGCAACGACCTTGGTAACCGTTCCTTCCAGACCGCAGCAACCCAAGAAGACGAATATCAAAAATAATCAAAACACGTTGAAACCTGTAACTGTAAAAGTAGAAAAGGTAGGAAAAGCACAAGAAGCAGTGCCCAAGAATACTGTTGCAGCAAAATTGAACAGCACAGAACAGCCAGTTGCCAAGCCTGTTACTGTAAGTAAACCTGCCCTTGAGAAGAAAGAAACAGCAACACCTTCGAGCAGTAAAAAAAATAAGTATTATATCATCGTATCCAGTTTACCGACAGCCAATGACGCACAGCAAGTACTTAATGAGTACAAGCAAAAAGGATACAAGGATGTAACAATCATAGAAGGTAACGGACGTTATCGCCTGTCTTTGTGCAACTTTGCAGATAAAGCCGCTGCTTATAAAAAATTAAATGAACTGAAACAAAATGATGCATTCAAGAATGCATGGATATTGAGTTCCAAATAAACAAGATTATTTTTTATGAAAAGAGTTTTGTGTCCCAAATGTGACAACTATATAACTTTTGATGAAACCAAATATACAGAAGGCCAGTCGTTGGTCTTTGTATGCGACCATTGTAAAAAACAATTCAGTATCCGTATCGGAAAATCCAAACTGAAAGCAACCCGTAAAGAAGAAATATTGGACGAACAAGCCAATAAAGAGGATTTTGGAAGTATCGTGGTAGTAGAAAATGTATTCGGATACAAACAAGTATTACCCCTGATGGAAGGTGACAACCTGATAGGACGCAGAAGCAAAGGCACTGAAGTGGACATTCCCATCGAGACATCAGATCCGAGCATGGACAGAAGGCACTGTATCATTAATGTGAAACGCAACAAACAAGGGGAAGTCATTTATACCCTGCGTGATAATGACAGCATTACAGGAACATTTCTGATGAACGAGATTTTGGGGAACAAGGACCGGATACGGATCGAGGAAGGCGCTATCATCACATTAGGTGCGACTACGTTGATTCTGCGTGCCACCGAGAAGTAAGACAATGAGACGTATTATCTTAATCACAGGAGGCCAACGTTCGGGAAAAAGTTCATACGCGGAGAAATTGGCATTAAGCTTATCACCCACTCCCGTTTATATAGCTACTTCCCGTATTTGGGATGAAGAATTCCGCCAACGCGTTATCAAACATCAAGAAAGGCGCGGACCGGAATGGACGAATATAGAAGAAGAAAAAGAACTGAGCCGCCATCAAGTAAAGGATAATGTAGTATTGATTGACTGTGTCACCTTATGGTGTACCAACTTTTTCTTTGATTTGGATGCGGATGTAGAGGCTGCATTGCAGGCTGTCAAACAGGAGTTTGATAATTTTATCCGGCAAGATGCCACTTTTATTTTCGTAACCAATGAAATAGGTTCCGGAGCAGTATCCGAAAACGCCATCCAACGCCGCTTTACAGATTTACAGGGCTGGATGAATCAATATATAGCTTCAAAAGCAGACCAAGTATATTTGATGGTATCGGGAATTCCTGTTCCTATAAAATAATAAATACAATGAAAAACTTTCATATTGAGTATCCCGATGAAGGTCTTCGGGAGGCATTGATAGACAAAATCAACAATTTGACAAAGCCCAAAGGTTCATTGGGCGTTCTGGAAGACCTTGCATTGCAAATCGGATTAATCCAACAAACCCTCTCCCCTACATTAAGCCATCCGCACAACGTACTTTTTGCAGCCGATCATGGTATAGTAGAAGAAGGGGTAAGCAAGTCTCCCAAAGAAATCACTTGGCAACAACTAAGTAATTTTTTACATGGAGGTGCCGGAGTTAATTTTTTATGCCGCCAACATGGTTTTAAGCTTGTATTAGTAGACTCAGGAGTCGATTACGATCTTCCTTACGAGAAAGGCATTATCAACTGTAGCGTAGGACGTGGCACGCACAGTTTTCTAAAAGGTCCTGCAATGAGTATGGAAGAAATGGAATTATGCCTGGAACGTGGAGCAAAGATAACGGATATGATTCATGCTGACGGCTGCAATGTGGTCAGTTTTGGCGAAATGGGTATTGGCAACACCTCCCCTTCCTCTGTCTGGATGCATTTGCTGACAGGTATTTCATTAGAGCAATGTGTAGGTGCGGGAAGCGGACTGGATTCAGAAGGCATCCGCCATAAATACAATGTATTGAAACAATCGGTTGACCATTATGCCGGTGACGGTTCTGCAAAAGATATCATCGCCTGGTTCGGAGGATATGAAATGGTTATGGCAATAGGCGGCATGCTCCGGGCGGCAGAATTAAGAATGATTATTCTGGTAGACGGCTTCATCATGACCAACTGCATACTGGCCGCCTCAAAACTTCATCCGGAAGTTTTGTCGTATGCCATATTCGGACATCAGGGAGATGAAACCGGTCATAAACTAGTATTGGACGCCATGAAAGTACGCCCTTTATTAAATTTAGGTCTGCGCTTGGGAGAAGGAACAGGAGCGATATGCGCTTATCCCATCGTTGTTTCCTCTGTAAACATGATGAATGAGATGGACAATTTCGCCCATGCCTCCATCACTAAATATTTTTAACCATGAAACTGCTTGCCTCCCTCATTTTTTTCACACGCCTTCCGTTTTGGAAAATAGCTGACGTACCACCTGTTTACTTTAAACGAGTAGTGGACTACTGGCCCTTTGTTGGATGGCTGACAGGAGGTATCATGGCAGGCACTCTATGGATCACAGCAGAATTTCTGCCTGTACAAATAGCTGTGCTCATGGCGTTGGCTGCCCGGTTATTAGTAACAGGTGCTTTACACGAAGATGGATTGGCAGACTTCTGCGATGGCTTCGGGGGCGGTACATCACGTGACAAGATTCTGTCCATCATGAAGGATTCACATATCGGCACATACGGAGTGCTCGGATTATTATTCTATTATGGATTGATGTGGAATATACTCACCACACTTTCTGTACCCTTGGCATGTGCGGCCATATTAAGCGGAGATGCCTGGAGCAAGTTTTGTGCCGCACAAATCATCAACACGCTTCCATACGCCCGTAAAGAAGAAGAATCGAAAGCAAAAGTCATATATGACCGTATGAGCCCAGGTGTTTTATTATCCGCTTTTATGGCCGGAGCCCTACCTATGCTTTTATTACTGGATAAAGGATACTGGTGGGCAGCCATCGCTCCTGCTATGATGTTCATCCTTTTAATGTCACTCATGCGCAGACGCCTGCAAGGATATACCGGTGATTGTTGCGGAGCGACTTTCCTATTATGTGAGTTTTCTTTTTATCTGACTATAAACTTAATCTATACAAATCTATGGTAATATACTTCATGCGTCATACTGCTGTTGATGTTCCGCAAGGCGTTTGTTACGGACAAACGGATGTACCCTTAAAGCCGACTTTTGAAATGGAGGCAACTCAAACGGCAGCCCATTTACAAGGCTTATCTTTTGATAAGGTTTATACCAGCCCGTTAACCCGTTGTGTACGCCTGGCTACCTTTTGCGGCTACCCGGATGCAGAACGGGACGACCGCCTGAAGGAACTAAATTTCGGAGATTGGGAAATGCATCGGTTCGATGAAATTGCCGACGCTAATCTGGAAAGATGGTATGCAGATTATCTGCATGTAAAAGCGACCAATGGAGAGTCCTTTGAAGATCAATACCGGCGTGTTGCCGATTTTCTAGACGAACTTCGCCAAAAACCGTATGAACAAGTCGCGATCTTTGCTCATGGCGGCATTTTACTGAACGCACAGATTTATGCAGGTATCATTAAACCCGAAGAGGCGTTTGGCGCACTCACTCCTTATGGAGGAATTGTCAAGATAGAGTTATCATGATGTAAGAACATATCGCTTATTTATTTGTTCTATTCATAAAGACAAATAAATATGCTTACTCATTTCTTGGATTTATTAGCAGCTGTTATAAGTGTGACAAGCCTTTTGATTGTCACATACGGAGCATTGATAGGTATCATCTCTTTTTTGAAGAATGAAATACGATGTTTTACCGGAGGGTATTCCATTACCAATATACGAAAATTAAGAGCTACATTCGGAACTTATCTGCTTCTTGGCTTAGAATTTCTGATAGCTTCGGATATTTTGAAAACAGTATTGGAGCCCACTTTGAATGAATTGGCCCTATTGGGAGGTATTGTTGTTTTAAGAACCATCCTATCCGTATTCCTCAATAAAGAGATAAAAGAATTGGAAAGTGAAGAAAAATAAAAAAGCACTGAAAAACTAATCATTTATACATATTGGCTTTTTAAGTTGCACACACATTGCATACTTTCATATTTTTGTCGATGAAAGAAACATCTTGATTTACTTACTAAATAATAGAAGAATATCATTTATTGTTTTCAAGGTTCTCTCCGATTTGTTGGAGCAGTCTAAAAGCTCCAGCCATCTTATAGTTACCCAAACATTGTTTAGCCTGCATGATGCAACTTTCAACAGTAAGTTTCAAATTTGGTGTGAAAGCGAATTTATTTATCTGCATTTCCTTAGGAAGTTCATTGGCATGATTATTGAGCCATACGATCATTTCATTTAATTTCTCTTCGGAATAAGATTTCTTTTTCACCATGATACATAAATTCATGTCAACTGTGTACAAAAATAAAAGAACATATAATTCACGCGCTATCTTTTAACAAAAATATTGTTGAAATAAAACCGCTCCCACTTATCACAAGCCGGAACGGTTCAGATTAGTTACGTTTTGACAATCTACTTTATTCTTCAAGAACAAAACAATGACGAATTTGTTCAAAAGGATTTGCCTATTTCTAAAAATATTTTTTGTCACATTATTGCGTATTACCATAGATCCCCAAAACAAGGAGTAATTTTTGTTATGAGATTGGCTTCTACCCCACAATACAAGGCAAAAATACATAAAATTCTATTCTCTTCAGTTGATTGTGTAATCCAATTGGGAAATTGTATTTAAACAAATACCCCGACTCATCACGAGCCGGGGCAGTCCAATTTATAAATTTAAAGTCTTATGATGAAGATTGTCTGTTGCGCCAATGTTTTACTATCAGCACAACGACAAACAAAACAGTTACACAAACACAGGTAAAGCCTTTTTGTTTAAGCAAAGTGGATTCTTTTTTATCCTTTATGATTCTGACCGTTTTTCCTCATGGATATCGGAAGTGGTTTCCTTGTCGGCTTTCACCTCCGTACAGTCTTTGGTTGCAGTTTCCTTCTTTCTATTCTTGCTGAAATCACCTTCTACGTGACCGTCAGCCAGTAACAAAACTTTCCTGGTCGGGCTGTCAGACGGTTTTCTTGTATCATAAATCCGAAAATTAATCACGTAGTTGCCATTGGTTGCAATCAGTTCATTCAAAGAGATGATAGAGCCATATACGATGTTGACCGACTTACGAGTGCTGTCCTTTCTACACTCTTGGCAGTACACTGGACTATACGCTTTTCCAACCAGTCAACCTGCTTCCGCTCGTTCTCATTCTCCACCGAATCGGCAGACGTATTCTCCTTCCGTGCGTTTTGCGGTTTACACAAAATATGAACCCCAGCGGACAGCTTCCAATCCCTTAAAGCCCCAGTTATAGCCAACCAGTCATTTAATTCCATTCTGCCTATTGTTTATCTGATTGATTATAAAATACACACTTAAAAATCCTATCCGCTTGCACCATCGCTGCCAAAACACTAAAATCCATTGTCACGATATGTCAATAAAAAAGACTCTGCAAAATAAGAATAAAAAACGATTTACCAAAGAAGAATATAAATATATTGAATCGGTCTGGAATGTAAAAAATTATATTACAGGCCAGCATCATTTTTTAGTTAATTTTGCACCAATTATTTAATAAATATCTGATAACATTAGTTTAAAAAGCGTTATGTTCGTCTTGTAAATCGGGATATATGGATTCTCCAAATGAGAAGGGATAGTATGATTTTTCTTACATCATAAAGTAAATCTGACGGCATCACACCTCATATCGGCGAGAACGGTAATTGGTGGATAGGTATGACTGATACAAAAATAAAGGCGCAAGGAGCCAAAGGGGACGATGCCATTGCCCCCCAAGTTCAAATCAACGCCACGACAAATGAATGGGAAATCTCAACGGATGGCGGCAAAAACTGGAAATCGACAGGGATTAAGGCGACCGGGGAGAAAGGCGACAGAGGTGATGCGGTATTTGCGGAAAACGGAGTGGACTACACAAGTGATCCTGATAATGTCATATTCACTCTGGCTGACGGAAAGACCAAGCTGACCGTACCACGTACCAAAATATTATCTGTCAAGTTCAAGGATGGTTGCGATATTTTCTCGGTAACTTCCGTTAGTAATACAATTGATATTGAATTTATTGGTTTGACAACAGAAAATTATAAGGCTTTGGTTGCGGAATTGAGAAGCAAGGACGGTACTACAGATATAGACATTGTGACCCGTGCTGAAAATAAGGATGTGGAAATTAAAGAACCTGTATTTACGGATGGGAAATGTACCGGAACGACAGTCAAAATCAACAAGAAAGAAATAAGTGGAGAAAAGACCGTTCTGAAAGTGACTCTTATAGATAACAACGGGCAGGAAATTTCAGTTTCCCGTATCGTGAAATTCTTTGGTGCGGGTGCTCTTGATGAAGCCGCCCAGAACGGAGGTAGCTTTATATTGTCTGATGACATTATTCTGGAGAAGCCGGTTGAGGTGGCAAAAGGGAAGGAACTTGTATTGGATCTAAACGGTAAAACCATCTCTAATTTCTGAACGGATAAGCATCTGCGTGCATATATCCCTGGTTGATTGCCTCATTGA
>OHFM01000605.1_pt1 | contig 14052 bp, 10 predicted proteins | sample 1567511 | NCBI WGS metagenome assembly OHFM01 (sample SAMEA3879571, study PRJEB24766) | human gut metagenome | biome: human-associated habitat; feature: feces | place: USA | collected 1985/1987
CGATCACATCACGGTGTTTTTGAAGCCGCAAATACGCATCTTTCGGGCGGACGTAGATGAACCGTACATCATAGTCGCTGTCCGGAGAAGCAAAGCCCCAAGCACGGCTACCGGACTCCACGGCCAAAAGGATGCGGCAGTTCTCCCGCTGCTCGATTTCATGAAGCTTTTCTTTGATCAATGCTTCCACGGTCAACACCGCCTTTCATCATTGTATTTCAGTCTGCTGCCTTAAAGTTATAGACAGGACGGATCCGCTCAATAATCTCCGCAGTAGGGCCGATTTGAGCGACGATCTCCTCCATGCTCTTATAGGCCATGGGAGACTCGTCCAGCGTGTCGGGCACAACACAGGTGGTGTAGATACCCTCCATTTCCTTCTGGAACTCCTCCATGGACAGAGCATTGAAGGCCGCCTTGCGGCTCATCAGCCGGCCGGCGCCATGAGGTGCGGAGCAATTCCAATCCTCGTTGCCCTTGCCGCTGCAGATCAGGCTACCGTCACGCATGTTGATGGGGATCAGCAGCTTCTCGCCGGCCTTGGCGGAGACAGAGCCCTTACGCAGGATCATGGCGTCCGTATCAATATAGTTGTGGATGGTGGTGAAGGTCTCCACCGCCGTGAAGCCCATGCCAGTCATGATAACATCCACCATGGCCTTGCGGTTGAGCATGGCGAACTGCTGTGTCAGCTTCATATCGTGGATATAGTCCTCGAACAGCTTACCCTCCACATAGGCCAGATCTTTGGGGATATTCAGCTCGTGCTCCTTCTTGAGCGCCTTGATGGTCTTCTGGATCTCCTGGAACCGGCCCTCGGCCTTCAGCTGGTCAATGGCGGCTTGAACTTGATACTGGGCGCCGCCCCAAAGGGCACGCCGACCCTCATTCTGGTAGTGCTCAGCCACCTCGGTGCCCAGATGACGGCTGCCAGAGTGGACCACCAGGAACAACCGGCCATCCTCCGCGCGATCCACCTCAATGAAGTGGTTGCCGCCACCCAAAGAGCCGATGCTGCGCATGGCCCGGTTGAGATTGACTTGATCTGTGCAGCGGAGGTGAGTCAGATCGATCTCAGCGTTCAGTGCATGAGGAATGTCTCGAACCTCACGGCCATAGGGGATCTCCCTGCGGATTAGGGCGTCCAGCTTCTCAAAGTCGACCTCCCGCTCACGAAGCTCAACAGTCTCCATACCGCAGCCGATATCGACGCCAACCATACCGGGCACGATCTTGTCCTGGATGGTCATGGTGGTACCGATGGTACAGCCCTTGCCAGCGTGGACATCGGGCATGATCCGGATCTTGCAGCCGGCAAACTCGGCCTGATCGCAAACGGTCTGGATCTGCTTGCGGGCTGCCTCCTCCAACTCGGGGGTGTAACAGACCGCAGTATTATATAAACCTTGAATCGTAATCATAACGATCTCCCTTTCCTTCATACTCTTTATTTTACGGTTCATCTCTGCCAACAGCAACACTTTTGTTGGGAAAGAAAAAGCAGGAGGCGATAACATACCTGCTATCACCTCCTGCGTCAGCTCTATTATGCCACGATCGTCGCGTAACGCACGGAACCCAGAACATCCATCATGAAGGCATAGGGGGAAAGAATGCCGGCTTTCAGCATGGAGAAGATTCGGGGATTACAGCCGGATACCAGCGCAACGCCCTGGTCGTTGATCTTGACGGGCTGCTGCTGATTACGGCTTGCCACATTCCAGAACATCACCTCGGGCAGCTGGTAGCCATGTTCCTCGAAGAGCCGCTGCGCATACTCGAAGTTGGTCAAGGAGCAATCTTCAGTACAGTAGTCGAACTCCATATCGGAGATAATGAAGATCTTGGCAGGCATATCCTTCTGGGGCACACGGTTCTTCACGGCAGTCTTGAGGATCAACTCAAACACACGCTGGATATTGGTGTTGGCGACCTCGTTGAACTGGTGACAGTACCGCACCTTTTCGTAGATATCCTTGCCCTTAATCTCCACCAGCTTGGGATTCTCAGAGAATGTGATGAAGTGGTTTTGGAATGCGCCGGTGTTGCGCTCGGCATAGTAGATACCAAGAGACAGCGCCACAGTGGCGGGGATGGGATCAGCACCACCGTACATGGAGCCGGAGCCATCAATGACGACCAGAGCGTTCTCACCGCCAGTGAAATCCTCCTGTGTCTTCCATGTTGCGTCAATGGCCTTGCGCTCCTGATCGGAGATATCGCCGCGACCGAAGAAGGGCTTGATCATCTCATAGGGCGTCAGGGTGCCAGTGTGGAGCTGCTCCGTACCCTCGGCGACACGGCTCATGAATTCATCATAGCGGTCTCCATCATTTCGCATGAAGGCCTTACGATACTTGAACATGGCCTTGGAGGGCTGCTTGGAGTAATCGAAGGTGTAGTCTTTTTCGCGCAGGTTGTTCTCGATGATGCTGATCTTGGTGCGCAGGGCGCTCAGCGTTTTGCGGTACTGGGCGTCGTTCATACCCATCGCACGGGCAATTCGCTTCGCCTGCTGGATCACATCTTCGTTGGAGGCATTGACGGAGGGGAGCCACTTGGCCAGCAGGGACACGGACTCGCCGGCCTCCAGAGCGGCAAAGTCAGCTGCCAGCTGTTTTTTGATCAGCTGCAGCACCTTGCCTTCGCAGGTGGTGCCCATCAAGGCCAGTAGGTCATCGTAGCGGCCATACTCTGCGATGTACTGGATGTTCTTCTCCAGGGATCGCGGCTCATTGCTGGCCAGCCATTTCAGAATGGTACGGAAGACGCGCCGCTCGCCGATGCCGCCACGGATATCTCTTGCGAAGAACAGGGTCTTCATGGCCAGATCCGCATCCTCGGCATAAGCACGGAGGAATCGATTGGTGATCTCCTCATCGCACCCTCTGCGCAGGGCACCGATGGTGGCAAACAGGTCCAGACACTCAGATTGGGTAGACCGATATGTAGCAGAGCCATTTTCCGTATGGGTCATATTCGCTTCCTTTTTCAGAAACTTCAGCATGAAAATCACTCCTCCGTGATTGAATTGATAAAACAAGGCACCATTTGAAGTGGGATTCGAACCCACGAAGTCGGGCTATGAACCCGCTGCTTTAACCACTTAGCTATTCTACCTTTGCTGTTGGTGCCTTTCCTGGAAATGCAGCGGTCTGGCATTGAAAACTCAAACGGTTTTGGCTACGAGGCCTGGCGTCAGAAGTCTTACAGTACTGCCAGCCGCTACATCTTACAAGACGCCGCTGGTTATCATCACAAGGGGACTTTCACCCTTTATCGTCCGGCCTGAAGCCGCATGCTCCATAAGTGAGCTAATGTTGATAGTGTGGATTGCTGTTGGCGTCTTTCACAAAGCGCATTCATGTTCCAACTTCGCCGGAAGGCTCATCGGAAGTAGCCTCTATGATTAAAAGTCATATGCTTCGTAGTGTTGCTGTCTGCGCTTTTCTTGACCTAAGGATACCCTCTGGATCAGGAAAAATCACGGAAAAAAAGTTGCGAACTCATCAGGTGGGCATAGAAGGGATTCTCCATTTTGGAAGAATATCAATGTAGTCTGATGCTCTTCCGAAAAGTGTTGATTTTTTTCGCAGTCTGAACATAATCATAGTAAGACACTTTGTGTCGAGTATTCGGTATTGATAGGATTGCTTTGATGCTGTCCGTTCTTTTGGACATCTAACAATCTAAAGTGATACTATCTGGCGAAGAGGAGGTGGAGTGCATGGCATACAGCGAGTTGGTCAAAAGCTTTGAACGGATCCGGAACTATATGCGCGAGTTCTATGTCTATGGATTTAAGAGCCGTGATGAGTATGGAATGAAGAGCGCCAGGAGCTATGACAACGAACGGCGCAGAATTGAAAGCTGGCTGGGCGACTACATGTCTTTTCATCAAGAGTCATCCGGAAAGAAAGTATTTCTCTCTATGGATAGCCGGAGAGTTCCCTGCAATCCGCTTTATAAGGCATTCAAAGCGAAGAGCTTCACGGATAAGGACATTACCCTCCACTTCTATATTATGGATCTTCTTGCGGATGGCAGTGTGCTATCTTCCAAGGAGATTGTTGACCGGATCAACGATGACTACCTCTCACATTTCAACGGAGACTTCTCCCTGGATGAGTCCACCGTGCGGAAGAAACTCAAGGAATATGAAGATATCGGTTTATTGCAGTCGGAGAAAATCGGGCGTGAAGTCATCTACCGGAGGACTGACAATGCTGAAATCGACTTGGATTCCTGGGCGGATGCGCTTGCCTATTATTCAGAAGCAGATCCTCTTGGTGTCGTAGGTTCCTTCCTTTTGGATAAGCTGAAACACACAAAGGACATCTTTCGCTTCAAGCACCATTACATTCTGCACGCGCTTGATAGCGATATTCTGTGTGATCTGCTGCTGGCGATCAACGAGCGCCGAGCAGTGGAGCTCTCTATCTGCAGCTTGCGCAATGGGCGCGACTACCAACGAACTGTCTGCCCGCTAAAGATCTACAGCAGCACGCAATCCGGCAGGCAATATCTCCTCGGCTACCACTACCGTGGCAGGCACCTGATATTCTTCCGCTTGGACGCGATCAAGAAAGTCACAGCCGGAAGCGTTGAAAAGCAGTATGAAAAGTACTTAGGTTTCCAGCAGAAATTCGATGAGCATCTCTGGGGCGTTTCGACTGGCCCGGACTATAACCTGGATCATATTGAGATGACGATCCACTTCGGTCCCGGTGAGGAATTCATTCTTCATCGACTGGATCGCGAAAAGCGCCACGGCCGCATAGAGCTCTTGGACGATCAGACCTGCCGTTTTATCGCCGATGTTTATGACGCTTCGGAGATGCTGCCGTGGATTCGAACCTTCATCGGTCGCATAGTAGACCTTCAATGCAGCAACAAATTTGTTGTTAAAACCTTCAATGATGATCTCAGGCACATGGAAGCCATTTATGGGGGTGAGACAGATGCTGTTTAGTGAGATCTACGGCAGCTACTTCAATGTCGTTGCCGCTGTATTGTCCGAGGCTGCGGAAAATACACTGACAACTGGCAAACTGACTGCTATCGTGCAGGAAAAAGCGTTTGCAGAAAGTGTACTGTCCATTCCTGCCGCCTTGCAGTCCGGAGCATGGCCGTTACTGGACAGCGGCTACCATACGGTGCTGCGAGGAAAGCCGACAATGCCTTTAACCACTTTGCAAAAGCGATGGCTGAAGGCCCTTCTCTCAGATCCGAGGATCGCTTTATTCGATCCAGACATGAGAGGTCTCGAAGACGTGGAACCGTTATATACCCAGGATACCTTCGTCAGGTTTGACCAGTACGCAGACGGAGATCCCTATTCCGATCCCAATTATGTTCATTGCTTTCGCATGGTATTGCGAGCGATCCATGAGAATCGGAAGATGCGAATTCGATTCCACGGACATACTGGAGTCCGCCATTCTTTTGTCTGCAATCCGTACCGCTTGGAGTATTCGGAGAAGGACGATAAATTCCGGATCTTAGTGACGGGGATGCGGAGGATGAACACGATCAACATGGCCCGTATTCGTTCCTGCGAGCTGCTGGAAGAATATGATCCAGGCGCTGTGACCGTGCCGAAAGGACGCCTCAAAGCACTTACGCTACTTCTCCATGATGAGCGCAATGGCTTGGAGCGTGTCCTATTGCATTTCTCCCATTTTGAAAAGGAGACGCAGAAGCTGGACGAGCGGCTATATCGAATCACACTCCGATATGACCAAGATGATGAAACAGAGTTGCTGATCCGCGTATTGTCCTTCGGGCCAGTCCTTGAGGTCGTGGCACCCATTACGTTTCGGCAACTCATGAGAAATCGAATTCAAAAGCAGGCATTGTATGCAGCCAGAGGATTCAGTCAATAACAGAAAAATGAAGGCTTTCACTACATGTGTGAAAGCCCTCAACAATTTAATGATACAGTAATCGCGCAGAGATGTCAATCTGGTCTTGCACATTAGCGCCACATTTCATTGTAATGACTAGTTTTTTGAAAGATAAGTTGTGTCTTTCCTGCATTGATTTTTTGTCTATCCTATGCTATCTTATAGGTACAGAAAGGGTGAGACCAATGTACAGCTAACTCCCTCTCAACTCAAGAAAGCGAGGTTAAATTGATGTTAGATACTAAGAACGAAAGATGAGCCTTGACTGCTTTTGCTGGTGGTCAAGGCTCATCTTTTTCGTGTAAATCACAAGTCCCGAAAGGGGCTTTTTTGTTTGCAGGTAATTTGATAATCATCTGTATTCAAGGTGCCAATAGGGATAATTCGCATTGTCCGTTCTTTTGGACACCGACAGCTCTATGATGATTACAATCGAACGAAAGAAGGAGCAATTGCCGTGGAGTACATTGTTCTGGATATGGAGTGGAATCAGGCGCTTAACTTTTCTGAGATGGTCAAAGATCCGGTTTTCTTGACAGGTGAGATTATTCAGATTGGAGCAATCAAGCTAAATCAGACTCTTGAAGTGGTAGACTCCTTCAATGAACGGATTGCGCCTCAGTACTATACAGAGCTTCACCCCAAGGTTGCGGAGATCACCAAACTTTCCAATCGGGATTTACAAAAAGGGAAAGGGTTCCATACGGTGTTTAATTCTTTCTGCGATTGGTGTGGCGATGACTTTGTGTTCCTGGTCTGGGGGACGGAAGATCTTCGTATTTTGCGAAAGAATATGGATCTCCATAATATTGATACCAGCTTTATGCCCCCGTGTTTCAATCTACAGAACATCTTTGTGGATCAAGTTACACACGATACAAAGCAATACGCATTGGCCAATGCATTGGCGATCGTCGGCGAGGTTCCATTTGATTCCCACGATGCCCTAAATGACGCAAGGAGCACAGCGCTTCTCTGCACACATTTAGACCTCATAAGGGGACTGAACGAGTACAAGGAGACCGTAGAGAATAGAAATGGCATTGTTGAGAGTTACGAGTTTGAAGAGCCCTATGCCGATATTGGCGATGCTCTGAGCGATGATTACGTTGTATCCTTCGAGTGTCCACATTGCGGCGAGATCGTCTGGGGAGAAAACTGGATCCGAAAGACGGGTACAAATCTCCTGTCTCTATCACAGTGCAGCGATGGACAAGAATACCTTATTAGCCTCAAATTCCGACCGATTGCAGAGAATAAGGTTGTTGTGAAGCGGCTGGTCTATGCTCTGACGGATGAACTGCGAACGGACTATCAGCAGTGTATGGAGCAGGCTGCTGCATGGAGCAAATATGTGATCCCCGCATACTCGTTTTGACTGTGAGGAAATAACCATGTTGAAGCTTTTCGATACCGTTACCTTGAAAAATGATGATCCCGAAACTGGGGTCAAAGCAGGAACTGAAGGAACCATTGTCGATGTACTCGGTAACGGCAAAGCATTTACCGTTGAATTCTTTGATGAAGATGGGAATACAATAGAGGCATCCCTTTATACAGAGTACACTCCAGCGCAATTACAAAAGGTCGAAACAGCCCTGACTCTAACATAGCAGATTTAATCTGTGCAAGACGCACTCAATGGCGTTTAGAGCGCAGGATTCCATAAAATGCAAAAATGCAAAAAGCTATATAGAGGACTGGACATGCGCATTTTGACCTGTTATAATAATACAATGCATCCGGGTATAGCGAAGTTGGTATCGCGCCTGGTTTGGGACCAGGAGACCGTGCGTTCGAGCCGCACTACTCGGACCAAAATCCCTCTGAAATCGTTGATTTCAGAGGGATTTTCTTATTCTTTGTTTATTGCGGCGCAAGAGGTGATTGAGAATACCCTTTTCTTTCTCTTCGACCTGTTATGCAGTGATAAATGTGCGTTGACGTCAAGGCACACTTCTGATATACTACATATTGAGTAAATATAAAATGGAAGGAGTGACATTATGCGTACAGTAGATCTGTTTAGTGGTTGTGGCGGTATGTCGCTCGGTTTCCAGTCAGCAGGCTATAACATCGTAGCCGCTTTTGAAAACTGGCCGGCTGCAATTGAGTGTTATAAGCAAAATTTTAAGCACCCTGTAATTGAAACTGACTTATCGATTGTAGATGAAGCTATTATCCGCATTAAAAAATATCAGCCCGACTTAATTATTGGAGGCCCTCCATGTCAAGATTTCTCTAACGCTGGTAATAGAACTGAAGGCGAACGCGCTGAATTAACCCATTCTTTTGCTAAAATTATAACTGCAGTAAAGCCAAAGTTTTTTGTCATGGAAAATGTAGCTCGTGCATCAGAGAGTGAGGCTTATAAAAAGGCGAGGAAGTTGTTTATCGATAATGGATATGGTCTAACCGAGATTGTCTTAGATGCCAGTCATTGCAATGTTCCACAAAAAAGAAATCGTTTTTTTTGTATTGGCGGTCTTAATCAAGATGATAGTTTTTTATCTGCAATTTTAAGAGCCAAGCAGACAGTGCTCCCTTTATCCGTTCGTGATTACTATTCTGAAAAAAAGTACACTCTTGAATTTGAATATTATTATAGGCATCCCAGGTCATATAAAAGAAGGGGAATCTTTTCTGTGGATACCCCCGCTCCTACAATTCGTGGAGTTAATCGTCCTAAGCCTTCTGAATACAAAAAACATGACAGCGACCCAGTCGATCCTTCAAATATTAGAGCAATGACAACGAGAGAGCGCGCTCGAATTCAAACATTCCCGGACACCTTCGTTTTTCCAGAAAACACGGCAAATACTGAACAGATGATTGGAAATGCCGTTCCTGTTCAGTTAGCTACTTTTGTTGCATCAAGCCTTTCTGACTTTGTCGATGGAAAACAATATTCTTGTAATATGCAGTTCATTGGCTGGTTAAAAAGCAACAAAGGTTTCACAAATCGTGCAGCAGGAGATATCGTATCCAGAATCATTCGAGCCAACAAAATAGTGCCAATCAAACAGCATACAGGCTCTGATTATGTAAACAAGCTGGATAGTACTAAATCTTTCAAGAGCATTAAGCCTGTTGTTCAATCTCAAGTTAAGCGTGCAGTGCGACTATACTTTGAATACTTGGATATTTCAACGAAAGAACCGGAGGTGACTTTACATGACAGCGGAACATAAATATGAGATGACAATCAGTTTGCAAATCGTAGAGCATTTAGGTCTCAATCTTTACAGCAATACATCTGCAGTAATTTCTGAGGCAGTTGCAAATGCGTGGGATGCAGATGCCAAAACAGTCGAGATTACTTTGGAAAAAGATTGTATCACAATCAAGGATGATGGCTGTGGCATGGATACTGATGATATCAATAACAAGTACTTAACTGTCGGATATCAAAAACGCCATCTCGTTCCTATTACTCCTATGCTAAATCGAAAAGTTATGGGACGAAAGGGTATAGGAAAGTTGTCTTTATTGTCTATTGCCGAAACAATTACTATTTATTCGTCAAAGAATGGACAGAAGAATGCTTTACAAATTTCCACTCAAAAACTCCGTGAGGCAGTATCACAAACACAGACATATTACCCAGAAGAAGTTGATGACAGCGGAATTGATTTCGAAGGAAACGGAACAAAAATTGTACTCACAAACTTAAAAAAATCGCGAACTACTGCACTTGCCGGAAAATTAAAGCAAAGATTAGCCCGCCGTTTTGCCGTTATCGGCGCTGACAAACAATTTGAGGTAAAAGTCAACGGAGAACCAATTACTATTTCTGATCGTAATTATTTAACGAAAGCACAATACTTATGGTATTACCTTCGCCCTGCAGATGAGGATATTCCCGCACAACCATCTGATGAGTATACAAAGCAATGCAAATCAGGTGTTCTTAGAAAATCTTTCTCCAGAAGCGGGGAGCTTTCAATAGCAGGAAAACCTGCATATGTATATGGTTGGATAGCTACCGCTCCAAAGCCTGGTGATTTGGATGACGATGAGAACATCAATCGCATTGCTATTATGGTGCGCGGTAAAATGGCAAAAGATGATATGCTCAACGAAATTGGCACTACTGCGCTCTATTCAAAATACATATTTGGTGAATTAAATGCCGAATTCCTTGACACTGACGAGGAAGCTGACATCACTACCAGTAGCCGACAGGACTTTTTTGATGATGACGAACGTTATGTTGTTCTCAAGAAATTCATTGAAAGTGAATTAGCACAGATACGCGCTGATTGGGAAGCCGAACGCTCAGAAGCTGGTGAAGAGGAAGCTTGTAAATACGAAGTCGTCCGCGAGTGGTACAGCGGTCTGATTGGAGATGAAAAGAAGGCTGCAAAACAACTTTTCGGAAAGATTAACCAGCTCACAGTAACACCTGATGAGAAAAAGGACATCTTCAAACACGGTATTCTTGCATTTGAATCTCTGAAACTCAAAAATGAACTTAGTGCATTACAGGATGTTCAGCCAGATAATTTAGATATCTTTTTGTGTGTTGCAGGTCGCTTAGATTCTATTGAAGCAACATATTACTACCAAATTGTAAAATCTCGCTTGGCTGTTATACAGAGAATGAAAGAGGTTGTCCACGGGGGCGATTTGGAAAAAGTTATCCAACGACATTTGGCTAATAACCTTTGGTTATTGGATCCTGCCTGGGATCGAGATACAAAGCTTCCGTCTGTTGAGGAAGCAATAAAGACGCAATTTGATGTAATTAATGCAGGGCTTACAAGAGAAGAGCAGGAGGCCCGCTTAGATGTCAGATATCAAAAACCTTCTGGCAAACATGTAATCATAGAGCTGAAGCGTGGTGATCGTACAGTTAAATTCATAGAGCTTATTGCACAAGTAGACAAGTATTTCTCTGCACTCACCAAGATTCTCAAAAAACATGATACAGACGAAGATTTTGAAATCATCGTACTTCTTGGTAAACGCTTGGATGGCGAAAAAGTTGATCACGATATTGAAAGCAAACATTTGCGCCAGCTTGCTGAAGTTAACACACGAATCTTATACTATGATCAATTGCTGGCAAATGCCGAAACTCTTTATGCAGATTTCATTGCGCAAAATAGCAGCCTTGCATCACTTGAGACATTAATAAACTCTATAGAATAATTTGTCAAACAGGTATTAATGCTTCTTCGTGAACAATCCAAGTCTTATGTCCATAATATGTTTCCCGATCACTGCGCTCTACGACAAAGCAGTGTTGATAATGCTTTGACGCATATAGCACGCGATATAAGACTTGGGGATCCATTTGGGGCGGAGCCTCTCCCAAAATTGCATATCCTGTGTAGCAGCGTATGCGATATAGTCGTTCCATGATATTGCCCCCTCGGTAAATTACTCAGTATGCGCTATGCATTATATGTATGGTGAGAAGTATTTATTCCCAACCATCACAGCAATGATGTTAACAGATTTTTATATCCTGAATTAAGACTTTCCAGTAGAAGTGTCGACAAAGGTACTGAGCATTCAGCACCTTTGCCGGCGCTTTTTTACTTTCTCCCCTTCTTTCCCCGTTTGCCTTTCTTTTCCTCCGATGGACTTCCGTTACCTTTGCCCTCGTCCATCAGCCGCTGCGCCTCCGCAATTTCCGCTTTCATCTCCACGATTAGCACCTTCAGTTTCTCCTCGCACTCCTCACGGGTGTGGGCGTAGACATTGCGGGCGTGCTTTTTGCCGTCGGGCCATTTGGGAGAATAGCGGCCTTCAAACAGGTGGTCGTTGATCTCGCTGATGCAGCCGGTGCCGGATCTGCGCTTACGGCCCACGTAGGGCCTGAAGTCGGTCATACTCGGCTTTTCCGCCTGGGCCGGGGCAGTTTCCCGCCCCGGCTCTGAAGCGTCCTCCTGCGGCGCTGCTTTGCCGATGCCGCGGTCAATGTTGGCGGCGGCCGTGAGCCGCATGTCGTCGGTGATGTGGGTGTAGATGTCCAGCGTGGTGGCCGCCGACACATGACCCAGCATGGCGGAGAGTGTTTTCACATCCATGCCATTCTCCAGCGCCAGCGTTGCGAAGGTGTGGCGCAAGTCGTGAAAGCGTACATGCTTGCATCCTGCGTGCTCCAGAATGAGCTGCAATCTGCGCCGTACCACGCCGGGTGTAATGGGACAGTCCTCCTTTACTGGCGAAGGGAACATCCAGCGGGAGTCCACCGTCTTTTTGTACTCCCGCAGCACTGCCACCACAGCAGGCGGCAGGACGATCTTGCGGACGGAGTTCTTCGTCTTGGGCGTGCTGATTTGAAGTTGGCCCCGCACATCGTAGACCTGCTTGTTCACATTCAGCACGCCGGTTTTGAAGTTCAGGTCGTCCCATTGCAGCGCCATCAGCTCACCCCGGCGCAGGCCGGTGGCTAAGTCCAGAAGGAAGACTTCGTAGTAGCCCTCGAACTTCGCCTGAATGAGAAACCGCTGCAGTTCCTCCCTCGTCAGTACCTGCATCTCCCGTGCCTTTTTCGGCGGCAGCTTGCAGCCGATGGCCGGGTTCACACGGATCAGTCCATCCTGCACCGCTTTCTCCAGCGCGGAGCGACAGGTAGCGTGACACATACGCACCATTCGGTCGGACAGCCCTTCGCCGTACTTGTCGGTGAACCGCTTCCGGCCGCTTTTCTTGAGCCGACCGTAGAACTGCTGCAGGTCGTTCTGCGTCAGCTTGTTCAGCGGAATGCTGCCGATCTCCGGGATGATGTGCAGGCGGATGCGGCTCTCATAGGTCTCCTGCGTAGTTGGGCGGATCTTAGGCTTGGAGTGATTCTCGTACCAGTATGTCAGCCAGTCCCCGAAGGGCATCTCAGACCGCACCTTCTCCGGCTTCAGCCCGCCGCATTCCTCCTTGAGCTTTTGGAGCTTCTCGACGCACTCCTTCTTGGTTTTAGCAAGGACATTTTTCGTCTTGGGATAGCCGTTATCGTCATAGCCGATGACGATGCGCCCCTCCCACCGACCGTCCTTGCGCTGCCTTACGGTTCCGTCTCCGGCTTTTCGCTTTCTTGCCACGGTTTCAACTCCTTTCCGAAGATGTCCTCCATGAAGCCGCCTACGATGCCGCAGGCCTGCTTCTGCATATCTGAGGTGACATGGGTATAGGTGTCCAGCGTGAAGGAGGCGTTGGTGTGGCCCAGGATACCGGACAGGGTTTTGGCGTCCACACCGCTGGTGAGGGCGTGGGTTGCGAAGGTATGACGCAGATCGTGGAAGCGGATGCTGGGGAGTCCTGCCCGCTGGAGCAGCGTCTTCATGTGGCGATAGGCTGCATTGGGGTCGACGGGATCTTCCGGCTTCACCGGATCAGGGAATATCCATTGGCTGATGGCATCCGCTTTTCGCCGCCGTAGGATTTCCGTCACGCTGTGCGGCAGAATGATGGTACGCATGCCCTGATTGGTCTTCGTCTCACCGACGGTGTACTCGCCCTTCCGCTGGCTGTGGAGGGTGCGGCACACCTTCAGCGTCCCGGTGTCCCCATCGAAGTCGCTCCATTGCAGGCCACAGATCTCGCCGCGGCGCAGGCCGGTCATTAGTTCCGTTTGGAAGAAGTCTCGCCACACCTCGTCCTGCTCCACCACCGCAAGGAAGGCATCCAGCTCCTCGCCGGTCAGGATGCGCTTGGGCTTGTAGTTGGGTTTGGGCGCCGTTGTACCTTCGGTGGGATTTCTGGGAATGACATGCGCCTGCACCGCGTCTTTCAGTGCGGCGTGAAGCGCGGAGTGGATGTGGCGGACCATGGAGTCAGAGAGTTGATGATTCATTTCGGGATGCTCATGAATGCGTCCCTCTGTTTTCAGGCGGCGGTACATCCGCTGGATGTCCTGCTGAGAGATGAGGGAGATTTGCTTGTCGCCCAGCTGCGGCTTGATGTAGTATTCGATATAGCAGCGATAGCTTTTGAGCGTACCGGGCCGCACCGTACCCGCCTTGTACTCCGTGAGCCAGCGATCCAGCCACTGGCCCAGCGTCATCCGGCTGTCCTCGGTCAGCTCCACATCGCGGTAGCACTCGATGTTCTGGTGCAGCTTGTCCAGCAGAGCTTTTTGGGTCTTGGCATACACATGACGGAACAGCGGCTCGCCGTTTTCCCGGTGGCCGATGACGAT
>OHFM01000608.1_pt1 | contig 14009 bp, 17 predicted proteins | sample 1567511 | NCBI WGS metagenome assembly OHFM01 (sample SAMEA3879571, study PRJEB24766) | human gut metagenome | biome: human-associated habitat; feature: feces | place: USA | collected 1985/1987
TCACCGCGCGTTTCACCTGTCCGACCGCCGTCATGCCTCTTCCTCCTTCGGATGCAGCATCGCCCAGTAGTAGGCGATCTCCTCACCCACGTAAAACGGCCCCGCCGCGCGCACGACGTACCGCCTCTCTCCGCACTGCACAAAGTCGCCCATCGCGATCTTGACGTCCTCCGGCCCCAGGTACCGCCAGCACTGCTCGTCGACCGCGCCCAGCGCCGTCACAGAGAACGGCTCCTCGCCGTTCTCCCTCTTCACAAGCTGCAAAAATGCCTTCGTCTCCGCCGTCTCTCCGCCGTGCAGCACCGAAACGCTCATGCCGTAGCGCGCGAACGCCTCACTCAGCGCCCGCTTCACGTCTCCACCCCGCGGAAGCAGAACCCGCCGTCCGTCGTATACGGGCGCATCAGCGCCCACGCCTGCTCGCGCAGCAGCGACAGCCTTTTGCTCCCCTCATCGGACGAACGCTTCGTCACTGTCAGGTCGCCCGCGCGCAGGGAGGAAAACTCCTCCCCACCCGCTCTCGCGCTCTCCAGCGCGGCCGCCGCCAACCACGACGCCGCGCAGATAAACGCGCTCTCGCAGTCCTCCTTGGCGACGCCCTCTTTCAGCGCGCGCACAAGGCTCTCCTCCTGCGCCGTGCAGATCATTCGGAGCATGCTCTTCTCGCTTTCGTCCGCCTTGCTCAGCGCACACGCGATCGAAAAGATCTGCTCGCTCATGCTCTCCGCCATTCGCTCTTCCTCCTTACTTTTTACTGTAAGGACAGCACCTTCGAGGCCTCCTGATAGGGCTTTGCAAAGCCGGAAATGCTCGTGATGGCCGCGCGCTCGAGCTGGCGGTCGATGAGCTTGTCGTACTCGACCAGCACCTCGCTGCCACAGATGCGCTCGAGCGCATAGTTCTTGTCAAGGCCGATGATCTTGCCCTCGGGCATCGCGCTCGTGCGCAGGAGCTTCGCGCCCAGCGGCGTTGCAAGCGTACCCGTGCCCTGGAAGTTAAGGCCCGTCAGCGGGTTCTGGAATTCCTGCAGCTTGAGCATTTTCAGCATCATATCGTTGCCCATCAGCAGCGTGTTCATCGTGTAGGGGTCAAACTGCGACCAGAATCCCAGTAGCGCATCATAGCTCAGCTCTCCCTTCGTGCCGCCGATCTTACCATCGCCGATCACAAAGCTGTCGGCAGCGTTGCCGTTGCCGTCGCCGTTCATCAAAACGTCGATGGCGTCCTTTAAGTGCATGCGCGCGATGTACGCGCCGATCTGGCGCAGCGTCACAGAGAAGAGGTCGAGTCGCTGGAAGCGGATCGCCTCGTAGGACGCCACCAGCATTCTGCCGCGCTTGTGGAGCTTCACGAGATTTTCCTGCGTGCGGATGCTGGTCGTCGGGATGCCCGCGCCCTCCTCCACGCGCTTGAGCTCCTTGTCGTCATCCGTCGGAACGGACGCGATAGAGCGGTAGTCCATGCCGTCAAAATTCGTCACGGTCGCAGTGATGTCGGGCAGGATGTCGCTTTCCATGCCCTGGCGCACCACGCGGGAGACGAACTCCGGGAACAGCACGGACGATTCGCTCGTGTGGAAAAACTTCTCCACCATGTCGCTGCCCGCGCCCTTGACGTGGATGTCAAAGCGCTTGAGCTGACGCTGGAAGGCGTCCAGACCCTCGAGCGCCGTGCCCTTGTAGTTCTCGCTCGGGTCGAGCGATTCGAGCACCTTCAGAAAGCTCTTGCCGCTTTGACCGTACATGCCCTTTTCGAGCTTCACATTTTCATACTGATAAGCCATTTGTCCTTCTCCTCCTTAAAGCTTGATGACGGCCTTGTCCGCCGCGCTGTCCACGCTCAGCACAAGATAGCTGCTGCCGTTCTGGTTGTCGCCCGGCTTGCTCACGCCGCCCGAGCCGTCCGCCACCAGCTCGCTAAAGCCTACCGCAGGCGCCGTGCCGCTGAACTTCACGCTCGCAAGGCCGCTGAGCTGCACCGTGCAGGCCTTGCCGTCATGCGCGACGGCGCGCACCACGCCGCAGAAGCCGTCGCCCGCCGTGCACTTGCCCACCGTGCCGTTCGCGCTCACCTTCACAATGTCGCCCTCACTGACCGCGCCGCAAACAAACGTTGCGCACCACTCGCCGATGCCCTCATAAGAAATGCTCATACCGTTCCTCCTTGATCTGTTGTTCTATCCAAAAAGCGCCGCTGCTTTTTGTTCCTTTTCACACGCGAAAGTCGCTCTCGTCCTCCGCCGCTTTCGTCTTCTCGCCGTAAGTGAGCTGCGTGCGCAGCCCCAGCTTTTTCGCCATCTTCCCGCGATACAGCTTCTCCATCTCCTTGAGCTCGCTCTCGTCGAGCTTTTCCGCGAGCTTTTCAACGGCCTCGCCATCCGCCTCCTGCTCGCACACGAGCATCAGCCGCTTCACCTCGCCGCGCAGCTCACTCAAGTAGCGCTTACCGACCTCCGCCTGCTTTTCAAGGCTTTCAAGCTCCCTCTGGTTCGCTCTTGACCCGCGCCGCTTGACGAGCGTCTTGAGCGTGCCCGCGTCCTCTCCGCCGCAGCGCTTCAAAACGCCCGCTCTCGGCTGCGCCGGCACCGCTACAAAGCTCCACTCATACGCGTCCTGCGCGTTCATAAGCTCCGCGCAGCACACTTTGCCGCCGTACACCTCGCCCTTTTTGTGCGCGCAGGTGTTGATGTCCTCACCACAGATGGAGCACACGCACCTTTCCACGCTGCACCCCACGCTCACTTCCTTTTTGATGCCGCCCTCGATGTCCGCGATGTAGAGCGAAAGCCGAAACATATGCCCGACGTACCCGCCCGCGCTGTCGGCGATGTTTACCGTCCAACTTTGCGAGCAGACCGCGCCGAGTTCGATATCGTCGCTTAAAGAGGTCGATTCGCGGTCTGAATTTGCCGAGAATATCGCTTCGGCGGTCAGGGTGCGGGCGGCGGTGAGGTCTTCGAGAATTATCCCGTAAAGCGGCGAGCTGCTCAGTATCGCCGCCTGCAATCCTGCGCTTACTTGGTACATTTTCCACCTCCTACTGTTCCACAAGGCTGACCGTGCACTTTTTGTAGTAAATCCCGCTGTCGGTGCGCACTATGCCGCTTGGCACGAACTCGCCGGCATATGCCGTTATCGCGATGTACCCGCAGCGGTGGTAAAACTCGACCTCGAAAAAGCTTCCGCCACCCTCTATAAGCTGCTCTAGCTCCGCTTCCTCCGCCTCGGGTATGTTCGTCCAGCTCAGCGGCAGCTTCCACTTGCGGTGCTTTATCGCGCCGACCGAGCAGCCCGAAGCCGTGCGCCCCGAGCCTGCCGTCCATTCTGGATAGTGCACCGGCGACCAGCTATCGGGGTCGGGGTCTCTCACCCACACGCCGCGTATTTTCAGCAGTTTTCCGTTCATTCAAATGCCCCCTTGCCGTTTCTGCGTCGGTACGCGGCGTTCATAGCGACTATGCAGTCGAAAAGCGTTTTCTTATCTACCTGCCCCGTTACCGTAAGCTCCATGCCGCGCAGAAGCTCCAGTATCTCGCGCAGCAGCTCTACCGCTTCCGCCATTTTGCCGCCGTCTATCAGCCCTTGCAGCTTGCTCAGCGGCGATATTACCTCGGGGTCGGCTTTAGCGTTGCGGTTATCGCCGATCATCGCGAGCGTGGGCGCAGTAGCAAGACCGCCCTGCGCAAGCTTCGGTATCTCGGGTATGTCAAAGCCTATCTTATCAAAACCCACGATGTCCGCTACGGCGGAGGGCAGGTCGATACTTATGGAATTTATGCCCGAGATCACCTTGTTCGCAAGGTCTATCAGCCAGTTCAGCGGCTCTTTGAGCGCATCTTTCAGGCTGCCGAATATCTCTACTATCTTATCCTTTATTGCCCCGAAATGCTCTTTTACCGAGCTTAGTGAGAACGCCGATTTAATCATCGTGAGCGCGGCTGCGAACTTGGTCTTGAACCAGCTCGGTACGCTCACGAAAACTTCCTTTATCTTTTTGAGCAGCGTTTTGAATTTGCTGATAACACCGCTTATCTTCGAGGTAATGCCGCGCAGCAGACCCGCCATTATCAAGCCGCCCTGCTCGTCCATCACCTTAGAGGGCGAGTGTATGCCGAAACATTTCTTGAAGCCGCGCATAAAAGGCTCGAAGATGTGCTCCTTTATCCAGCCGCCGATGTCCTTGAAAGTTTCTACGATACCGTTGAAAAAACCGTCCTTGAAGTTGTCGGCAATGCCGCCGCCCAGCTCCTTGATCACAGTGACCACCACGTTTACGCCCGCGCCAAGCGCAGAGCCTAAAAACTCAAAAGCCTTGCTCGCTATACCGCCCCAGTCGATGTTCTTCAGGAAGTCGGCTATCGAAGTGCCTACCTTCGACCAGTCTACCGTCTGCAAGAAGCTTATAGCCGTTTGCAGTACGCCCTTTATCGACTCGCCCAGCGTTTGCCCCGCTTTGGCGAAGTCGGTGTTTGCGAACCACGCGTTCACGCCGTCGCCCAGACCGCTTCCCAGCCCCGCAAAGTCAAACGTTGTGACGAATGCGTAAGCAGTAGTGATAACGGCGTTGAGCTTATCTGAAAGCGTTTTGCCGATGAGCATGAAGTCGGTAGTCTGCATCGCGCCGTTGAGCAGGTCTGCCGCAGCCGTGCCGAAAGCGGCAAAGTCAAAGGTGGTGAGGAAAATATCCAGCGCGCCGAAAGCGGTGTTCACGCCCTCGCCCACGCTGTTTCCGAGCTTCTTCCAGTCCACACCGCTGACAAGACCGTTCAGCAGCTTAGCGGTATTTTTCACAGCTTTATTAAGCTTTTTGCGTATCTTCGTCCACGGTATCTTTTCTACCATGGAGTTTACCGCCGCGCCAAGTTGCTTGCCTGCGCCCTGCCAGTCGCCCGCTTTTATCGCGGCTTTCATCTTCTCCGCCCAGTCGGGCAGTTCAGCGCCCTCGCCGTTTATCGCGCTCCAGTCGATACCGCTTTCGCCGCTCTCATCGCTTTCAGACTGCGTGTCCTGCGCGACGTTCATTTCATCGAAGCTTGCGAGGTAAGCCGAATTTTTCTTAGCCTCCTTGCCTACCTCTTTGACCTTTTTCGCCGCTTCCATCGACTTCTTGTATGTGCTGCCGAATATCTCGGCCGTAAAGGTCGCCAGCGCCTTTGAAGCCGCCGCAAGCCCCGCCATCATCGAATTTATCGCGGGCATTACCGCCTGCATTATCGGCTGAAAGGCTATCGAAAGGTTCGCTTTTATCTCGTTTAGCGACTTCGAGAACTGCTCGTTGCCCATGCAGGCTTCCTGCATAGCCGACTTCATGCCGCGGAATGCCGCATACAGCCCCGCCATGAGCAGTGCTGATTTAGCGGCGCCGCGGATAGATTGGCCGAGCTTTTGGACGGGGGAGCTTACGCCGTTCGCCGCCCTTTTGAGCCCCGAAAATTTAGCCTTTATGCCGTCCAGAGCCTTGCCGCCCGCACTGCGCAGTTTGGAAAATCCGCCGCGTAAGGTATTTAGCGCGCCGCAAAAGACCTTTTTCACACCGCCCGAAGCTTTGCTGAAAGCGGCTTTCATTTTGCCTGCGGACTTCTCGCCGCTTTGTGCGCTTTCGGCAGCCGTTTCGCCCGCGCTTTCCTCAGCGCTTTCTATCTTGCTTTGAGTGCTCTCGGCAGAAGTTTGCAAAGAGATAAGCTGCTTTTCGGCGGCGTTTATCTGCTCTACCAGCTTTGCGGCTTCCTTGTCGGTCTGCGCGCTGCTGAGCGCCGCGTTGAGCTCCTGCCACTTCGCCTGAACAAGGCTTATCTTCTCTTTGGTATTTTCAAGCTGCTGTTCAAGCCGCTCTACGGGGTCGGCAGGAACTTCGTAATTGCCGATGGCTTTCAGCAGCTCTTTAAGCTCCTGCGCCTGCTTTTTCGCAGCCTCTATGCCTTTTGCCGCCGATATATCCGCTTCTGTCTTTACCCCCATCTCAGTAGCCGTAGCGCTCTTGCCCGTCAGCTCTACTACCTTCTGCTGCGGCTTTGCCGAGGGCTGCGGTACTTTCACCTTTGCAGCTTCCCGCGCAAGCTCTTCTATGTCGTTCTTGACGCTATCCACAGCACCCGACATACCCTCTTCCATCTTCTTCGCGGCGGACTCTGTGGCTTTCTCCATGCCCTTCTGCACGCTCTCAGCCGCCTGCTCGGCTGCCTGCTCCATCGGCTTTGAGAGCATTTTCGATATGCTGTTTTTCAGCTCCTCGAGCTGCGCCGCCACCTTGTCCCTTATCTCCAGATCTAGGGTAAGCTTGCCTACGCTTGTGCCGTCTGCCATTTACACACCTCCTCCAAACATATTTTCAAACATTCTCTCAAACATCGCCGCGTACTGCTCGGGCTTTACCTCGGCTTTTACCTTGTTCGCGCGGAACTCGCGCCAGCGGCGGCGCACGCCCTGTTCGTACTCGCCCATGCGCTCTATCGCTTCCCTGTCGGTCTCGGCGCGTATCTGCACTATGCGCCCCAGCGGCGTGTCCTCCATAAGCCCCGCAACGAGCCTGTACCAATCGGGATAATGCAGCTCTTCCTGCTCGCTGGGCAATATGTGGTACTGCTTCGCTATCGACTGCACTATCAGCTCGCGGTCAAATTCAAGGTCGTAGCAGGGGTCACTCGGTGGGCTGAAATCGCTGCTCCGCCTGTTCTTCCTCCTGCGGGTCTTCGCCCATAGCGGCGCTCAGCACGGTGTTGAAAAGCTCCTGATACGCCGTCCACGAAAGCTCCAGCTTATCTATCTCGTTAAAGGCTTTCGGCGTGAGGGCGAGTTTCAGCACCTCGTCCATCTTATCTATATCGGCTTCGCTGCCGCCGTCCGCCTTGCCGCATATCGCGATTATCTTACGCACGGTCTTGGCGCGGTCGTCTACGGGGTAGACCTTTTCGCCTATGCGTATCTCCGGGCTGCCTACAAGAAGTTTCTTATCGGGCGTGTATAATTTTGCCATAATTTTTCCTCCGTTTCATGGCAAAGATAAAGCGCCCGCCGTGATACAGCGGAGCGCCTTTGCCTATGTGTTGTAATGCTGTAATGTTTACGCTGCGGCGGGCGTGAATGTCGGCTTGCCGTCGCTCATGAAGTCGAAAGCCAGCGGAGCTACGCCGGTAGAATCGCCGCCGCCCCATTCGGTAACGTTCACTACGCCCTTTATCACGAGCTTAGCGCCGCTCGGGAAAGTCCATATGAGGGTGGTGGTGGCTTCCTCGCCCGTTTTCATAGCCAGCCCCTCTATGTAGTCGTTGCCCGCGTCGCCGACGTTGCGCTTGCCCGAAATGCTTATCGTTATCGACTTGCCCGTCATGAGCCTGCGCGTCCAGCCCTCGGCTTCAAAAGGCTTCCATTCCTCTACGTTGCCGTCGATGGATACCGAAAAGCTCTCCATATCGGCAATGCCGACGAGGTTATCCGCGGTAGAGCCGTCGCCGCCCGCTTTGTCTATCTTGAACTGATTTTCATACACGGGGTATACCCCTGTTTTTCCTGCCATAGTTATTCATTCCTTTCGTAATATATAGTCGCTTCCACGGCGTATTCGCATATGCCGCGTTCGTCGCGCCCCAAGTTTATCGGCTCGGCGGGGTGTATGTACGCCACCGTAAAGCCGCCTGTACGCCGTCTGCGCACCGCCGCAAAGGCTTCGTACACCTCTTCCGCGCGGGCTTCGGCAGCCGAGGGCGCGTCGGTGTGGTGAACTATCACGGTCACCCGCTTTTCAAGCGTTTTCGTGTACTCCTCGCCGCCTATGCAGAGCCGCCGCTTACCGCCTTTCAGCTCAAAAACGCCCATGCAGCTCTCGGTGCTGCCGTCAAGATTGCCCGCGTACACCTGTTGTGTATCGAGCAGCTCCGCCAGCATATCCCGCACGTTCAGCAGGGTCATTCTCTTCATATCTTGCTCAGCCTTTCCTTGTACGCGCGCATGAAGTTATCGCGCACGAAGTCTTTTTTCGCGCCGCTGATATACGGCTCCAGCCAGTGGTCGCGCCGCCCGCCGCGAACTTTCAGCTTTTCTATCGGCTGTTTCACTTTCAGCACCGCGCCCTTGCGAAATCTGTACCCGACTATGCTGCCACTTTTGTCGCGCACAAGCGCAGGCCCTTTGCCCGTTTCAGCGTCCACCATCTTGTTGCCGAAGTAAAGGTAGCGCGAGTAGACCATATCGTGGTCTATGTAGACGTGAGTGCTCTCGGGCGTTTTCATCATGCCGACGTACATTCCCTGCTGCAATGCGCCCTGCCCCAGCGGGACGGTGTTCTGCGAATCCGTTATCACCTGCTGTAGGGCTTCTTTCGCGGCAAGCTCCGCAGCTTCTTCCAGCGCCTTTATCGCGGCGGGGTAAAGCTCCAGCGTTACGCTCATCATATCAGCTCCAATCTTGTGTAATTCACGCTGCCGTCGGGGTCGGTCGCTTTTTCAGAGCCGTATATCGTGTACTTTCTGCCGCCTATCTCGGCGTACCCCTCTATCAGCGGTCGGTCGGGGGCGATGTCGCCGTTAAAGAGCGCTTCGCCCGAAAGGGTTATCAGCTGCTTCTCGGCGCTGAGCTTCTGCCGCGACTTCTGCGTGTGGAAGCACTTGCCCTCAAATATCACCGTCTGCCGCCGCGAGCCGTCGGGGAGAAGCCCATCGGTCTGCGTGATACGGCAAGGGGTAACGCACACGCGCGGCGGCACAAGCTTAGGAAATTTCATTCACACCCCCGCCTTTCGGCAGCAAAGCCCCGTCTGCAAGAGCAAGCCGTACACCTGCGCGGTGGTGGTCGCCCCGCCCACGACGACTATCTTAGACCTATCGAACGACATCGAAACGCCGCTTATGCTGTAAGCGCTCAGAGGGCTTTCCAGCAGCTCGGAATTGTCATAGATGAATTTCACCTGCAATGCCGCCGAACGCTTTATACGCTCTCTCTGAAAGTCGGTAAGGCGCTCAAAGCCCATCGCCGTGATACGGTTGAAAGTAAGCGTATCTATATCGCTCTCAGCCCGCCGCTCCAGCGCCGCGAACTGCTCTTCGTCAACTTCTCTTTCGGGGCAAAGGACTGTGAACTCTGCGTATGTGAGATACAAATGCGCTCACCCCTTACTCGCTGTATTCCGCAGTGTCGGTATCGACGTAAATGCTGTCTATCTTGCCGTCCTTGCCGTTCGGGAAAGTGAACACGTCGGAAAACGCGCGGTTCTGATAGAGGTAGCCGTCGCCCTCGGTGTGCGTACCGGGAGCAAAGTTGTAAATGCTCGCGATCTTCGGCACTATCTTGGTAGTTTCGGGCGTTGCGATGAGCACGTTTATCTTGTGCGAACCCGCCGCCTTTTCGTAGTAAGTATCGAGTGCCGACTTGCTTGGCGTGCCGGACACCTTGGTGTAAGAGCCGCCCGACTCGGTGTAGTAATCCTTGCCGCTCACTATATCGGTATCAGCGGTCTTTACATAGCTTGCCGCGCAGGGCTCGAAGCCGCCGTCCTCTGGGTCGAAATTGAAGCGGTCGTAGAAGCGCTCGTCGTCGATGACTTCCATTATAGGCACGCCGTCGATGTCGGTAACGCGCGTTCTCAGCCCAAGTCCGCCCTCTGCTATCTCGGTCATGGAGATGGTGCGGGTGAACTTATCCGACTTTTCCAGCAAGTCCATAACAGCGCTCGTAACATACATGATGAGCGAGCCGTTAGCTTTGTATCTGCGCAGCTTGCCCGCCGCGAGGAAGCCTTTCAGCTTATCGAAAACGTTCGACTTTGTGTACGAGTCTGCGGCGGTCTCAGAGTGGTAGCCCTCGAGCGCCTGCGCCCTTGCCGCCACGCGGGAGAAGAAGAGCGCGTCGGTCTCGGGAGCAGCCTGTGTGCGCTCGAAAGTTTCAGAGATATTCTTGATAGAGGCGGTAGCGTTTGTTTCGTCAACGTCCGCCTTGTCGATAAGAAACTGTACGTCGCGGTCGTGGGTAAGGGTAAAAGGCGTATCGGTCTGAACGTACTTGCCCGTGTTCCAGCCGCCGTTGCGGTTGTGCGACTTGTAACCCGAAGTAGACATCTGCGTGAAGTGGAAGGTCTTAGCGTCGAGCCAGCGCACGTTCTGTGTTATGAAAGGGCTGGAGAGCGTTTCCTGTATTCTGATCTCCACCAGTTCGGGGTTCCATACCTCTGCGTAATTAAGATTCGGCATATTTCATTCCTCCATTATTTGAATTTGTTCCAGCGTTTCTGCGCTGTCTGCTTGTTCTGCGGCTTCTTTTCCTCAGCTTCGGAAGCACCCGCGCCGACCTTGAACCCGCCCGCAGCGCCTTCCTTGCCTTTCATATCGGGGTACTTCTTCACTACGGCTGAGAGCGCGGCGCTTATGTCCTTAGCGCTGCCGTTCCTGACGTAGCTTTCGGCAAGCGCCACGGCGTCCTCCATAGCTTCGGCGCTCACTCCAAGCTGCATGGCGGCTATCTGCGTTTTCAGCCGCAGTATCTCCTCGTCCTTTTCGTCGGGCTTATCCCCTGCGGGTGCGGGCTGCTCGGGTTTATCGGCAGGCTCGTCAGTGCCCTCACCGTTCTCATCAGCCTGACTATCGTCCGACGCAGGCTGTTCCTTATCGGCTGAGTTCTCATCAGCCTTGTCCGCAGGCTTTTCATCAGCCTTTGGCTCGTCCTTTTTCTCCTCGGCGGGCGCAGCTTTCTTCTCCTGCTCCTCTTCGGAAGTTTTCTTCTTTTCGTCCATGTTTTTACCTCGCTTTCTGAATAATCTATGAAAAAAGCACCTCGCATAAAAGCGGGGCGCTCAGTTCCGATATTTGGGTATAAAAATACCGCCTGACCTTGGTCAAGCGGTATCAATCTTCGATTTCTTCAAATTTAACGTTATTCGCGCATTCAGCTAATTTTCTAACTGAGATATTTCCCCAAAAATATTCCTTTGGTATCCCGTTTGGAAAAGCGGTACAACAAAATTCTCCGTTTTTATTCTTTTCTTTGATGTGCTTGCATGATGTGCAGTCTGGAATAATAACAGACATCTATTTTCGCCACCTTTCAACATATTCATCAACTAATGCCTTTACACGTTCATCAACTTTTTCATTATTGCGAATGCGAACAAAACCTTCTGCTATTGTTTCAGAACCGTCTTCAAGAATATCAGAATAGCCCGACACTCCAGCAATGAATTTCGTTCTTAGTTCTCTTTCCTTGCGAATAAAATCATCATAGCTTTTGCAATCTTGAAAGCTCATAAAATGAGCCATTTCATGCGCTATCAGATCTCTAGTGTTTTTAGAAGCAAGAATGCCTTTACTATAATTTCTATTATATATTCTTTCGTTGAGTTTGTCAAGATTTTCTTCCCAATTAAATCCCTTGTTAATAACGAAACATGATTTAAACGTTCCATTACTGTTGATAGGTTGAAATTGAAAAGGAGCTTTGCCATACTCCTCACTTATATCTTCATACACAAACTCATCGATGTGTACATTGTATGTAGATTGAATTTCTTCTATACTGTTTACAATTTCAGACTTAATGTCTTCTGGTATTTCCTTCGCACTTGCAAAATCACCCTCTACATAAATTTTCTTACTTACATTATCTGTATACGCCTTTTCCCTCTCAAACTCCCGCCTAAGCACATCCCTGTTGGCATTCACGAATTCGCCAAGCTCGCGCTCGGCGGCGTTCAGTTTGCGGCGGTACTCCTTTGCGGCGGCGGGGTCAAGCGTGCCTGCTTCCAGCCTTTTGAGCCTGCGTATGTTTCGCTCCATCGCCCGCTGTTTCTGCTCCAGCTCGCGTTCGCGCTTTATCTGCTCGGCGGGTATCGGCTCGGGCGGCTGCGTTACGCCGTGTATGTACTGCCCCATGGTGTGGCGGCAGTTCGGGTGGAAAAGCCCGCCGCTTATCGCGTGCGAGAGCAGTGTGAACCATTCGCCGCAGTAGTTCGACTTTCCCCGCACGCCGTCGCTCTCGCCCTGCCACACGGTGAATACGTCGTCGATATACACCCGCCCCTGCCAAGGTTCGCAGGTCTTTGAGCAGGCGCTGTACTGCGAGATGAGCACGGTATCATACCCCAGCTCGGCAAAGCGCTTAGCCCTTCCTTGCAGAGCCGCACGCGCCGATGTCGTCCGCAGCGCCATATGCACATAGTCGGCTATGTTCACCCGCCGCCCGTCGCGGTAGACTATGCACTTTATCCCCTGCTCGAGGAAGTCGCGCACCGCTTCGTCTATCGCCTTTTCAAGCGGCATTTCGCCCACCGCCTGCGCCAACTGTACACGGTTGAGCGTTTGCCTGTAAACGTCGTCCATCGTGCGCAGGGCGGCTGTTTCCGCGCGCTGTTCAATCTCGGTGATGTCCTGCATAAGGCTTTCCATCTTCGCTTCGTTCACGCCGAAAAAGTGCACGCTGCCGCTGCTGCTGACGGGCGGTGCTTCGCTTATCTGCTGCTGAGTCTGCGCCGTTTCCTGCTCCGCCAGCCGCTCGCCCTCGGCGAATTGCTCTTGCATAAGCTCGCGGGTCTGCGCGTCTATAAGATCGGCGTAATCGTCCATCACGGCGCGGTTCTCGCGGCGGAACTGCTCCAGAGCGTGCAGCTTCTCAGCCTGCCATGCGCTCCACTCAAAGCCCTCGCGGCTCTCTAACTGCTTGTGCTTTTTCAAACAGCGTTTCAGCGCGGCGCAAAGCCGCACCTCTATCTCCTCGAATATCTTCGCGATGTCCTTGAAACTAAGCAAGCTCGTCACCTATCGAGGTCGGCGCGCCATCTGTCAGCCCTTTTTCGTGCATCAGCCGCTTGACCTCGCCCGCCTTCCATTCGTCGCTCTTAGAGCTGCCCCATAGCTCTTCCACCTGCGTCTGCACCGACATTACGCCGTATGTGCCCGCCTTGCCGACTGTTTCGACGCGGCTGCCGAAATCGGGCGCGCCGTATTCGCCGAAATCCGCCGCCGATTCATACTCCGCGGGCGCTCTGCCGCGCATATTGTCGTATGTTTTAAGCATGGCGCACACAAGCTCTGGCAGCGCCTTTTCAAGCGCAGTTGTTATAGTGTTTCGCGTGTTTCCCGTAACGTCTTTCTTCTCGCGCTGGGCTTCCGCGGAGGACATCTTGCCTACGTCTATCCCGAGCGTTGCGGGCGACACAAGCCCTTGCAGGCACATCAGCAGACAGCTCGTATAACTCGCCGTGAAAGCCTCGTACTTGATGTCGGGCTGAACTACCTCTATCTTCGGCGAAACGCCCTCTTGCAGCGGCTGCATGATGCTGATGTAGCTGTTGCCGAACTGCTCGGGCGCTAGGGGTCTGCCGTTTTCGGGGTCGCGCGGGATAAGCGTTTCGGGTATGTACTGCTTCACGCGCCCCGCTCTGATAGCGTCCCACCACTGCGAGATCACCTCGTCCAGCGCGTCGAAGCAGTCTGATTTGCCGCCGTCGAAAATGCTCTTGCCCCTGTTCGGATATTTCTTCGAGACGTAAAATCTCAGCGGTACAGCCATTATATACCCGCCTGCGAACTCGGCGCGCGGAGGTATGCCCGCAAGCTGCGGCACGCTTTCGAGCGGCACTTCTTTCTCGCCGCTGTAAAGACGGCTCTCGATGTACCCCTTGCCGTAGCGCTCCTCGAGGTGAAATCTCTTAGTGCCAGCGGTGTGTTCGGAATGGAATATCACTTCGCGCAGCACCCCGCGCGAGCAGTTGTATTCGACCTTATCCGCGCCGACGAACTCTACTATCGGCGTATCTGAAACGGCGGGGTCTACCGAGATCTTGAAAGCGCCGTCGCCGTCAACTAAAGCAGCCGCAACGGCCTGCCCCGTAAGCTCGGCAAAATCGGTGTGCTCGCAGATATGCGCGAAGTCTGCACCCCGCAGAGCGCGTGCAGGCGGTAGCGGGAGCGGCTTCCGCGCCCGACATTTCCGAAGAAAAGATGGTGCGCCGCATGACATCGACGACCGAGAACATCACGCGAAGTTTTTACGATGATTACGTTGAAACTAACGTGAAATATCGCAGTGAAG
>OHFM01000614.1_pt1 | contig 13882 bp, 10 predicted proteins | sample 1567511 | NCBI WGS metagenome assembly OHFM01 (sample SAMEA3879571, study PRJEB24766) | human gut metagenome | biome: human-associated habitat; feature: feces | place: USA | collected 1985/1987
CGAAGATATTGTCAGAGGTAGATTAGTTTCATTGTTGCTGTTTTTCCGTGTTACTCGATCTGCAAAATCAGACAATTTCGCTGCTCTCCATGGTTCATCGAAGCCCGGAAAGCGGAGTTTCGGGCGCTTCTCAAGACCGTTACTTGAGGATGCATTTGCCATAATTATTTGCCCTCCACGTCAAAGGGGAAGTCCAGCCCCAACTCATCAAAAAACGGTTTCAATTCTGCATCTATATCCTTAATTTCAGATTGCAGCTTGCGAATCTCTGCCGCAACTTCATTCAAGTCAATCTCAGGTTCTGGCTCAAAGGTATCAACATAGCGAGGGATATTCAGGTTAAAGCCGTTTTCTTCAATCTCCTTCATAGTTGCAACATGAGCATATTTATCGACATCCTGACGACGCTCGTATGTTTCAACAATCTTGTCGATATCGCACTCCCGAAGGATGTTCTGGTTCTTTCCAGCTTCAAAGTCACTGGAAGCATCGATGAAAAGAATGTTGTCAGAGTTACCATTGCGTTCTCTCTTGAGAACAAGAACACAGACAGGGATACCCGTACCGAAGAACAAATTTGCAGGCAGACCAATCACCGCGTCCAGAACGTTCAATTTCTGAATAAGGTGTTTGCGAATTACTTCTTCCGCCGCACCACGGAACAGGACACCATGCGGCAGAAGAACGACGGCTCGTCCATCCTCATCCATGTGATAAACCATATGCTGAACGAAGGCAAAGTCAGCCTTGCTCTTCGGAGCAAGTTTGCCATACTCATTGAAACGCTCGTCCTCCATGAAGTGCATATCGGCAGACCAGTTTGCAGAATAAGGAGGATTGGCAACCTGAACACGGAACTTCATGTCTCCGAAGTAGTCATGCTCCAAGGTATCACCGTTGAAGATGTTAAAGTTGCGATATGGGATGCCGCGCAGAATCATGTTCATTCTAGCGAGGTTATAAGTCGTGGAGGTCAATTCCTGTCCGTAATAGTTTCTCACGTTGGCATAGTTCTTGAGGCGCAGCAGCAGTGAACCAGAGCCACAAGTGGGGTCGGCTGCATCCTTGACATCCGTGAGACCAAGGCAAGCCAGACGGCAAAGCAATTCGGCAGGACCGGATGGCGTATAGAACTCACCGGCTTTCTTGCCAGCAGTTGCAGCAAACTGACCGATCAGATATTCATATGCGTTACCAAGAACGTCAATTTTGGTATCATCCACGCCGAAGTTGATTTCGTCCAACGAAGCGATGATCTTTGACATAACAGCACTTCGGTCTTTGACAGTATGACCGAGCTTTGAGGAATCGAGCTGCATATCAGAAAACAGACCATCAAAGTCTTCCTGAGAATCGTTTCCGATTGTGGACTCCATCAGCGCATTGATTGCGCTCTGCAAGAACTCAATGTCGAAGGAGCGGTTTTCTACCATCTTGACCATCTTGCGGAACAAATATTGCGGCTCAATGACATAGCCGAGATCGCGCAGCGCCTCTTCGATAACGGCGGTTTTGTACTCTTCATCCGCCCACGCCTCTTCATATCCGATACCGTCATCCTTGAGAAGATTCGCCATATACTTCTCTGTCCGGTCGGAAAGGTAGTAGTAGAAGATCATGCCCAAGATGTAGTTCTTGAACTCATATGCTTCCATGTTTCCGCGCAGGGCATTTGCCATTGCCCATAGCTTATTGCAAAGTTCTTTCTGATGAGCCTGAATCGAATTATCCATTTGTCCCTCTCCTTATTGGTATTTTTCTGTGTGCTGCCGGATAAAATCAACGATCCGATTTACAAGGGAACGTTTCTTCAAAAGCGGCAAAGGCTTCTCAATCCTGTCTCGAATATTTCCTGCATCCATTGTTCCAGAAAACTCATATTCCGAAATAATATCCGTCAGCATGGATGCGTCAATATCTTCGGTCTTTGCAAAAGCGACGATTTCTTCGCGCTTTGCTTCATTTTCAAAGTCGTTATAGGCTGCATCAATTTCATCCGCACTTTCCAAGCCGACAACAACACGATCCAAAAATGCTTGCAGGATTTCAACTTTCCGGAGCAGCTGCGGATTATCTGTTCTGCCCAGCTCGTCCTTGATGTGCTTAATGTCGTAGTCCTTCTGTTTGGGATCGTCAAAATGGATGTTGCGGATCAAGTTCATGATGTATGCCACATTGATTCTGTCGCTCTCCATCAGTTCGATGCAGAAGTCAACATCGTTCAGGACAGAGACAACCTCGCGGTCTGTTTTTTGCCTTGAGTAGAGCATAAGGTATTTACTCTTATAGTCCTGGTATTCCTGCTCGGACATGATAAGAGCCCCCTGATCAAAACTGAACTCAATAAAAGTCTGCAACGATTGGAGATACTTTGTCAGTTCACGGAACGTCACAACAAACTTCTTCTGATCGTCCTCGTTCTGCATCGTGTCCACGGACTCAGGAAACAGCGCAATTTCCTTGAGTTTCATCACCATTTCGTTAAACTTCTCCACAAAGTATTGATATCCCGGCACAACAATGCCGGAGGTATCCTGACTCTTAGAAAAAAGCGTCAATGCCTCATCGGTGCGTTTTTTGAGGTTACGATAGCAAATAATAATACCAAAGGGCTTTGTTTCCTTCTCAACACGGTTTGTGCGGGAATAGGCTTGCAGCAGATCATGATACTTCAAGTCCTTGTCCACATAAAGGACGGAAAGCCTTTTGCTGTCAAATCCGGTCAGGAACATATTCACAACGATGAGAATATCAAGTGGCTTTGTTTTCTTTCCCTTTACCCGGTCAGAAATATCCTTGTGATAAGCCGAGAACGTATCTGTGGAGAAATTGGTTCCGTACATCTCGTTATAGTCCTTGATAATGCGCTCCAACGAATCGCGGCTATGTTCATCTTTGCCCTCGGCATCCTCGTTCTGCCCATAGGAGAAGATACCGCTGATATTCAGATCATGCTTGATTTTTTTGAAAATGTCGTAGTACTTAACAAGGGCATCAATAGAGGACACGGCAAAAATAGCAGTGTACTGTCCATTTCGGGTTTTCGCTTTGTGGTTCTGAATAATGTGGTTAGCAATCAAAGACATTCGCTCATCGGACATATAGAGTTCGCCTACATCAATCCCATCTGCCATTGTGGGATCGTCCCAGTCGAAATCACCCTCCATCGTCTTGATGTACTCAATATGGAAGCCAAGAACATTGTTGTCAAAAATAGCGTCTTTAATGAGGTAGGAGTGCAGGCATTCCCCGAACAGCTTTTCTGTTGTCTGCGTTACTTTTCCCTCAACTTTACCGTTGACTTCAAAGCGTGGCGTTCCTGTAAATCCGAAAAACTGTGCTTTCGTAAAGTGGCGAACAATATCCTTGTGCATATCACCGAACTGGCTGCGGTGGCACTCGTCAAAGATGATCACAACATGCTTCTGGTAAACTTCATGCCCCGGATTTTTCTTGATGAAGGTCGCCAGCTTCTGGATGGTGGTAATGATGATATGAGCTTCCGGGTTTTCCAACTGGCGTTTCAGAATCGTGGTGCTGGTGTTGGAGTTTGCCGCTCCCTTCTCGAAGCGGTCATACTCTTTCATGGTCTGGTAGTCCAAGTCCTTGCGGTCTACCACAAACAGCACCTTGTCGATGTAGGGCAGCTGCGATACCAGCCGTGCCGTTTTGAAGGAGGTCAGCGTCTTGCCGGAGCCAGTGGTGTGCCAGATGTAGCCGCCGCCCTCGATGGTGCCATACTTTTTGTAGTTGTTGGCGATCTCGATGCGGTTCAATATCCTCTCGGTTGCCGTGATCTGATATGGGCGCATCACCATCAGCATCTTTTCTGAGGTAAAGATGCAATACCGGGTCAGCACGCTCAGGATCGTGTGCTTTGCAAAGAATGTCCGGGTAAAGTCGATCAGATCCGTTAGCACGCGGTTGTTTGCATCGGCCCAGTAGGAGGTAAATTCAAAGCTGTTGCTGGTCTTTTCCTTTTTCGTCTTGCCGTGTTTGGCGTCCTTGATGGCATTGTAGCGGGTGCTGTTGGAGTAGTACTTGGTATTTGTGCCGTTGGAGATCACAAAAATCTGCACATACTCGTACAAACCACAGCCCGCCCAGAACGAATCCCGCTGGTAGCGGTTGATCTGGTTGAACGCCTCCCGGATGGCCACCCCGCGCCGCTTCAGTTCCACATGAACCAGCGGAAAGCCGTTGACCAGAATCGTCACATCGTAGCGATTATCATGCCGCGCACCGTCCGCCTGCTTCACCTCATACTGGTTGATGACCTGCAGGCGGTTGTTGTGGATGTTCTTCTTGTCGATCAGCGTGATATTTTTGGAACTGCCATCATCCCGGTGCAGCACCTGCACATTATCTTCCTGAATCTTCCGGGTCTTTTCGGGAATATGCTCGTTGGGGTTGGCAATCACATCGCTAAAAAACTGCCGCCACTCCGTATCGGAAAACTGGTAGTGGTTCAGCTCTTCCAACTGGCTGCGGAGGTTAGCAATCAGTTCATCCTCGGTATGCAGCGGCAGATAGGTATAGCCCTGCTCGCACAACAGCCGGATAAACTCTTTTTCCAGTTCCGCTTCGCTCTGGTAGCTGTCAGAGCGCACCTTGGAGGGTTCATAGGCAGCAACAACGGTATCCTCATTGGTAGCCGCAACGATATTGAAAAAGGACATTTTCACACCCGCCTTTTACTCATACAAACCTGCTTCTTCTCGTTCCACTCGAATATCTCGCAGTTTTCTTCCCTGATAAAGCCAATGCACCGGCCCTTGTAGCGGATAGGTCGTCTGCATGATTTTTTGAGCCAACGCAGAAAGCGAGTAGGTCTTACCCTGATACTCAATTTGCCTATCATCTTTTACAACGGCTACAACCTCAGGATGATTTTGCAGCACGATCTCTGCCCCCATCGGAATACCGCATTTAATAAATGAGAACGGGGCTTTGCGTTCTTTTGCTTCTTCCTGAATTTCAGCCGCAACTTCTTCGTCTGCAATCTCATGGCCTTCCGGGGTAAGGCGCTGCAGTTTGTCCATTGTGCCGCTTAATTTTGCAATGCTCTCCAAAAGCGCATAAGCATCCTCTTTTGTCATTGCATAAAACTCTTTTGTTCTTGTCTTGCCATCGAACGTATCAATAGCACGCAAATCAGGATTCAAACGGTCAATCAGGCTATGCAGTTCTTTATCTTGTAGCGGAGTCGAAACATCATAAGTAGCATATACCCGAAACGCAAATGGGATGCACTCGCTCCGATTCAACTGTTTCAGTCGATTTTCGATATTGGTCGCATAGCCAATTTTTACATAATCGGGAAAAGAGGGATTTGTCAGGATATAAATTACACCTGCCTTTTTTGCTGCACTCACGTTGCAGCCACCTCCTTAAACGTCAACAATTTATCTCGATAATATTCATACTGCTTTTGTCTTGCTTCAATCTCCGCTGGCAGGCCGCTGGTCAAATCATTGCAAAGATCATCCAGTTGTTTTAACACTTCAGTAATTCGGTTTTGTTCCTGCAAGGATGGAACCGGGATTCTTATTTTCTTCAGTTCTCCCATCGGTACACTCTGAACTGTTCCTCCTGCCGCCTTTTTCATGTACTCTTTTTTTATAAAGTCCGTCATTAAAATGTAACGTAAATACATTGGTTTAATCATGGTCTGGTTCGGCTTAATTGCATATACTCCCTCTTTGATGTTCCAGTTGGAGGGTTCTTTTTCAATTACAGCCGTTTCACCAATCGTTCCTGTGCCTGAAAACAGCACATCTCCTACTTCCAGATTGGAGCGGTTATTGCACAGTTTCCGGGCTTCATCATTCATTCGGTCAGTCTTTTCCGACGGTACAATTTTTCCGTCTTTCATTTCCCGAATCGTAATATAATAATTCGTTGCATCTTCTGTATTGAGCTTAAAGAATTTTCGTGGATTCAAGCCAGTATTTAGAGAAACAATCACATCACCAAGTTCCAACCATACACAGCCATAAACATACTGAACAAGCTTAATCAGTGCTCTGCTCTGCTCTGCTCTGCTCTGCTCTGCTCTGCTCTGCTCTGCTCTGCTCAAAATTGTGTTGCCATTTTCTGCAAATGTCAAGAGCTTATCTCGGTAATACTCGTACTGCTTCTGCCGGGCTTCAATTTCAGCAGGCAAGCCAATATTGAGGTCAGAACAGATTTTCTCAAAGTTGTCCAGTACATTCACAATGCGTTTTTGGACATCGAGAGGTGGAACCGGAATTTTTATTTTCCCCATAACATTGCTCATCAATTTGGGATTTCCCATCCCCTGCACAACATATTTTTTTGCCACCAATTTTAGTGCGAAGTATAAGTATCTAATATTTATCTCTGAATTTTTAGGTTTCAATAGTCCACAAACATTTGTAATATTAAATCTACCTTTCCTATAGAACACAGTTCCGGCATTTGCGCCATCAGTAGTCCATGTTAGATATTCGCCATCATAGTCAAATGTCGAAATCCATCCAAGCACTCCATTATTTTCTGTCTGTGAAGAATAGACTGGGTATTCGCCATAATTTTCTTTGATAAAATCTTTTGAAATCACCTTTCCCCTGCTAATTTCACAGATATTCTCTACTGTGCAAAAGTTCACCTTCGTCGTTTTCCGCTCCAACAATCTATCTCTATAAAAATCATACTGTTTTTTTCTGGCTGTAAGCTCCGCTGTAAGCTCCGCTGTAAGATTTGTGAAATTGTCTAAAATGCGGACAATTTCACACTGAACTTCAATCGGTGGAACTGGCACTTTAATCTCACGAATGGCAGGAACACTTGAATGAACAACCTTACTTTTAACTTTTCCTTTGCTCTTTTGCTGACGTGCATCTGTTGTTGCTAATGCATAGCTCAAATATTTAGGATTCTGATTATGTTTCAATACAACAATATCTCCACCCGCCAAACATTTCTCATGCCCTATATATACACAGCATTTCGCAATATCGTCTACGCTTTCTCCTGTGATTGCAAACAGAATATCTCCATGCTCAAAGTATTTCTTACTCAACAATTTTGATTCATCTGTATGCGACACGCATTTGTCAAACCACACGCCATAGGTCGTATAAATTTCACCATATCGCACACACGGCGTTCCCTCAGCAGTTACTTGGTCGCGCGTTATTCCTGCACCTCTATAAATATCGACTGCAATTTCACCCAATGTTTTGTATTCCACACCATTCGGGCAGAGCTCCCTGATCAGGTCATCCAGCTTACTCATAATACTCCTTCTTTTCTAAGAAGTTCCGTCAATTTTTGTTCTTCCCGTTTATTTCGAGGTACAACAGTTGGAACATCCATTTCATCTAATACGCCAAGTTTTCGCATCTTTACAATCTTTGCTAGTTCCGTTTGGTTAATAGAAACCCATATATTTGTTCCATAGAGTACATTTGTTCTAATACAACTATCCTGCATTTTTTGAAAGGTTTCTTCAATTACAATTCCTGTTTGAAAAATAGTTGCATATTTCATGCGTTCATTTTCTGGAATATCTCTAATTTGTTCAGTGTCCCTGAATATAGTATATATTTCTCCCTTTTCTGTGCCTTTTTCTCTTCCAGTTCTTTTTCTTCCCGGATGCTTTATATTTAATGCCCGTTCTTCCTTTTCCTTTGTGATTCCATTTACCATTCGATATAGCTTTGCATCAAATATTAAATAGTCTAATGTAAATTCCTCCGGCAAATATGAAGAGCAACATTCTTGTACTGCTGCAAGCTGTCGTTTCATTTCTCCAGCCATTTCTAAAATAGAGCCATACTGCTTTCTTTTATAGTCTGTATCTTTATGTGCATAATTTTTATCGCGTTCATAGTAGACTGATTCAATTACATTATCTTTACAAATTTCCTTTTTCTTTTTAGGATAGCATTTATCTAATACTACACAAGCATCAACGTAAAACTTACGCCTTATTTCATTTACAAGTTCTTGAATATCTATCATTGATACATCTTCACTATTTTCGGCCACATAAAGCAATGTATCAATCGACTTTTTAGCATCAAGCAAATACCTCGCAAGTTCCCATTTTTTCATTAGGTCACTCACCACTTTCCTCCAAATACCTGTCAAAATCGCTCTGGTACAGCCGATCCTGCACCACACGGTACTTTTCAAACTCCGTTTCGGCGTGCATCTTTGCCAGCTGCGCCGAGATTTTGCCTGCGTCCTTCAGCACTTCCAGATCATCTGCCTGCAAATAGATATCCAACCGCTTGGCCCAGTCCTCCATGGTCATGGGGATATGACGGCGGGCACGGTTCTCGGCAAGGTCAAGGTATGCCGAAACAATCAGCTCCATGGACTTCATTTCATCTTCGGTCAGATAGTTTTTCGCCACCGAAACATCGCTCTTTTTAATTTTGCCGTTGGGAGCGTCCTTCCATGTGTGAAGCCCCATGTGCGGCTTTTCGGCATCGGCACGCTCATAGATCAGCTCTGCCGCCGTATGGCGATGCACGGCATAGTGCATCTTATTCTGCACCTTTGCAAAGAACTCTTTTGTGGTCAGCGCATTGCGGTCATAATCCAGCGAAGTAGCGTAAATGTCAGTGAGTTTCTGGTAGAAGTTGCGCTCCGAAATACGAATTTCCCGGATGCGCTCCAACTGCTCTTCAAAGTATTTCTTGGTCAGGACTGTGCCTCCGTTTTTCAGGCGTTCCTCGTCCATTGCCCATCCCTTGATGGTGTACTGCTCCACGATCTGGTTCGCCCAGACACGGAACCGCACCGCCCGCTGGTTGTTCACCTTGAAGCCGACCGCAATAATCATTTGCAGATTATAGTGGTTCACGCTGCGAGTAACCTGTCGGCCACCCTCATTTTGAACTATTCGGAATTTCCGAATAGTTGCCGCTTCGTCCTGCTCATGGTCAGCATAAATCTTTTTGATATGCTCATTGATGGTCGGAAGCCCCACATCGTAAAGGGTCGCCATCATCTTTTGCGTCAGCCAGATGTTTTCATCCTCGTAGCGCATCTCGATGCTGTCCTTGTCCTCCCCTGTGGAGGCAACAAAAGTCAAATATTCCGCCGCAGAAGAACGTACCAATGCAGAATCTTTCTTTTCGCTTTCCATCTCAGCCCTCGATTTCTGCCACGATCTGGTCAATGGCGGCCCGCAGTTCGTTTTCTCGTGCTACGATTTGTGCAATTTCAGCGTTCAGCTTTACAATGTCGATCTTCTCACGGGTGTCCTTGGCTTCCACATAAGTGGAAACAGACAGATTGTAGTCATTTTCCTGCACCTCGGAATACTCCGCCAGATGGGAGAAGTGTGCTTCTTCTGCCCGCTGTGCAAAGGTGTCCACTATTTTGTTAATGTTTTCCGGCGTGAGTTTGTTGTTATTGGTCACCTTGACGCACTCGGAAGAAGCATCAATGAACAGCACTTTATTGTCCGTTTTGCCCTTTTTCAGCACCATGATGCAGGTGGCAATACTGGTACCAAAGAACAGGTTGCTCGGCAACTGGATGATGCAGTCAATGAAGTTGTTGTCCACCAGATACTTGCGGATCTTCTGCTCTGCGCCGCCACGGTACATGATGCCGGGGAAACAAACGATTGCCGCCGTACCGTTGGAAGCCAGCCATGCCAGCGAGTGCATAATAAAGGCCAAGTCTGCCTTGCTCTTCGGAGCCAGCACACCAGCCGGAGCAAAACGCGGGTCATTGATGAGCAGCGGATTCTCGTCACCGGCCCACTTGATGGAGTACGGCGGATTCGATACGATCAGCTCAAAAGGTTCATCATCCCAGTGCTGCGGATTGGTCAGCGTGTCCTCACAGGCAATGTCGAATTTGTCAAATTCAATGTCGTGCAGGAACATATTGATGCGGCACAGGTTGTACGTTGTGATGTTGATTTCCTGCCCAAAGAAGCCGTTGCGCACGGCATCCCGTCCCAGCACCTTTTCTGCCTTCAGCAGCAGCGAACCGGAACCGCAGGCCGGGTCATATACCTTGTTGATTTCCTTCTTGCCTACCGTACCCAGCCGGGTCAGCAGCTCCGAAACATCGGCAGGCGTAAAGAACTCGCCGCCGGACTTGCCCGCATTGCTGGCGTACATGGTCATCAGGTATTCGTAGGCATCGCCAAAAGCATCAATGTCATGCTCTTTCACATCGCCAAGGTTCATATCTGCCACGCCGTTCAGCAGTTTCACGAGCTTCTCATTGCGCTTGGCAACGGTCGCCCCCAACTTGTTGCTGTTCACATCGTAATCATCGAACAACCCTGCAAACTGCCCCTCGGAGGAGCTGCCCTTTGCGGATTCCTCAATGTGCCGGAAGACTGTTTCCAGCGTTTCGTTGAGGTTTTCATCGCTGGCCGCTTTTGCCCGTACATTGCAGAACAACTCACTGGGCAGGATGAAGAACCCTTTTTCCTGTACCAGCCCTTCCCGTGCCTGCTCTGCCTCTGCATCAGGCATATCCTCATAGCGGAAGTCCGGGTTGCCTGCATCAATTTCGCCCTGATTGATATAGCTGGCAATGTTCTCCGAAATATAACGGTAGAACATCGTACCGAGAACGTAGCTCTTGAAATCCCATCCGTCCACTGCGCCGCGCAGATCATCCGCAATCGCCCAGATTGCACGGTGCAGCTCTTCGCGTTCCTGCTCTTTTTTGGTGTCTACCATTTTTATTTCCTCCATCAAATGCGGATTTCCGCATTGTTTTCTTTCATTTTAACATAGTAAATGTACCACTATTGGTACACCATGGTGTTTTTCCCAAAAAGGATATACTTTCCCTTTATACTATCCTAGTAAAGCGTACCACAGCTTTTCCGTGATTGCAAGCCGATAAATATTGCTATTGCATTTTTTGTCGAATTATCGCTTATATGTACAGAACCCCGCCAGCATTCGCTGACAGGGTTCTGCTATGCTTACAGCTCTATGCTGTTCTGCCTGTTCTTCTTCTGGCTCCTATCTGTGGTCTGCTCCTGCTCCCTCATAAGCCCAATGACCTGCTGCATCTTTTCGGCACCGAAATAGTTCCATACTCGCCTGAAATCACGTTTCATCGCATAGAGCTGCAAATTCTCAGCTTTTACCTGTTCCAGCTGCTGGCTCAAGTGGCGGGTAGCCTTCTTCTCGTCCTGATAGAAATACTGGTACTTATCCCTCTCGTTCTTAACCTCCCAGTACTTCCGATGGAGGGCAAAGAGTACCTTCACCAACTTCTGGATCAGCGGCATGGCCTTCTTCTCCCGATAGCTCTTGGCGGTCTCAAATGTGGCTGCTTCTGGCACCCATTCTTCTGGCCGCTGGGAGTATTGCGCTGACAGGTTTTCCAAACCTTCCATAATGGGAGCCAGCTTGTTCAGCTTCTGGCTCTGCTTCTGGTAGGTCAGCTCTGCTTTCTGTACCCGCTGTTCAGCGGCTTCTACGGCTGTCTGCGCTGTTTCCAGCTGTTCCTGCATCTCGGTCAGGTCGGTCTGGCACTCCTGCTTGGCAGCTTCCAGAGCCGCTACCTCTTTACTACGCTCCTGCTTTTTGAAGTCCAGCACAGACAGGTGCTCTTCGTGGGTGCCTTTCTGTTCCCACTCGATGCCGTGCCGCTCCATCACGGCGGCAAGCTGCTCTTTCTCGGCGTTGATCCACTGGTTCAGCTCGGATTCCCGTTTAGAACCGCCTGCAAAGCCCAAGGCTTTCAGCGCCTGCTTCAGGGACACCTTGGTGTCCAGTCCTTTGCCTTTCCAGCCGGACACATACGGCACGAAGTCGATGTGCAGATGGGGCGTAGCTTCATCCATGTGGAGGAAAGCCCCGAACACCCGCAGTGTCGGGTTCCGCTCTTGGAAGCCCTGCATATACTCGTCCAGCAGTTCCTTTGCCAGTGCGCCATTCTCGGTCAGGACACCCATATCATCTTTGTTGCCGATCTGGACGATCAGCTCATGGAAAAGCTTTTCCTGCTTGCCTGTCCGCAGGTGCTCATAGTAGTCGTTGATACAGCGGTCCTTGCGCTTCTGCTTGGCATTGTAACGCTTCACTGCCTCGTCAAACAGTTCGTGGTACACCTTCTGAATCGGTTCATCCCGGTACATAACATTCAGACTGCTGCGCTTCGGGTCTGCGTTTTCAGCGGTGAAACTTCTCCGGTTATGGTTGAGGGAGCCGGGACCCCGCATTGCGGAAATGGTTCTTTTCAATCGCACGTCCTTTCTCTGTGGAAGTAACTGGTGCCGGACACGGCAAAGGCTTTGTTACTTTCGTCGAAAGTAACGCAAAAGCACTTTTGACAGACGTTCCGTCCATCAAAAGATGCCTTTGCGCCCTGCCGGGGGCCTCCGTCTGCGGACGGGGTTTCGCTGCATCTCGCCGCTGCCCGGCCCAACACCACCTTCCTGTGTGATTGCATTCACAGGAGCGTGACACGCTCCTGTCCTCTGCCAATAGAGGAACTCACCAGCGGAAGCTTTCTGGCACGCCTCGTCTGTCCAGATACTCCTGCCGAGCCTGCTCCCGCTGTTCCTCGGTGGGTGCTGTCTTGTACTGGGCATACAGCTCATGCCGCAGCATCGCATCCAGTTTTTGCTCCAAGCCCTGTTCAATAACCTCTTCGTACTCATTTTCGCCGCTCAAATGATAATGCAGCAAGGCAACGAAAAGTTCCTGCGAAATCTGCACATTTTTCATCGTTATCACCATACCGTGTCGGTTGTGTCGATTGTGACGGTATTTTACATAGTAGCAAAAATACCGTCACAACCGTCACGAATCGTCACGCCCCAGAATTTTCCAGCGTTAATTTGACCACTCTGCCCTCATGGGTGCGCCTGCTTTCGTACCGAATCCCATAGTCGTTGTAGAGCCTGTCGGCACTCACATTCAGCTTCCGGGTCAGGATGTTTGCCTGTATGCTCACACCCGGCAGACGTTCCAGCAGCTCCGTGGGCGTACCGCTCCACTCTGGCTGTTCCGGGGTGAGCATCTTTGCCACCGCTTCCAGAAGCGGGTCGGGCGGCAGCTTCCAAAGTTCCGTTTCGGCTCCTTGGAACTCCCACACGCAGCGTTCCCGGTCAAACTCCAATGTCAGCTCCTGATCCGGCTGGTCACGTCCCACGATGTCCAGTAGTGCGGTGTTGTCCGTGCGCCGCTTCTTCTGCATGATGAACGCGCCATCCGCTGCACCCAACAGACCGTTGGTGCCGGAGATCATATCAAAGCTGTCCTCGGCTTCCATCTTCCGGGTGTGATGAACCACCAGCAGGCAGATGCCGTACCTGTCGCTGAAAGTTTTCAGTTTGGTCACGATCTCGTAGTCGCTGGCGTAGCTGTATCTGTCACCGCCGATCTCCCGCACCTTCTGCAGGGTGTCGATGATGATGAGCCGTACATCCGGGTGCTCCCGGATGAAGCCTTCCAACTGCTGGTCAAGTCCCTCGCTCACGGACTTAGCCTGCGTTGCGAAGTAGAGATTGTTGGTCTCCTCTACCCCGAACATCCGGGAGAGCCGCCGCTGCAGCCGGGCGTAATCGTCCTCCAACGCCAGATAGAGGACAGTGCCTTGATGCACCTCGTACTCCCACAGCGGAAGCCCCATCGCCACATGGTAGGCAAGCTGCCCCATGAAGAAGGACTTGCCCACCTTGGGCGCACCTACGAAGAGGTAGGTGCCGCTGTACAGCAGGTCGTTCACGATGGGTTTCCGGGGTGGATAAACCGTGTCTTACAGCTCGGTCATTGATACCGTGTTCAGCCCGAAATTGTTTGACTTTTTCGCGGCTTGCAGATTGATTTGCTTGTCCGAATTTGTTATAATATTGGTGTTGATTTTGAACCTCAAAAGTCTGTTAGCCATTCATTGTTGAGTGATGCTCCCG
>OHFM01000617.1_pt1 | contig 13838 bp, 10 predicted proteins | sample 1567511 | NCBI WGS metagenome assembly OHFM01 (sample SAMEA3879571, study PRJEB24766) | human gut metagenome | biome: human-associated habitat; feature: feces | place: USA | collected 1985/1987
ACCTCCTCATGGTTTCGGGGTGCAAAGGTACGATTTTTTCGGCAAACTACCTAAATATTAAGGAGACTTTTAAAAAAGGAGGGTTGGTTTTAACTTTATATAACTATTAAAAACAAATATTATAAAGAAAAAGCGGAATTTAGCAGAGAATTTAGTCTTAGTATGTATGCTGTAGTACATTATGCCTCACCTTTTGGTGTGCCGAATGGAGCGATTGTACGTTCTTGCTCATCAGGCAACTCAATTTTACCGAAGGACTGCTCGTAGTTATAAATATTACTCTGCAATGCCTGGAGCAATCGCTTAGCATGCTCAGGTGCCATGATAACACGACTCTTGATCTGAGGTGCAGGCATGCCAGGAAGTGCACATGCGAAATCCAAGATGAAGTCTGAACTAGAATGTGTAATCAGTGCCAAGTTAGAGTATGTACCCTCTGCAACTTCAGGGCTGATGCCCATCTGGAACTGATTCTGCTGCTGTTGATTATTCTTATTTTCTTCCATAATTTTACTAAGTTAATAGGATTAAACTTTAAATGATAGTGCAAATTTACACATAATATCTGAAAAAAACGAATAATCTGCCACTTATTTTTAAAAAACATCATAAGACAACAGAAGATGGAATCCTGATTCTTTGCTTTTTTTCATCAGTTGCAGATAACAAAAGGGTGCGCCATAGACTTATGACGCACCCTCATTATACCTATTTATATATAGTACTCTATTCTACGATTATTCTCCTATTGGAGAATCAGCATAGTCGAGCACATTTTTCTTATTAGCCTGCATACGCTCATATTCTTCTTTAGAGCCTACGATGAGCTTATCCCACTGACGAAGACCAGTACCTGCAGGAATCAAGTGACCACAGATTACATTCTCCTTCATACCCTCAAGGTAATCAACCTTACCACGGATAGCAGCCTCATTCAAAACCTTAGTAGTTTCCTGGAATGATGCAGCACTCATAAAGCTCTTAGTACCAAGAGCTGCACGAGTAATACCCTGGAGGATCTGTGTAGAAGTTGCAGATACGGCATCACGAACCTGTACAAGTTTCAAGTCGCGACGCTTCAATGCAGAATTCTCATCACGCAATCTACGAGCCGTTATGATCTGACCTGGTTTGAGACTTTCACTATCACCACCATCAGTAACAACCTTCTTACCCCAGATACGATCATTCTCTTCTGCAAAGTCAAGTTTATCAACCAACTCTTGCTCCAAGAAGGTAGTATCACCTGGATCGTCAATACGAACCTTACGCATCATCTGACGTACCACAACCTCAAAATGCTTATCATTAATAGCCACACCCTGAAGACGGTAAACGTCCTGGATCTGGTTAACAATATACTCCTGAACAGCGGTAGGACCCATGATGGCGAGAATATCGCCAGGAGTTACACTACCATCAGAAAGAGGGGTGCCAGCACGTACAGCATCATGTTCCTGTACCAAGATCTGCTTAGAAAGAGATACAAGATACTTCTTCTGATCGCCAGTCTTAGATGTTACGATGATCTCACGGTTACCACGCTTTACCTTACCCATAGTTACCTCACCATCGATTTCAGATACAACAGCAGGGTTAGAAGGGTTGCGAGCCTCAAGAAGCTCAGTTACACGAGGGAGACCACCAGTGATATCACCTGCACCACCTACAGCACGAGGAATCTTAACCAAAACCTCACCGGTATTAATTGTCTGTCCATCCTCAACAGCCAAGTGACCACCTACAGGGAAGTTGTATGTACCAAGGATTTCACCATTAGCATCGATAACATCACAAGATGGAACCATTGCCTTATTCTTGGAATCGGTGATAATTTTCTCCTCCAAACCTGTAGTCTCATCGACCTCAGCACGATAAGTCTGATCCTTCTGAACGTCATTGAACTTCAATGTACCGGCATACTGGCTGACGATAACGGCGTTGAATGGATCCCAACGGGCGATAACGGTATCCTTCTCTACGATTTCACCCTCCTTGTGATACAATGAAGAACCATAAGGAACATTCAAAGTTGCAAGAATGATGTTTGTATTAGGATCCACGAAACGAATTTCAGCCAAGTGGCTTACTACCTTTTCGCATTTGATATCGTTTCCTTCCTCATCTTCCTCTACGAATGGTACTGTACTCAACTCATCAAACTCGATACGAGACTTATTCTTCGCAGCAATCTTAGCATTGGCAGCAGCATTAGATGCAATACCACCGGCGTGGAATGTACGGAGAGTCAACTGTGTACCAGGCTCACCAATAGCTTGAGCAGCGATGACACCAACGGCTTCACCCAACTGTACCATACGGGCCGTTGCCAAGTTACGGCCATAGCACTTCATGCAGACACCCTTTTTGCTCTCACAGGTGAGAACCGAACGAATTTCAACACTCTCGATAGGAGATTCATCAATAGCCTTTGCCTTAGCCTCGGTGATTTCTTCACCAGATTTGACAATCAGTTCACCAGTTGTTGGATGAATAACATCATGCACAGAAACACGACCCAAAATACGCTCATAAAGAGATGAAATAATCTCATCACCATTCTTTAAAGCTGTACAAACCAAGCCACGCAATGTACCACAATCCTCTTCGGTGATAATAACATCGTGAGAAACGTCTACAAGACGACGAGTCAAATAACCAGCATCGGCAGTCTTCATAGCTGTATCAGCAAGACCCTTACGGGCACCGTGAGAAGCGATAAAGTACTCCAATACAGACATACCCTCCTTAAAGTTAGAAAGGATAGGGTTCTCGATGATCTGCGCGCCCTCTGCACCAGCCTTCTGAGGTTTAGCCATCAAACCACGCATACCAGACAACTGCTTAATCTGATCCTTAGAACCACGGGCTCCGGAATCAAGCATCATGTATACGGCGTTGAATCCCTGGTCAGCTTCGGTCATCTCCTTCATCAAGATATTACCCAAATCTGTATTTACGTGAGTCCACGCATCAATAACCTGGTTGTATCGTTCCTTGTTGGTGATGAAACCCATATTATAGTTATTGGTAATTTCCTCAACCTCCTTGCGACCGCGCTCAACAATAGCTTCCTTCTCTGGTGGAATAATAATATCACCAAGGTTGAATGACAATCCTGCGACATAAGCCATACGATAACCTAAGTTCTTGATTCCATCAAGGAATTCACAAGCCTTAGCCATACCAACAGCCTTGATAACATTAGAAATCAAACCACGGAGGGTTTTCTTGGAAATCACATCATTGAAGAAGCCAACTTCATCAGGAATGATACCATTAACGATAACACGTCCAACAGAAGTTTCTACCATTCGTTTCTGGATTGTACCATCAACCAAGTCATCAACTACAACCTTAATCAAAGCATGAAGATCACATCGGCCCTCGTTACGAGCAATCAATGCCTCTTCAGGACCATAGAATGTCAAGCCCTCACCCTTTGCACCTGGACGAATCTTAGTAATATAGTAAAGACCAAGCACCATATCCTGAGAAGGAACGGTGATAGGCGCACCATTAGCTGGGTTGAGAATGTTATGACTCTGAAGCATCAGGATTTGAGCCTCCAAAACAGCCTCATTGCTCAATGGAAGGTGAACAGCCATCTGGTCACCATCGAAGTCGGCGTTGAACGCTGTACATGCCAATGGATGCAACTGAATAGCCTTACCCTCAATCATCTTAGGCTGGAATGCCTGGATACCGAGTCGGTGAAGCGTAGGGGCACGGTTCAACATAACCGGATGACCCTTCATTACATTCTCAAGAATATCCCAGATAACTGGCTCGCGACGATCAACAATCTTCTTGGCACTTTTTACAGTCTTTACGATACCACGCTCTATCAACTTACGGATGATAAATGGTTTGTAAAGCTCTGCAGCCATCAGTTTTGGAAGACCACACTCACCCATCTTCAACTCTGGACCTACAACGATTACAGAACGGGCAGAATAGTCAACACGCTTACCCAGCAAGTTCTGACGGAAACGACCCTGCTTACCCTTTAAAGAGTCAGAGAGTGACTTCAAAGGACGATTGCTCTCACTCTTAACAGCAGAACTCTTGCGTGAGTTGTCGAACAAGCTGTCAACAGCCTCCTGCAACATACGCTTCTCGTTACGGAGAATAACCTCAGGAGCCTTGATCTCCATCAATCGTTTCAAACGATTGTTACGGATAATCACCCGACGGTACAAATCGTTCAAATCGGAAGTCGCGAAACGACCGCCATCGAGAGGAACCAACGGACGCAATTCGGGAGGGATAACCGGTATGACTTTCAAAATCATCCATTCGGGCCGATTCCTACCCTTCGAAGCCCGGAATGACTCAACGACTTGGAGCCGTTTCAAAGCCTCGGTTTTGCGTTGCTGAGAGCCATCGGTGCTGGCACGATGACGCAAATCGTAAGACAGCTCATCGAGATCCAAACGAGAAAGCAGATCGTAGATAGCTTCTGCTCCCATCTTAGCGATAAACTTATTCGGATCGGTATCTTCGAGCATCTGATTTTCACGAGGAAGTGAATCCATGATGTTCAAATATTCCTCTTCGGAAAGCAAATCGTAAGTAGCCAAATCCGATTGAGGTCCCGGCTGTATGACAATATAACGCTCGTAATAGATAACAGCGTCCAATTTCTTGCTGGGCAATCCCAACAAATACCCAATCTTATTGGGTAACGAACGGAAATACCAGATATGAACCACCGGTACGACCAGCGAAATGTGGCCCATGCGTTCGCGGCGCACCTTCTTCTCGGTCACCTCCACACCGCAGCGGTCGCAGACGATCCCCTTGTAGCGGATGCGCTTGTACTTGCCGCAATGGCATTCGTAGTCCTTGACAGGGCCGAAGATACGCTCGCAGAACAGACCGTCGCGCTCGGGCTTGTAGGTACGGTAGTTAATGGTTTCGGGCTTCAGCACCTCGCCGCTCGACTGCGCCAGAATCTCTTCCGGCGAAGCCAGTCCGATCGAAATGGAGCTGTAACCGTTATTCACTTTATTGTCTTTATTGAATGACATAATGCAATGCTTTTTTCTTATCCTCTATATACTACTACCTACCTTCCCTTACTCCAGCTTGACCGAAAGGGCCAGACCGCGCAACTCGTGCAGCAACACGTTCATTGCCTCGGGAATACCCGGCTTGGGCAGGTTGTCGCCTTTGACGATGGCCTCGTAAGCCTTGGCACGCCCCATCACGTCATCCGACTTGATGGTCAGGATCTCCTGCAGGATATTGGCGGCGCCGAAGCCTTCGAGCGCCCAAACCTCCATCTCACCGAAACGCTGACCGCCGAACTGCGCCTTACCGCCGAGCGGCTGCTGCGTGATAAGCGAATAGGGACCGATCGAACGGGCGTGCATCTTGTCGTCGATCATGTGGCCGAGCTTGAGCATGTAGATCACGCCCACCGTAGCCGGCTGGTCGAACTTCTCGCCCGTACCGCCGTCGTACAGGTAAGTACGCCCGCTGCGCGGAATACCCGCCTTCGCCGTATATTCGTTGATCTGGTCGAGCGAAGCACCGTCGAAAATCGGCGTAGCGAACTTCAGTCCCAGCTCCTTGCCGGCCCAGCCGAGCACGGTTTCGTAAATCTGACCGAGGTTCATACGCGAAGGCACACCCAGCGGGTTCAGGCAGATATCGACGATCGTACCGTCCTCGAGGAACGGCATATCCTCGTCGCGCACGACACGGGCCACGATACCCTTGTTGCCGTGGCGTCCCGCCATCTTGTCGCCCACCTTCAGCTTGCGCTTCTTGGCGATATAGACCTTGGCCATCTGGATCACGCCCGTCTGGGGGAGTTCGTCGCCGTTGGTGAGGTTGTATTTCTCACGCTTGATCGCGGCATCGGCCTTCTTCCATTCGATCGTATAGTTGTTGATCGTCTTCTCTACCAGCGCATCGAGGTGGCTGTCGCCCGTCCACTTGCAGGTCCCCAGGTTCAGGTACCCCATCGCAACGCCCGACTTCTCGTCGGTGACTTTGCGGGAGAGCTCATCGAGCAGCTTCTGGGTGAATTTCGTTCCGGCAGGATAGAGTTCCACGCCGAAGTAATCGGTGATACCCGTAGTCGTCTTGCCCTGAAGCAGCGTATAAAGTTTGTTTACGAGCTGCTTGGTCAGGTCGGCGACCTGGGCTGCGAACTTCTCGTCGAGCTTCTCGATCTGCAGCTTCTCCGAGCTCTTTCCCGCACGCTTGTTCTCCTTGCCGGCACGGCTGTAAAGCTTCGTGTCGATCACCACACCGTGCAGCGACGGCTGCGCCTTGAGCGAAGCGTCCTTCACGTCGCCGGCCTTGTCGCCGAAGATCGCACGGAGCAGCTTCTCCTCGGGCGAAGGATCGCTCTCGCCTTTCGGAGTGATCTTACCGATCAGGATATCGCCCGGATGCACGTTGGCGCCTATACGGATAATACCGTTGGCATCCAGATCCTTGGTAGCGTCCTCGCTCACGTTCGGAATATCCGAAGTCAGCTCCTCGACGCCGCGCTTGGTATCGCGGACCTCCATGATGTACTCATCGACATGGACCGAGGTGAAAATGTCCTCGCGCTGAATACGCTCCGAAATCACGATGGCATCCTCGAAGTTGTAACCCTTCCAGGGCATGAAAGCCACCTTCAGGTTACGACCCAACGCCAACTCGCCCTTCTGCGTCGAATAACCTTCGGTCAGGATCTGGCCTTTGGTCACCTTGTCGCCCGTCAGAACGGCCGGTTTCAACGTGATCGACGTATTCTGGTTCGTACGACGGTAGCGAGGCAGTTCATAAGTCGTAATTTCCGGCTCGAACGAGCAGATCACCTCCTCTTCCGTCCGCTGGTATTTGATCTGGATCTTGGTTGCATCCGCAAATACCACCTCACCGTCGCCCTCGGCGATGATCTGGATGCGGCTGTCGGAGATCATATCCTTTTCGATACCCGTACCGACGATCGGCGACTCGCAGGTCACCAGCGGCACGGCCTGGCGCATCATGTTCGATCCCATGAGGGCACGGTTCGCATCGTCGTGCTCCAGGAAGGGGATCAGACTTGCCGCGATCGACGCGATCTGGTTCGGAGCTACGTCCATGAGCGTCACCTCCTGGGCCGTCACAACGGGGAAATCGGCGCCTTCACGGGCCTTGATGCGGTCGGGCTGCAGGAAATGGCCCTCGTCGTCGATTGGAGTATTCGCCTGTGCCACAGCCAAATCCTCCTCTTCCTCTGCAGAGTAATAGCGGATTTGGGAATTATCCATATTGACATTTCCATTCTCAACTTTACGGTAAGGAGTCTCGATGAATCCCATGTCGGAGATCTTGGCATAGACGCAGAGCGACGAAATCAGACCGATGTTCGGGCCTTCGGGAGACTCGATCGGGCAAAGACGGCCGTAGTGCGTGTAGTGCACGTCGCGGACTTCGAAACCGGCACGGTCACGCGAAAGACCGCCGGGACCGAGGGCCGACAGACGACGCTTGTGCGTGATTTCGGCCAGCGGGTTGATCTGGTCCATGAACTGCGAAAGCTGCGAAGTGCCGAAGAACGAATTGATCACCGAAGAGAGCGTCTTGGCGTTGATCAGATCCACCGGCGTGAAGACTTCGTTGTCACGCACGTTCATACGCTCGCGGATGGTACGCGCCATGCGCACGAAACCTACCGAGAACTGGTTGGAAAGCTGCTCGCCCACCGTGCGGACACGACGGTTCGAGAGGTGGTCGATATCGTCCACCTCGGCTTTCGAGTTGATGAGCTGGATCAGGTACTTGATGATGGCGATGATGTCCTCGCGCGTCAGCGTGCGGATCGCCGGATCGATGTCCAAATCGAGCTTCTTGTTGATCCGATAACGGCCGACATCGCCCAGGTCGTAACGCTTGTCCGAGAAGAAGAGCTTCTCGATCACGTCGCGGGCCGTAGCCTCGTCGGGCGGCTCCGAAGCACGCAACTGGCGATAGATATACACCACGGCTTCTTTTTCGGAGTTACACGGATCTTTCTGTAAAGTATTGTATATAATAGAGAAATCGATACCCGACAGATTCTCCTTATGCAGCAGAATCGTCTTGGCACCGCTCTCGATAATCTGGTCGATATGCTCTTCCTGGAGCACCGTTTCTCGGTCAACGATCACGTTGTTACGTTCGATCGAAACCACCTCGCCCGTATCCTCGTCCACGAAATCCTCGACCCAGGTCGAAAGAACCCTGGCGGCCAACTTGCGGCCGACGGCCTTCTTCAGAGCGGCTTTGGTCACTTTCACTTCGTCCGCGAGATCGAAAATCTCGAGGATCTGCTGATCGGCTTCGAAACCGATGGCACGCAGCAGGGTCGTAACGGGCAACTTTTTCTTACGGTCGATGTACGCGTACATCACGTTGTTGATGTCGGTAGCGAACTCGATCCACGATCCCTTGAACGGGATGATACGAGCTGAATAGAGCTTCGTACCGTTGGTGTGCATGCTCTGTCCGAAGAACACGCCCGGCGAGCGGTGGAGCTGCGAAACGATGACGCGCTCGGCACCGTTGATGACGAACGTACCACGTTCGGTCATATAGGGAATCGTACCGAAATAGACATCCTGCACGACCACGCCGAAATCTTCGTGCTCGTCATCGGTACAATATAGTTTCAATTTGGCTTTTAAGGGAACACTATAAGTCAGGCCGCGTTCCAGACACTCTTCGATCGAATAGCGGGGCGGGTCGATATAGTAGTCGATGAACTCCAGAACGAAATTGTTTCTGGTATCGGTAATGGGAAAATTCTCCTGAAACACCTTATACAGCCCCTCGTTCTTACGATTCTCGGCCGTGGTGTCCATCTGGAAAAAATCCCGGAACGATTTAAGCTGTACCTCCAGCAAGTCGGGATAAGGCACCCGGTTCTTGACTGTCGAAAAGCTAACTCTTTGTTGTGTTTTTGTCGTGGACATCGGTAAAATCCAAATTAAAGTTGAAGGTTTAAGTATTCCGGGGGAAGCCCCCGCAGCGGACCTCTTCTAATCCCGCTAATGCCCCCAGTGTAAACAGATTACACCCTGAGAGCATCCAAACTTCCAAAGACCAGACACAGCTCCTGTCGGCACTTCTAATCTTTAGACCAGAAAAGGCATAGAGCTTACAGCAGCGTAAGCCCTATACCCTGAGTTTGTCCTGAAACTTTTAAGTAGAAACTACTTAACCTCAACTTCAGCACCTGCCTCTTCGAGCTGAGCCTTGATCGACTCGGCCTCCTCCTTGGAAACACCCTCCTTGATTGCTTTCGGAGCAGCATCAACCAAAGCCTTGGCATCGCCCAGCGACAGGCCTGCGATATCCTTCACAACTTTGATAACCTGGAGCTTCGACTGGCCAGCGTTCTTCAGAATCACGTCGAATGCGCTCTTCTCAGCGGCAGCAGCCTCTCCGGCGGCGGCAGCAGGCGCTGCAACAGCAACGGCTGCAGCTGCGGGTTCAATGCCGTACTCCTCTTTGAGGATCGTAGCCAACTCGTTTACCTCCTTAACTGTCAAATTTACCAATTCTTCAGCTAATTTTTTTACATCTGCCATAAGTTCAATCTTATTAAATTTTGTTTGAATTCTTGTTTGTTAATTTCTTTCTTCGAGCGTCTTTACGATACCCGCAATCTTTTGGCCTGCATTAGACTGCAATGCAGAGATAACATTCTTCGCAGGAGATTGCAGCAGGGCGATGATATCGCCGATAAGCTCCTCCCGGCTCTTAATGTTGCACAGAGTGTCCAACTGGTTGTCGCCTACATACACGCAGCCTTCCACGTACGCCGCTTTCAGTACCGGCTTGTCGGAAGTCTTGCGGAACTCCTTGATCAGCACCGCAGGCGTCTTGCCCGTGTGGGCGAACATTACCGAGGTCGAACCCTCCAATACTTTCACCAAATCAGCATCCGCTTTCTCCACCCGCTCCAGCGCTTTGGCAAGAAGCGTGTTCTTTACGACCACCAGCTTGATGTCGCTTTCGAAGCACTTGCGACGCAACGACGCAGTCTGCTCAGCATTCAAAGCCTCGATGTTCGTAATGTAAAAGTGAGGATACTCGTTGAGCTGCTCGGCGAGGCTGTCAATGACAACCAATTTTTCTTCCTTCGTCATCTCTTAAATCCTCCCTCTTATTTAGTTTCTACTGATTTAGCATCGATCTGCAAGCCAGGGCTCATAGTCGTCGAGAGGAAAATACTCTTAACATAAGAACCTTTCGCTGCAGCCGGTTTCAATTTCATAATCATGCTGAGCACCGTATTCACGTTATCGGCAATCTGCTCCGCAGAGAACGAAATCTTACCAACTGAAGTGTGGATAATACCGAACTTGTCCACTTTGAAGTCGATCTTACCCGATTTTACCTCACTTACAGCCTTTCCAACTTCCATCGTAACCGTGCCGGTCTTGGGGTTCGGCATCAGGCCGCGGGGACCCAGAATACGACCCAGCGCCCCCACCTTACCCATCACGTTCGGCGTACAGATGATCACATCGATATCCGTCCAACCGGACTTGATCTTCTCGACGTATTCATCCAAACCTACGTAGTCGGCACCGGCAGCCTGCGCTTCGGCCTCTTTTTCCGGAGTACAGAGCACGAGAACCCGTACCTGCTTACCCGTACCATGAGGAAGAGTCACAACGCCTCTCACCATCTGGTTGGCCTTACGCGGATCCACGCCCAGACGCACATCAACATCCACCGAAGCATCAAATTTCGTAAAAGTAATCTCCTTCAGAAGAGCTGCGGCCTCCGTAAGCTTGTAAGCCTTTTCGGGCTCGACCTTCGCGTAGGCAATTTTTTGATTTTTTGTCAACTTACTCATTCTTGTAATTGCAATTACTTGTTAGGAAATTCTCCAACGACGTTGATACCCATACTGCGCGCAGTACCAGCGATCATACGCATAGCAGCCTCGATCGTGAAACAGTTCATATCGGACATCTTGTCCTGAGCGATCTCACGCACCTGATCCCACGTCACCTGACCGACCTTGTCGCGGTTGGGCTGTGCGGAACCCGATTTAGCTTTGGCTGCCTCCTTGAGTTGAATGGCTACAGGCGGCTGTTTTACGATGAAGTCAAACGACTTGTCGCTGTAAACCGTGATGATGACCGGAAGAACTTTTCCCGCCTTGTCTTGTGTTCTGGCATTGAACTGCTTGCAGAAGTCCATAATATTGACTCCTTTTGAACCCAATGCTGGTCCCACCGGGGGAGAAGGATTGGCAGCACCACCTTTGATCTGCAATTTGATAAATGCAGCAACCTCTTTTGCCATAGTTTTCCTTGGTTAATTATTCTTTTTCAACTTGTGTGAAACTCAACTCCATAGGAGTTTTGCGCCCGAATATCTTCACCGATACCGTGAGTTTCTTGCGCTCGTTGTCGACGGCCTCAATGGTACCTTGGAAGCTTGAAAAAGGACCATCTGTAACTTTGATGGTTTCGCCGACAAAGAATGGTATTTCGTTTTCTTCCTCCATCGAACTCAATTCATCGACACGCCCCAGGATGCGGCTGACCTCCTGCGGACGCAGGGGCGTAGCGATCATCTTGCGGCTGTCCTCCTTGGTGTCACCCAAAAAACCGAGCACGTTGGGAATATTACGAATGATAATAGGGATCTGACCGACAAAGGCGGCTTCAATCAATACATATCCCGGATAAGAAACCTTCTCTTTGGAAACCTTCTTACCGTTACGGATCGTATAGACTTTTTCGGTCGGAATCAGCACCTGCGAAATATACTCTTCCAGGTGGCTGTGGCGGATTTCGGATTCGATGTACTCTTTTACCTTATTCTCCTTGCCTCCGATCGTACGAACTACATACCACTGTTTCGCTGTTTCGCTCATGGTCACAAAAACAATTAACGACCGAGCTTAGCCAGGGTCCTGTAGATAGCCTCCATAATGTTCTCAAACGAAATGTCCATCGCCAAAATCACGATGGCGAAGATCAACGAAGCGACCATCACCACTACCGTCGAGTTCTGCAACTGTGCGAACGTCGGCCAGGTCACTTTATGAACCAATTCGTTATAAGATTCTTTTACGTAATTGAACATATTCTTCTTACTTTATTTTAGCAGGAGCAGAGAGATTCGAACTCCCATCAACGGTTTTGGAGACCGCTATTCTACCCTTGAACTATGCTCCTAAAAAGTAGTGCAAGTCAATCCCTGCACTACTGAAATATCCCTGGGATTAGGCGAGAATCTTCAGAATCTGACCTGCACCTACCGTACGGCCACCCTCGCGGATTGCGAAACGCAGACCTTCGTTGAGTGCAACCGGGTAGATCAACTCAACGGTGATCGTTACGTGGTCGCCCGGCATCACCATATCTACGCCTTCGGGAAGAGTAACCTCACCGGTTACGTCCATCGTACGCAGATAGAACTGGGGACGGTATTTGTTGTGGAACGGCGTGTGACGGCCCCCCTCTTCCTTCTTCAGGATATAAACCTCAGCCTGGAACTTGGTGTGCGGAGTGATAGAACCCGGTTTAGCGACAACCATACCGCGCTTAACCTCTTTCTTGTCGATACCGCGGAGCAGCAGACCTACGTTGTCACCGGCCTCGCCCTCATCGAGCAACTTGCGGAACATCTCCACACCCGTACAAGTCGAAGTCAGCGTCTTCTCCTCCAGACCGATGATCTCAACGGGATCACCTACGTGGATAACACCGGTTTCGATACGGCCCGTAACCACGGTACCACGGCCGGTGATCGAGAATACGTCCTCGACAGGCATCAGGAACGGCTTCTCGTTCTCGCGCTGCGGAATCGGAATATAGTTATCAACCGCATCCATCAGCTCCATGATCTTGTCTTCCCACTTAGCCTCGCCGTTCAGACCACCCAGTGCGGAACCACGGATGATAGGAGCGTTGTCGCCATCGTAGTCGTATTTGCTCAGCAGATCACGAACCTCCATCTCGACCAGGTCGAGCATCTCGGGATCGTCCACCATATCGCATTTGTTCAGGAACACAACGATCTTCGGTACGTTCACCTGGCGAGCCAGCAGCACGTGCTCGTTGGTCTGAGGCATCGGACCGTCGGTTGCGGCAACAACCAGAATCGCACCGTCCATCTGTGCGGCACCGGTAACCATGTTCTTCACATAGTCGGCGTGACCCGGGCAGTCAACGTGTGCATAGTGACGATTTGCAGTCTGGTACTCAACGTGCGAAGTGTTGATCGTAATACCACGCTCTTTCTCCTCGGGAGCGTTGTCGATAGAATCGAACGAACGAAGCTCAGAAAGGCCTTTTTTAGCCAGAACGGTGGTGATCGCTGCAGTAAGAGTCGTCTTACCGTGATCAACGTGACCGATAGTACCGATGTTCACATGCGGTTTGGAACGGTCGAATTTTTCTTTTGCCATAGTATAAAAGTATTAAGATTTTATAAAAATTCTGCTCTTCAAAACGTCTGTCGTTTCGCAAGAGTGACGAGCGACGCAATACCTCTCCTCAAAGAGGTTTGCATCACGCGTCAACTGCATTTCTGGAGCGGAAGACGAGGCTCAAACTCGCGACCCTTAGCTTGGAAGGCTAATGCTCTATCAACTGAGCTACTTCCGCAAAAACGCACCGCAAGGAGTTTCCCCTTCCCGATCGACTCGGAAATACAGGCAACCCGTTCGGCGCTCTTTTTGAGTGGGAAGTGATGGATTCGAACCACCGAAGGCGTAAGCCAGCAGATTTACAGTCTGCCCCATTTGGCCACTCTGGTAACTTCCCCTGTTGGTTTGCGATGTAGAGCCGATGGAGGGATTAAGACCGGGTATGTCCGTCTTGGTAAATCTGGAT
>OHFM01000619.1_pt1 | contig 13817 bp, 10 predicted proteins | sample 1567511 | NCBI WGS metagenome assembly OHFM01 (sample SAMEA3879571, study PRJEB24766) | human gut metagenome | biome: human-associated habitat; feature: feces | place: USA | collected 1985/1987
TCTACGAAACGACGGTTAATCTCTTCTACAATCTGGTAAATTCTTGGAAGAAGTCTTGAGAATAACTCAATAGGCCACTTCTCAAGCGCCTCAGCCATAATTGTATGGTTAGTATATGCACAGCAGTGTGTAGTTACTTCCCATGCCTCTTCCCAGTTAAGTCCTTCCTCATCCATGAGAATTCTCATGAGTTCGGCAACCGTAACTGTAGGATGTGTATCGTTAAGCTGGAATACATACTTCTCGTGGAACTTTCTTATATCGCTGTTAGTCTTCTTATACTTGGCAATTGCTCTCTGTATACTTGCTGATACAAAGAAATACTGCTGCTTTAATCTGAGTTCCTTACCTGCATAATGGTTATCGTTAGGATAAAGAACCTCAACAATATTCTTGGCAAGATTCTCCTGCTCAATAGCCTTGTGATAATCGCCTTTATTGAATGATTCAAGGTTAAATGTATTAACAGGTTCTGCATCCCATATGATAAGTGTATTAACAACATTGTTGCCATATCCTACAACCGGCATATCATAAGGAACAGCTATTACTGAGCGGTAATCTTCCTGAACGAACTTATCTCTTCCGTCCTCATCCTTATAGCATCTTACATATCCGCCAAACTTGACTTCATAAGAATACTCAGGTCTCTTAATCTCAAACGGGTTACCGTCCTTAAGCCAGTTATCAGGCACTTCTATCTGATAACCGTCCTTAATCTGCTGCTTGAACATACCATATCTGTATCTTATTCCACAGCCGTATGCAGGATATCCAAGTGTGGCAAGTGAATCAAGAAAACATGCTGCCAGTCTTCCAAGACCACCATTACCAAGAGCCGCATCCGGTTCCTGATCCTCTATTACGTTAAGGTCAAGCCCCATCTCATCAAGAGCCTCTTTGATATCTTTGTAAACTGTAAGATTGATCATATTATTGCCAAGGGCACGGCCCATAAGGAACTCCATTGACATATACACTACAGTTCTGACATCTTCCTTCTCGTATGTCTTCTGGGTTGCAAGCCATCTGTCCATTATGATGTCCTTGACAGAATAGCTCACTGCCTGGAATATCTGCTGCTTATCAGCTTCATCAACCGTCTTTCTGTATAAAACCTTCAGATTATCGGCAACACTCTTCTTAAATTCATCCTTGTCAAACTTTACTCCCATATTGTCTCCTTTTTCACAAGTAAATATTTACGAAAGCTTTTCAACTCCCATTGTAACACTTTCGCCGTTAATATTCCACTCTTTTGTGAATCCTTTAACAGAGTCATAACCCACCTCATCAGCAAGTACTTCTGACTTGATGAGTTCTTCATTCTTTCTTACGATTTCCTCAAGCTTATCGTTGCCCTCAAGATATACTGCAATCTTATCCATTACCTCGAATCCGGCTTCCTTACGCATCTGCTGAACCTTGCTTATTATCTCACGTACAAATCCTTCTTCAACAAGCTCAGGTGTAAGTGTTGTCTCAAGTACTACGGTTATCTGTGCGTAGCTGTCTGCAACATATCCTTCAGTCTGGGCCATATCAATAAGCAGGTCATCCTTCTCAAGGTCTATCTCCTGTCCTGCAACATTAAGCTTAAGATATCCGAGATTATTAAGCTGCTCCATTGCTGCGTTACCATCAAGCTCAGCAAGTGCCTTTCTTATATCATTAAGAATCTTGCCATACTTTGGTCCGAGTGTCTTGAGCTGTGGCTTAAATGTATATGAAGTATATGCACGGACATCATCCTTGAATTCCACATTCTTAACATTAAGCTCATCCTTAATGATATCAACGTAGAACCCGCCAAGTGTCCAAGGTGCCTTGATAAACATGTTGCCGATTGGCTGACGGTTCTTGATATTGGCTGCATTACGGCATGCACGTCCCATAACAACAAGGTCAAGAACATGTTCCATGTTATTTTCAAGTTCTTTGTCAATCTGATCTTCATGAACTTCTGGGAAGTCACAAAGGTGAATACTTTCCGGAGCATCCTTATCAATGCTGCGAACCAGGTTCTGATAAATCTCTTCTGTCATGAACGGGATCATCGGAGCTGCTGCCTTAGATACTGTAACAAGAGCTGTGTACAGAGTCATGTAAGCATTGATCTTATCCTGCTCCATTCCCTTTGCCCAGAAACGCTCACGGCTTCTTCTTACATACCAGTTACTCAGATCATCTACGAAATCCTGAAGCACACGTGCTGCCTCTGGGATTCTGTAATTGCCAAGATTATAATCTACATCTTTTACCATTGTGTTCATCTTGGAGAGGATCCACTTATCCATAACCGGAAGTTTATCATATTCCAGAGTATATTTTGTTGCATCAAAATTATCAATGTTCGCATAAAGCACGAAGAATGCATAAGTATTCCAAAGTGTTCCCATGAACTTACGCTGTCCTTCCTGAACGGCTTTTCCGTGGAAACGGTTCGGAAGCCACGGAGCACTGTTGATGTAGAAATACCAGCGGATTGCATCTGCTCCGTATTTCTCAAGTGCATCAAACGGATCAACCGCATTTCCTTTAGACTTACTCATCTTCTGTCCGTTCTCATCCTGAACATGTCCAAGAACGATAACATTCTTATATGGAGCCTTGTTAAACAGCAGTGTTGAGATTGCAAGCAGAGAGTAGAACCATCCTCTTGTCTGGTCTACCGCCTCGGAAATGAAATCTGCCGGGAACTGTCTCTCAAATAAGTCTTTATTTTCAAATGGATAATGATGCTGTGCAAATGGCATAGATCCACTGTCGAACCAGCAGTCGATAACTTCCGGTACTCTGTGCATCTCTTTACCACACTCCGGACACTTGATTGTTACAGCATCGATGTATGGGCGGTGAAGCTCGATATCATCCGGGCAGTTATCAGACATTGATTTCAGTTCTTCAATGCTTCCGATAGAGTGCATATGTCCACACTCACACTGCCAGATATTCAGTGGTGTTCCCCAGTAACGGTTACGGCTGATTCCCCAGTCCTGAACATTCTCGATCCAGTCACCGAAACGTCCTTTACCGATACTTTCCGGAATCCAGTTAATTGTATTATTATTTGCAATCAGGTCATCACGAACTGCTGTCATCTTGATGAACCAGGACTCACGTGCATAATAAATCAGCGGAGTATCACATCTCCAGCAGTGAGGATAGCTATGCTCAAACTTCGGTGCATCGTAGAGAAGTCCCCTTGCATCCAGATCTTTTAATACTTCCGGGTCTGCTTTCTTTACGAACAGTCCTGCAAACGGTGTAGACTCTGCCATGTTACCCTTTTCATCTACAAGCTGTACAAATGGAAGATCATACTTTCTTCCTACGTTGGCATCGTCTTCACCAAATGCCGGTGCGATATGAACAACTCCGGTACCATCTGTCAGAGTTACATACTCATCACATACAACGTAAAATGCTTTCTTACGCTGCTTTGCAGCCTCATCTGCCGCACACTGGTACAGTGGCTCGTATTCTTTGCCCTCCAGTTCTGTTCCCTTATACGTTGCAAGTACTTCGTAAGCGTCTTTTCCTTCTTCTGCAAGTCTTCCAAGAACGGTATCAAGCAATGCACATGCCATATAATAAACTCTTCCGTCTGCTGCCTTTACCTTTGCATAATCCTCTTTTGGATTTACGCAGAGTGCAAGGTTGGATGGAAGTGTCCATGGTGTTGTTGTCCATGCAAGAATATACGCATCCTCATCTTTGACTTTAAAGCGGACGATTGCAGAACGCTCCTTGACATCCTTATATCCCTGTGCAACTTCCTGTGCAGAAAGAGGTGTTCCACAACGAGGGCAGTAAGGAACAATCTTGAATCCTTTGTAAAGGAGTCCTTTATCCCAAATTTTCTTCAAAGCCCACCACTCAGACTCGATGAAATTGTTGTCATACGTTACATATGGATGCTCCATATCAGCCCAGAATCCAACTGTGCCGGAGAAGTCTTCCCACATTCCTTTGTATTTCCATACACTTTCTTTACATTTCTTGATGAATGGTTCAAGACCGTATTTCTCGATCTGATCCTTTCCGTCCAGTCCGAGCATCTTCTCAACTTCCAGCTCTACCGGAAGACCATGCGTATCCCATCCTGCCTTTCTCGGAACCATATAACCTTTCATTGTGCGGTATCTCGGAATCATATCCTTGATAACACGGGTCAGAACGTGTCCGATATGCGGCTTGCCATTGGCTGTCGGAGGTCCGTCATAGAAAATATAATCCGGGCATCCTTCTTTTTCATCCATACTCTTCTGGAAGATATTTTCGTCATCCCAGAATTTTTCAACTTCTTTTTCACGCTCAACAAAATTCATGTCTGTTGAAACTTTCTTATACATAGCTTTGATCCTTTCTTAAAATATATTTTGGAAAAGGAATCTTCTAAAATAAAGAAAGACCTCCGTCCGTAATAGGACGAAGGTCTGAAATTCCTTTCGTTGTACCACCTGTTACAGCATACTTGGATCTTCCCGATCCGCATATGGTATTCTTTAACGCAGAACTCACGTCAACCCTTACTCCTCGAAATCTGTCTCACCGGAATCACCGGTATGCCTGTTAAATGCTTCCGTTTCAGGGGTTGCTGCTCTGGAGTGATCTTCAAAAATCTCTTACTGATACCGGGCTTACACCTTCCCCGGCTCGCTGGGATGTTCAGATAAATCCTACTCTCTCCGTCATCGCTTTAACCTGTAGTCTTCCATACAGAATTATTATAAAGAGATTCTGCCTGCTAGTCAAGGTTTTTTCTTTTTCTGCGATGTCTTTTCCGCCTGTGCCGTCTGCTTTTTGCCTGCTTATATTTTATCCATGCAACCGCTCCCGTCACAAGTACCAAAACCACTGCGACCACAGCGATAAGCACCACCGGCCTGCTCTCTTTCTCCTTCCTGTCTGTCGTTGTGCCAGTCTTTTCTGTTCCTTTTGTTATTGTCGGTTTCTCTACCGACTTTTTATTATCCAGCGTTACATCTGCCTTCCCTACGATCTGTCCTTCATAGGTATATGTAACGGTTCCCTCATTGACGGAACCATCCTTTGCTTTAACTTCCGCTTTCAGATCTGAAAACTTCACGTTGGGGGGCAGTACTACATAAGCATTTTCCTCATCTTTATATGACCGTACTCCGTCTGCTTTTTCCAGATCTTTCAGCATCACTTTCGAGAAATTATTAAATCCATAATCAAAGATGGCTCTGGTATCCGTATACGCATCTGACCCGAAATCATATAGCACCACTGCAACCAACTGCAGCTCTCCGTTATCTGCCATCGTCACCAGGGTCGTTCTTGCCTGATCTGTATAACCGGTCTTTCCACCTTTGCAATACTCATAATAATTTGCATTCTGTGGCCAGAGCATCTTATGCTTCTGATTGACCGTTCTCACCTCATTTACCAGATTGGTCGGTGGAATCTGATGTGTCAGTGACTGTGCGATCGTCCGAAATGCTTCTTTCTGATATACTGCTGCCCCAATCAGAGCCATATCATGAGCTGTCGTATAATGTTGCTCATCATGAAGTCCATTTGCATTCGTCCAGTGTGAGCCGGTACATCCCAGTGCATCTGACTCTTCATTCATCGCCTCTATAAAGGTATTGTAGTCTCCGCCCATCTGCTTTCCAACGCTCTCTGCAACTGCATACGACACTTCATTGGCAGATGCAAGCAACACGGCATATAAAGAATCTTCCAGCGTCAATTCCTCTCCTGCACGCATCCCAATATGAGCATCTCCGTACTGCAGGAAAGAAATACTGTCCTGTGAAAATTCTACTTTATCTGTCAGTTTCGCATGATCCAGTGCAACAAGTGTAGTCAGAAGCTTTGTAATACTTGCCGGATAATGCTGCTTATCGATCTGCTTTCCATATAGGATCGCTCCACTGTTCATATCCATCACAATCGCTGAATCAGCATAAACTGCCGGTCCCTGCGGCCAGTTCGTCAGTCCATTTGAATCCGTCGGCTCTGCATAGCAAGTCTGCCGCTGGGTTTCACGATCCGCCGCTGTATCCCCCTCCTCAGCAAATATCTTTACTGCCGGGGTCAGAACAAACGCTGCTGCCAGTATTGCGGACAGACAGAGCGTGCCATATCTTTTTATATTTATCATAAAAGAGTTCCTCCGATAATCTTCTTTATTATAAATCTCGGCTCTTACTTTTTCAACTCTTTCTGACTACGATGTTTTTTATCTACGATGTTTTTTATCATTCAGAGAATTTCTGACACCTGAATCCGTGCCTGAAACTGCTCTTTCCTGCTGCTCTTCAGCCCCCTCTCAGGCACACTCAATATGCAATCCTGCAAATAAATCTCCCAGACATATATTCAGCGGATCAGATTCTTCCTCCGTCAGCGTCTGCCGGCAAATCAACTGATACTCCGGATTCAGTTCCAACTTCCGGATCAGCTTAGCAGTATTCAGTGCATCATCCAGTCCGTCATGCATCCTTCCGTCCTGCGTAAGATCACAGAGCATCAAAGCCTCCTGAAGACTGACTGCTTTTTCAAAACTGTATTTCTTTCCAAAAACTTCCTGATAATCGATCCATCTTTCCGGGGCCATAAAGCTTTGGATTTTTTCATCCTGCAGTTTCTTAGATCTGACCTCATGTGACAACTGTGAAAAATCACTGTTGCTCCATGCAAACACCTGATACTCTCTATCTCCAATCCACTCTGTCAATTCTAAAAGACGCTCTCTTAATTTCGGTGCATTCTTGATCTGCCGATTCTTGATTCCAGTCATATTTGCGATAAAGTTATCAATCACTCCATGTTCAGGATGAACATATAAGCAGATTTCATCCCGTCTTCTGTATCGTTCATCAAGGAGAACCGCTCCAATCTGAATAATTTCACTGGCGTATTTATAATTCTTATTTCTATAATCCTTTGGTACTTTACACATCTCTAAGTCTATTACTAAATAATTCATACAAATCCTCCTCTTGTTCTTTTTTAATTTTCTCATTCCTTAATATTTTCCAAACTGCTTTTTAAATGGTTTCTAAAGTCCATTTTATCTGATAAGCTGTGGCATAAACTCCCCATCACTTTTTTGCATAAATCCAGTATAATTAATTTTTTTCTATCATATTTTTACTGACTGTTTTTTCAGATTCTCATTCATATTTCCATGTGATCTGATATTCTGTTCCCGTCGTTTCTCCAAGCTGCATGATATAATTCTCAATCATCTTTTTTGCCCGCTCCTGTGCATTTACAAGAAGTGCTGTATTCTCTTCTGCTGTTTTTATCATTTCATTTCTTGCATTTTCTACCGCACCGGTTGCATCTTCCGCAGTAATTTCATTTTTATTAATCCCGTCTTCACTGAAAATATAGGAGTCAGAATTATACGAATCATCATCTACATTTACCTGTTGTACTTCAGCTTCAGGAATTGTGACCGTTACATCGGTTCCATTTACTTTCATCTGCACTTTCGACATATCAATGCCAAGTTTCACCGTTCCGGTATATTCAATCCAGAATTGCCGGTCCTTTTCCCCAAAATGCCAGATTCCCGTACCTGCCGGCTTTTCGGATTTTGCCACATTATGATAATAACATTCTACTGTTGCAAGTTTACAGATGGAACGGACCTGCATAATATCCGGCTCTGTACTTTTTGCTGCCTCTTTGTCTTCTGATTTTCCGCATCCACTTAACAGACTGATCAGCAGGATTCCGATCAGGGAAAGGGTTATGATCTTCTTTTTCATTTGTATCCACCTCACTTAATTATAACTGTATATTCATCATCCACCTGATCAACCCATGGTTCAATCAGACCGGAAATTGCAGAAATCGCATTTTCTTTTGCAAGCTCCGTAATCCGGGTTTCTTCATTTGCTTTCTTTTTCAGATCTTCTTTGCTGACTTTGTACGCATCAGCAGAAATTGTTGCAGTATTATATTCATCTTTCTCGAAAATATATTTCAATGACCCTTCATTGACACTACAGTCCAGAATTTTTGCCTCTGGAACAGTAATCCTTATTTCCTTTTTATCCGGATTCACTTTCACTTTCAGTTTATCAAAATCAATTCCCGCACTCACAGTTCCCTCATATGCCACATGATAAAGAAGCGTCTTTCCGTCTTCATCATAACCGGCTGCTACCGCATTATACGTATACTCAAGTGTAGACAGTTCACTGATATCTAAAATTTTTTCAATCGATGACTGACTGATCGTTGTTACATCTCCTTCTTTTGAATCAAAAAATCCTTTTTTTATAACAAATACGATCAGAACGATCACTATAATTCCTATAACTCCTTTTATCAATCCTGGAATGGAAGTGAGTACTTTCAAAGGATTGATCTTGGGAACAGCACCTTTCTTTTTTCTACTTTTGTTCTTCATTCTTTTTTCTCCTCATAAGTTCTTTTTCAGATTTTCTTTTTGAATACTTACATTTTTCATGTTTCTTGCTGTTTCGGATTTATTCAAGTATAATAAATATTAAATTATAAATACACTTCTGGAAAGCAGAATTATTTCAATGTATTTCTCATATTTTGTGACATAAAAGGGTGAATTTATCATCTGAAAGCACATGAAAATGTGCATGAAAATGCTATCGTAAAATGCTATGAATTTTGCTATTGAGAATCGCTTGATTTTATGATAGAATAAAAGTTGTTTCCGAGGTACTTTGAGACGAAAATACAGTATGTTCCTTTAGTTAAACGGATATAACGGATCCCTCCTAAGGGAAAGCCGAGGCATTCCCCAAATTAGGGAACGTTCTAATGTTACCAAATCGAAAAAATCTGTAGATTGACAACTCGAAAAAGAGTTGATAATCTTATATATGGCCGAAGGGAAAAATCCCAGAAACCCAGTAAAATCAAGGGTTTGCGGCATGTGTCGTCATAGCTCAGCTGGATAGAGCACTCGCCTCCTAAGCGGTAGATGGTTCGAGTCTAAATCTTGCATAAAACTTAATATTTTGATAAATGTCCATGTAGCTCAGCTGGATAGAGCACACGCCTCCTAAGCGTGGGGTCGGAGGTTCAAATCCTCTCATGGACGCCAGCGAACAACGCTGCAAGCCTTTATTCATAAGGGTTTGCAGCTTTTTTTGTTCAGCCGCAGCCTTTTGTTAAAACCATCTACCAGGGTTGGAGGGTTACTTTTTTGTTTATGCGTTACAATGAATTTTTTGCTAATTGGAAACGAACTAAAATGGAGAGCTTGCTAAGAAAAATGGACTTCTTGCTAATTTGAGATTTTAGCCAGCCTTTTGAGCGGTAAGCAATGCTGCCAGGGTGCTTGCAAGCTCCGGGGATTTTTGGAGCTGTTCCACCAATGCCGCCAGGTCTAAGGTTTGTGCTTGAGGCTGTTCCGGCTCCTGGGGAGGCTTTACATTCCGCAGATCAGGATTAGCATAAAAGGCACTCTCAAACTTCTGGGCATTGATCTTACGGTCCTCGTCGAGGATGTGGGCGTACACTTTTGTAATCATATCAATTTCAGCGTGGCCCGTGTCCCCCTGGGTGGCTTTCAGATCGCCGTGGTTGAGTTTCAGCTTATAAGTAGTGCTGGAATGTCTGAGAGAGTGGAACACCACATTAGGCAATCCGGCTTTTTCTTTCAGCAGAGAAAATTCTTTCTCAATAATCCGGTTCTCACATGGCCTGCCATTAGGCAGGGCAACCACTAAATCATAATCTTGGTATTCCTCACCGAGGAAGCTCTTTAGCTCATCCTGTGCTTTTTTCCATTCACGGAGGATATAAGCAACGGTTTTCGGCAGCCAGACTTTTCTCTCACTTGATTTTGTTTTCGGTTTTTTCAAGATCAGCCGTGTGCTGGTGTTAGGCATAAGCGGAGTGAAGATATGGAAAATATCTTTTTCTCCTATCATTTCAATCGCCTGTTTGGAAGCCCTTATCAGCTCTGCCTCAATGTAAACATAGGCATTATCCGCCGCTATGTTTTCATCCTCAATGTGGACATTCTTCCAGGTCAGACCAAGAATTTCTCCCATCCGCAAAGAACACGCAAATGCAAGGTTCATAGCAACATACAATTTGCTGTCAGTACACTGGTCCAGAGCGATACGGATGGTATCGGCGTCCCAGATGTCACGTTTCTTGTACTCTGTTTTCGGTAATACGGTATTCTCAAAGGGATTTTTTGCAATCAGCTCCCAGCGGACAGCCTGCTTAAAGGCACAGCGGAGAAGTTTGATGATCTTCTCAATGTTCTGATTGGAAATAAACTCTGTTTTCGGTTTTCGGTTCCTCTTACAAACAGGAGGGGTCTTTTGGAGAGTCTGAATGTATTTATCTACCACACGGGGAGTAATTGCCTGAACCTCCATATCACCGATAATCGGATTGATGTAGTTGGCGATCAGGGCGGTTTGACTGTCATACATGGACACGCCCCATTGTTTTGCCCCATAGGTGGAAACAAAATCATACAGAAAATCAGATACTTTCTGATTGTTGGGAGGAAGAAAAGTACCGGTGTTGATCTGGTTCTCAACCTCCGCTTTCCGTTTTAGAGCCTCTTTATGGGTATGCCAGGTTTCCCACTTTTGTTTCGTTTCTCCATTTTCGTCTATGTAGTTGTAAACAACAGAATATGCTTTTTTTCGTTTGATGATGGATGCCATGATCGATCTTCCTTTCTTTGTCCGTTAGAACGCCTGAGCGTCTAACCATTCGTCAAATGATTTTTTGGAAATTCGTATGGCATTACCAACTCGAACGGTTTTGAAATGTCCCTCTTTCACAAGGTTATATGCAGAAGTACGGCCGATATTTAACATCACGGCTATATCTTCAACCTTGTAAGTTCTCTGTTCGGGGACATTGCCAGGTGTACGATTTTCGGCCTGGTTCATAATGTCCTCCTTTCAGCAGCCGATCAATCATACAAAACATAACTTCTATCATCATTATGCCGCGCTTTATATGAATTGTCAGCTGCTAATAAAAAGTTTTCGATTTATCCATATTAAAAAGGACAAAACAGACGGCCATTAGCATGGCTCCACGGGAATTTCACCCCCGCATGGTTCTCATCCGGCCCTACCCATTGCTTGCGACGCTATCAACGCTCGAACTGATGGCTGTAAGGGAGTATCATTGTCCTCTTTGGGTATCATGGCCCACAGCCTGCCAAAGCTGTTTTGTGGCATGGTATTGATCGCTCGCTTAAAAAGGTCATGGCGCACCTGCCAGATGGCTCCACCGAAAGAGAATGTATCTGCCTGTCCTATGCTGTCACGGAGTTATCGTCCGGACTTTCTTTGTCAAGGTGCATTTATGGCTCCGATCCGGTTCAAATACCAGGCGAGGAAAGAGAGGACAAAACACGCCTGTAATATGTACCTTAGACCGGCAGAACCTTGAAACCTGTTACAATGCTATACAGCAGTTTAGCCTCCAGGCGAAGCCTCATATCTTCGTCCACATAGAGGTGTTCGTTGCCATATTCATCTTTCATAGGTCTCATGGCGAGGAAACGAATATAGCCCTTGTAATGATTGAGTACAGCATTTAAGGCTCTCTCGTCACCCTCTGAGGCTGCCAGGATCACTGGCAGCGGTATGGGCTCTCTTATGTTTCGGGCCATTCAAATCCCTCCTTTTCCAAATACTCACGCAGTTCTTTGAGGATACCGCTGCGCCGTTTACTGATAGCCTGACGAACCACATTAAGCTGTTCGCTTATTTCACGGTCCGTCATTCCCAGGAAGTAGGACAGCAGGATTACATCCCGCTTGTCCTCCGGCAACTGTGACAGAGCCTCTGCCAGCAGATCACCGACCACAAACACTTTCTGCCCAAGCACTTCAAAGACATATTCGTCCTGAAAATACTTGTCATAGGAGGCGGCCTGTGCCAGCTCGTCCGGCGATAGTTCATCCAGAGATTTCTCGCGGTCACGCTGCCTTGCGTATTCATTCAGAATACGGTTGGCCTCGTTCTTCAAAACCCTGGTACAAAAACCGCCAAACTGATTTTGAACACGCTGCTCATAGGAGTTTTTCATTTTCTCACCTCCCTTCGCGCCGGAAGGCAGGTCGTGGTTTCCCCTTTCACCCCTTACTGGTTTTCCAAATGCCCCTTTTGGCCATTTTTTCGGAAATTTCTCAAAAATATTTTTTTCGCGGCTCATGCTGCGCTCCTTTCGTTCTGTTCGGGTGGATGTTCCTTCCAGAACGAAGGGCGGCGGGGAGCGGCAGCCCACGGCGAAAAAGTGCCGGGAACGACAAAAAGCGCCCACACAGGCATAAAAGCCTGCATGGGCGCTTCGGTGCGGTTCAGTATGGAAATTGTCGGCGGCTGTCGGAGGGCATAGGTATCCTGCGGTGTCCGGGTATCGCCCGGTTATGCTCCCGGCGTGGCTCGTCGCCGCAGCATTAGCGGCACCTCCTGTGCTCTCCTGTCATACGCATAGGTCCCTTTCATCTGAAAAATGTTGGGACAGCAAAAACGACGGCTGCCCCGTACAGAGCAGCCGCCGTTTTCCCTATACCATACGCTGCTTTTCAGTACCGCAAGGATGGGTGTCCTGTTATCGTCGTATTCTGATTTCTTTTAGGGCATTTCAGGACTATCCACAAGGGATACGCTGAACTCCTGCGCGGTTGCCCCCTCCGGCAGCAGCTTTGCCATGACCACCAGCCGCTGATTGCCGCTGTTGGCCTTGTCATACTTCCGGCAGCAGGTGGAGAGGGTCAGAACGGTATCTTCCTCGGAGAAGGTCACGCCATCAAAGTCAAGCCAGTTTTTCCGCGCAATCGTCTCAAAGAAGCTGGTCAGATCATCTCCCGTGGGATCAGGCGCAATATAGTCAAAGCCAATATCCGTGACGAATAGAGCGGTGATCTGGAAAATCATGTCCTCACCATCCACAGAGAGATAGATATACGGATGCTCCTTTACAAAGTCTGCGTCCATATAACGGTAGAGCTTGGTGAACCGCACACCGTCCGGGTCGCAGTTGCTGGCGGAGTGGCCGAAAATGGTGGTGTTTTTGTCCAGCTTATCCCTGCCGCCGATTTCGTTTTCACAATGGGCATAATAGCAGCCCCACATGGCATACTCACCGTTTTCATCCAGCTTAAAAAGATAAAACTCCATCTCGGAGCCGAAGGCGAAGGACACGCCCTGTTCATGAGCGCAATCTACAGCCTTGGCGAGTATGGAGCGGGTATCGGCCTCGAAGGGAGTGCCGTCAGGGTAAGTTATGTGGCAGAACATTCTTATTACCTTGCCCTGCTCTGAAAGCCAGGGCAGGAAGGTTAGGGTGGAGGTGTCCGGGTGCAGGAAAAGGTCGGAATGCACCTCGCCGCCAAAGCCCGCTATGGCTGAGGCGTCGATGGCTATACCGTACCTGAAAGCGCGTCCCAGCTCGTCGGGCAGTATGGCTATGTTTTTCTGCCTGCCGCGGATATCGCAGAAGGCAAGGCGTACGAACTTTACGTCCTCTTCTGCCGCGTACTGCATCACTTCGTCTGCGGTGTACTTCATAAGCCCTCCTTAAAAAGTGAAAAACGCTCATTCATATTGGGACACCTTGTCCTTGGATATGAATGAACGTCTTTGCCCATTAATATCGGAATGTTAGCACAATCCCAGACCCTCGTCAATGCTTTTTTGGCTGTAAGGGCAAAATTTTAAATCAGTCTTGACATCTGACGCATATGCGGTATAATGCCTTTTATAAAGGCAAAGGCGTCTCGGAGAGTGTTTTCCGCGACGCATTTTTTATTTAAGCTATTAATTTTTTAGTATAAAAGGAGAAACAGAGTATGA
>OHFM01000621.1_pt1 | contig 13784 bp, 9 predicted proteins | sample 1567511 | NCBI WGS metagenome assembly OHFM01 (sample SAMEA3879571, study PRJEB24766) | human gut metagenome | biome: human-associated habitat; feature: feces | place: USA | collected 1985/1987
GTCTTACATTTTCAATAAATTTTTATTTTTGCGGAAATAAGTATGTTAATTTACCTATTTTGTTTTATTGGGCGTGGGAGCTCCTTTACAATGAATTTAATGATCTTTGTGCCATTTTTTCATATCTTATTTTTTTATCTCTTATTTTTTCATCCAATTCTGGTAAGATTCCAAAGTTTGCATTCATTGGTTGAAAATTTTTATTTGGTGTTGATATGTAATTTGCTAGTGCTCCTATTACTGTTTCGCTTGGAAATTCTGCTTTGCACTTTATTTTGCCACTTTTAAAATTTAAGCATGCATTTATTCCTGATACAAGTCCAGATGCTATTGACTCCACATATCCTTCTACTCCTGTTATTTGTCCTGCAAAATATATGTTAGGGTCTTTTTTTAGATTATATGTATTATCTAATAATTCCGGAGAATTAATAAATGTGTTTCTATGCATAACTCCATATTTAACAAATTCTGCATTTTCTAGTCCCGGAATTAAACTAATTACCCTTTTTTGTTCGCCAAACCTTAAGTTTGTTTGAAAACCAACTATGTTAAATAAATTTCCTTCTGTGTTATCTTGTCTAAGTTGTACTATTGCATACGGTCTTTTCCCTGTTCTTAAATCTGTAAAGCCTACTGGTTTAAGTGGTCCAAATCTTAGTGTATCTATTCCTCTTTTTGCCATTACTTCTATCGGCATACATCCTTCAAATATTTCTTTTTTCTCAAAGTTGTGAAGTTCTACTATCTCTGCATTTATTAATTCATTACAAAAAATCTCATATTCTTCTTTATTCATTGGCAAATTTATATAATTATTTTCTTGCTCCTGCTCTATTCTTTTTTTCCAATCTTCAATTGTCTCTTCTTTTCCTCGTTCTTGCTTATATCTGTCTCCCCAGAATGCTATATTCATATTTATAGAGTTTTTTTCTATTATAGGTGCTGCTGCATCATAAAAATGTAGCCCTTTTTCTCCTGTTATTTCTTTTATTTCTTTTGATAAAGCATCTGAAGTAAGTGGTCCTGTCGCAATAATCACAAGTCCGTTTTTCGCTATTTTTTTTAATGATATTTCTTTTCCAATTTCTTGTCTTATTATTTCTATATTTTTATATTGTTTTAATTGTTTTGTTACTTCTTCTGCAAATTTTTCTCTATCAACTGCTAGTGCTTGTCCTGCTGGGACATTTACTTTATCTGCAATTTTTATAAGCAATGAATCTAATCTTCTTAATTCCTCTTTTAACAAGCCACACGCATTTGTTATTAAATTTGATTTAAATGAATTGCTACATACTATCTCTGCTAGGTTACTATTGTTGTGCGCTGGTGAAAAATTATGTGGTTTCATTTCGTACAACTTTACATTTATTCCTCTTTTTGCTATCTGATAAGCTGCCTCTGAGCCTGCTAGTCCTCCGCCTATTATTGTTATATATTCCTCCATACATCTTCTTCTTTCTTAATTTTTTCTCAAAAATACAACTAGTCTTTGTTTAATTGTACAAAAACTAGTTGTTCTTCTTACATTAATATTCCGATTATACATTTTCTTACATTATTTGTCAATTCAATTAATTCATCTTTTAAAATTTATTTACTAATAATTAACAACGTATTTTTTTTAATTTTCTATTTATATTTTTGACATTTTGTGATAAAATAATCTAAATTATTTTAGAAGGAGTATTAATTATGAATTTAAATAAATGTTGTCGTTGTGGTTGTTTTTATTCTAGTGAAGGTAATGTTTGCCCTAATTGTCAGCCAAAGGATTTTAATGAAATTGCAAAATTAAAAAATTATTTTGATGTCAACTCTAATTATGATTCTATTGAGTGTATTTCTGCAAATACTGGAATAACTTTAAAAAATTTAAATAGATTTTTAAATCAGGAAGAATTTTCTAAGTTTTCTAATAAGTTTAATAGTTCTGGTAATATTGGAATTGATTTATAATTAATTATATGTTTAAAGGTCGCTATATGACAGCGACCTTTTGTTTAAATAATTTTTATTATTGTTTTTTTAATTTCTGGAATTTTGTTTTCTATTTTATATATTTTTTTTATTCGCTCCACTGCTTCGTTTACCTTTTCTTTGTCATTGGCATGTATATATGCTATTACATCTCCTGTATATACTTTATCTCCAACTTTTTTCTCCAACACTATTCCAACTGTTTTGTCTATTTCATCTTCTTTTTTTATACGTCCTGCTCCTAAAAATACTGATAATCTGCCTATTTGTTCTGCATCAATACTTGTTATATATCCATCTTTTTCACATATTACAGAAATTACATATTTTGATTTTTCAAATTTTTCTGGCTCGTCTATATATAAAACATCGCCATTTTGATTTTGAATTAATTGTTTAAACTTTTCTAGTGCTTTTCCATTTTGAATGTTCTCCAACATTTTCTTCTTATTTTCTTCTATGCTATTTCCTTTTCCTGCTAATTTTATCATATGAGCTCCAAGCTCTAGCACAACTTGTTTTACGTCTTCTTCCATCTTTCCTCTAAGTGCTTCTATTACTTCTAATATTTCCAATGTATTGCCTACGTTTTTTCCAAGTGGTTCGTCCATATTTGTTATTACACATACTGTTTCTTTATCTGCTAGTTCGCCTATTTTTTTCATTATTGTTGATAGTTTAATTGCATCTCCCTCATTTTTCATAAATGCTCCACTACCACAGGTTACATCTAGTACAACCTTGTTTGCTCCTGCCGCTATTTTTTTGCTCATTATGCTAGATGCTATTAATGACATATTTTCAACACAACTTATGGTGTCTCTTAAAGCATATATTTTTTTATCTGCTGGTGCCAAGTTTAAGGTTTGTCCTATTAGACTAATTCCTATTTTTTTTACATTGCGTTTAAAAGTCTCTATATCAACATTTGTTGTATATCCTGGTATTGATTCTAATTTATCTATTGTTCCGCCTGTAAACCCTAACCCTCTTCCTGACATTTTAGCAACAGGAATTCCTAGTGATGCAATTATTGGCGCCAAAATTAATGTGACTTTGTCTCCTACACCACCTGTGCTGTGTTTATCTACCACTGTTCCTATTTCTGATAAATCTAATACATCTCCTGAATGTGCCATTGCTAATGTTAAGTTGGTAGTTTCTTCTTCATCTAATTTATTTATATAAATCGCCATTATTAATGCAGCTGCTTGATAATCTGCTATAGTATTATTAGTATATTCTTTTACAAAAAAATCTATTTCTTCCTTAGACAATTTTTTATTGTCTCTTTTTTTAGCAATTATATCTAATATATTCATTGTTAATCTCCATTCTTTTGTTACAAAATATTGCACATTTTATATAATATTTTTTACAAAACTTCTTCTATGTAATGGGCATAATCCATTTTCTCTTATTGCTTGCATATGTGCTGCTGTTCCATACCCCTTATGTTTTGCAAATCCGTATTGTGGGTACATTTCATCCATTTTTCTCATAATTCTGTCCCTTGTTACCTTTGCAATTATTGAAGCACATGCAATTGAATAGCTTATTGCATCTCCATGTATTATTGACTTATATGGTATTCCTAGTGTATCTATTCCTGTTAGTGCATCAACTAAAATAACATCTGGTTTTTTTATATTTTTTTCTTCTAGTTTTTCCTCCATTTGCCTTATTGCAATTGTTAAGCCCTTTTTAGTAGCATTTAAAATGTTTATTTTGTCAATTTCCTCTTGATCTATTATTCCTACTCCATATGCAATTGCTTCTTGTACAATTTCCTCATATATTTTTTCTCTTTTCTTTTCTGATATTTTTTTAGAGTCATTTACTCCTTCTATCATTGATTCTTTTGGCATTAAAGAACAAGCAACAACAACTGGTCCTGCAAGAGGTCCTCTTCCTGCTTCATCTATTCCACAAATTGATACTATGCCTTTTTCATACAAGATTTTCTCTTCTTTTTTTAAGTTTAATAATCTTTCTACTTCTTTTTCCTTCATTACTTCTCATCTTCTTTTACTATTTCTTTTTCATCACTTAAATTGTTAAAATCTGATAATTTATAGTATTCATTATCCCCAACTTTAATACCTTTTGTGTATAATACTTCCATATTATCATAATTAACAATATAATATTCGTTTGGTTCTATATTTATATTACTTAACCCCATTGTTGTTAAGTCTTCTTTTTTTAAAATATAATATTTACTGTTTTCTTCTATTTCTATGTTTTGACTTTTCAAAAAATCTTTTACTTTTTGATCTTGTTGTTCAATTAATATTTTTGTACCAATTAGCTCTTTTTTTAACGCTTTTTCTTCTTCTGCAACCATTTTTGCCTTTCCCTGTATTGCCAACATATTTGTTTTAATTGTTTCACTTTCTTCATTTCTATATTGTTGTTGTATATATAATATTACTCCTATTGCAAAAGCAATTATTATAATTACTAAAATAATTGTTGCAACATATGTAAGTCCTTTTTCATCTTTCATTGCCGTTTTATCGTTCCCTTCTCAATCTGTTTTACCATATTATATATAATTTTAATTCTAAAAACAAGAGGATTATGTTTTATGATTTTATTTTTTTCACATTTATTTCACATTTTTTTCATAATTCTCTTGTATTATATTTATAGTTTAGGTTATTATATAATCAAATAAATTTTTGGAGGTATTAAAATGGACGAAAATAATAGTAACAATAGTTTTAAAAGTGTCGATTCTACTAATTTTAATTCTTCTTATAAAGAATTTAAAAATAGCGAAAAAAAATTTAATTTTGGGTTTGCCAAAAATGTATTGGCTCCGTTTTTGTTTGGGGTTATAGGAAGTGTAACTGTAATTGCAGTGTCTCTTAACGTTCCAACAATAAAAGAAAATATCGTTAAAAAGTTAGTTAGTGTGGAATCACCTAATAGTTATGGTGATAATACTAATACTGCAAACATTAATACTCAAATGGTTTCTTTAGTTGGATATTCTGAAACAGGTGTTGGCGTTGCTTCTAAGGTTCGTCCTTCTATCGTTGGAATAGAAGTTGAATATTCTGTAAATTCTATATTTTATAGAAATAAATCGACTGCAACAGCTGCTGGTTCTGGAATAATCATTAGCGAAGATGGATACATTTTAACAAATAACCACATAGTAAACTCTTCTTCTACTTCTTATTATTATGAGCTTGGTAAGGCTAATAAAGTTACTGTTACCTTATATAATGATTCAACAAAATACGATGCTACCATTGTCGGAACAGATTCTCAAACTGATTTAGCTGTTATTAAAATAGAAAAGAATGGATTAAAAGCTGCAGAACTTGGTGATTCTGATGCTGTTCAAGTAGGAGAATTTGCTATGGCTATAGGAAATCCTCTAGGACTAACTGATAGTGTTACTGCAGGTATTGTAAGTGCTGTAAATAGAGAAGTTTCTGATCAAGATGGTAACTCTTATGTTGCAATTCAAACAGACGCTTCTATAAATTCAGGAAACAGTGGTGGGGCATTAGTAAATAGTAAAGGACAAGTAATTGGTGTTAACACTCTAAAACTTTCTGGAACAGGCGTTGAAGGAGTAGGATTTGCAATTCCTATTAACTCTACAAAAGAAATATATGAACAATTAATTCAATATAATAAAGTTAAAAGACCATACATTGGAATTGTTGGATATGACTTAGACGAGCAAACAGCTGAAGATAACAATTTAGTAGTAGGAATTTATATAAAAACTATAGAAGATTTTTCTGCAGGTGAAAAAGCCGGATTAAAAATAGGTGATGTTATAGTAGAAGTAGATGGTACCAAAGTTACAAAAATGGACGAATTAAATGCAATTAAGAACCAAAAGCAAATTGGTGATACTTTAAAATTGAAAGTTTTTAGGGAAGGCAAAGAAAAAGAAATAACTGTAACTCTACAAGAACAACCTTAATATGCAAAAAATCACATTGAGTTCACACAATGTTCAAAAAAGACTGATATATTATACTTAGTTGATAAATAATTACTCCGTTATCAACATATATAAAACATCCCCTTTTGTTTTTAAGCCCCATGTCAAACGACATGGGGCTTTTTTTATTGTCCTTTATATACATATTTTTCTGGGTTTGCTTGAACTCCATTGTTCCTTAATTCAAAGTGTAAATGGTTGCCTGTTGAGTTTCCTGTTGAACCAACTGCTGCTATTACATCTCCTGCTTTAACCTTCTGACCTTCTGTTACGTATAGTTTACTACAATGTCCGTAATATGATTCTACACCGTTTCCATGGTCTATTACAACTAGGTTTCCATATCCTCCCCATTCTTCTGCACATGTTATTGTTCCATCCGCAACAGCTTTTATTGGAGTTCCGTAATTTGCACCTATATCTATTCCCATATGTGTATGGTCTCTTATGCTTTCCACTGCTCCAAATCTTGATGTTATTACTCCAGAAACAGGCACACACGCTAAATATACTCCATTTATTGATTTATTTTCTATTATATCTAATTCCTGTGTCATGCTATTTCTTGCTGTTTTTACAGTTGCTGATTCACATTCTTGCATATCTTCTGTATATAATTCTTTAATTCCTATATTCAGCTCTAAAGTATTATACTCTTCTTTTAGGTCAGCTACTAATGTTTCGGCTTCCTCTAATGTATTTACTTTTGACTTTTCTTCTCCATCTAAAGTTATTGCATATAGTCTATAAGTAAATTTCATACCTTCTTCCATTTTAGATAAAATTGTATTTTCATTTGTATTTTCATTTCTATTAATTAATCTTAATCCATATTTAGGTGTATTTTCTATATCTACAAAAGCTATGTTTGTTTTTTTCAAATCGCTTATATAGTTATCTATTTCTTGTTCAAATTTTTCTTTACTTTCTACATAGCCAACTTCTTCGCCATTTATTGTTACTAAAGAAACTAATTTATATTTAGATAATGTAATTAATGTTATTATTATAGTTGCTATTGCTATTATATTAATAAATATAAACATTTTCTTTGTATAATATTTAATTCGTTGTACTAAAATATATATTCACTCTCCTTTGCGTCTACACGACAGTTTTAATTATACTATATATTTTAAATCATTTCAACCTCAATATTTATTATTGACTAATTATAAGTAATTATTAACAGTTTGATTAATTTTATTTGCTAATTTTTAGTGTGTTTTCCTTATTTTCCCTCCTGATACCTCGTTTTTTCTCGTTTTTTTATCTCTTGACTTTTAATTTTTGACATTACTTAATTTTTTTGTAAAGTTAGGATTAATCCCTCCTAGTGTCTCTTCTTTATTTAATCTTTTTTGGATTTCAACTATCACTAGTGGCAATAATGATATACTTATGGTATATATCCATTGCAGATTTGTTAATGGAACAAGTTCGAACACATTTGCTATTGAAGGTATTATTACAACAATTATTTGCAATAATGTTCCCAGTATAAATGCACCTATTAAATATTTATTATCCCATAAGCCTGCTTTAAATATTGATTCTTCACTTCTTATATTAAAACTATGAACTAACTCTAACACACCTAATGACACAAATGCCATTGTTCTTGCTACTTTTATTCCATACAATTTATTTCCAATGCTAAAAGCTAATAATGTTAATATTCCAATCATTACTCCCTCTATAATTATTTTGTTCCATAAACCATCTGCAAATATTCCTTTTTTAGGGTTTCTTGGTTTTTTATTCATTATATTTTTTTCTGGTGGTTCTAGTCCTAATGCTATAGCTGGGAAAGAGTCTGTAACCAAATTAATCCATAATAACTGAATTGCTAAAAGTGGTGATTTTAAGCCTAATAGTAAACCAACAAATATTGTTACTATTTCTCCTATATTTGTTGCAATTAAAAAATGAACCGCTTTTTTTATGTTGTCAAAAATATTTCTGCCATGTTTTACCGCTTCCACTATTGTAACAAAATTATCATCTGTAAGTATCATATCTGATGCATTTTTAGCTACATCTGTTCCGTTTAGTCCCATAGATATTCCTATATCTGCATTTTTTAATGCTGGTGCATCATTTACCCCATCTCCTGTCATTGCTACTACTGCTCCTGTACTTCTAAATGCTTTTACAATTCTTACTTTATGTTCAGGTGATACACGTGCAAACACACTATATTTCATTATATCTTTTTCTAATGTTTTTTGATTTATGCTATCAAGCTCACTTCCTGTTATTGCTAAATCATTTGGTCTTAAAATTCCTATTTCTCTTGCAATTGCCTTTGCTGTAGTAATATGATCTCCTGTTATCATAACTGTTTTTATTCCAGCTTTCCTACATGTGGCAACAGCTTCTTTTACTCCTTCTCTTGGTGGATCTATCATTCCTATTAGCCCCACAAATGTCAATTCTTTTTCTATATTTTCACTGTCTATTTTATTTGGCAATCTATCTACATCTTTATATGCTATTGCTAAAACTCTTAGCGCATTATTTGCCATCCTATTATTATTTTCATCTATTCCGTTTAATTGTTTACTAGTTATTGTTTTTTGTATTCCTTCTTCATAATATTTACTACATCTTTTTATTAATACATCTGGTGCGCCTTTTGTTATTATTCTATATTTACTGCCTATTTTATGTATTGTCGTCATCATTTTTCTTTCCGAATCAAATGGAATCTCGTTTACTCTTTGCATCATTCTATACAAGTTTTCTTTATTTTTTCCTATTTTTAGTCCTGCATTTACTATTGCATTTTCAGTTGCTTCTCCCTCTGCCTCTTCTCGTCCATCTTTTGTTACTATTTGAGAGTCTGTACACATACAGCCCAATTCTAATGTAAAACTTTTGTTACTGTTATTTCCATTAACATCTTGAATGTCTACTACTTGCATTTTATTTTGCGTTAATGTTCCTGTTTTATCTGAGCAAATTACACTACTGCTTCCCAATGTTTCTACTGCAGGTAGTTTTCTTATTATTGTATTTTTCTTTGCCATTTTAGTAACACCTATTGAAAGCATTATAGTTACAATTGCAGGTAACCCTTCTGGTATTGCTGCTACAGCCAGTCCTACAGAAGTCATAAACATCTCTACAGGTTCTATCTTTTTTAATAATCCTATTACAAATATAAGTAAGCAAATAATTAAACATCCAATTCCTAAACTTTTACCAACCTCTCCTAGTTTCTTTTGTATTGGTGTTTCAGGTGCTTCGTCTGTAATAATCATTTTAGCTATTTTTCCAACTTTTGTGTTCATTCCTGTATCTGTTGCAATTGCCTCCGCATGTCCATTTACAACTATTGTTGTTGCAAAGCCCATGTTTATTGTATCTCCTAAAGAAATATTGTCTTTTAATATTATATTTGCATCCTTAAGTATTGGTACTATTTCACCAGTTAAGCTTGATTCTTCTACTTTTAAATTGTATGAACTTATTAGTCTACAATCTGCTGATATATAATTCCCAGCTTCTAAAATTAATATATCTCCTGGAACTATATTTGTGCTAGCTACAGTAATTATTTTCCCATTTCTTTTCACTTTTGCCACAGGTGCTGACATTTTTTTTAGTGCTTCCAATGATTTTTCTGCTTTTGCTTCTTGTACAACGCCCATAATAGCATTTAAAACCACTATTGTTATTATTATAATTGAATCTATATATTCTCCTGTTCCTTGCATTTTTGCCACAACAGCTGAAATAATAGCAGCAATAATTAAAATAATAATCATAAAGTCATTAAATTGTTTTAAAAATTTAACAAAAACACTTTCTTTTTTTGGTTCTTGAAGTTTATTTTCTCCATACTTTTTTAATCTTACAGTAATTTCATCATCACTTAATCCTTGCTGTAGGTCAGTTTGTAATTTACTCTCTACTTCTTTTGTAGATAAACTATGCCACATACACATACACTCCTTTGTATTAATCAAATTTAGGGACAGCCCTTAATTAATATTATGCAAGAGTGTAAAAAAATAGAATTGATTTTTTTGTTTAAATATTTTATAATTTTTTCAAGGAGGATTTCATATGGATATTATACTTGTACTTTTGGTATGTTTTATTTCAAAAGTATAAGGTAAAATAGCAGATAATGTTTATCAGTCTATTTTACCTTGTTTTTAATTATGTTCACCTGAATTCAATCTCATTGACAGTAATTTGCTTATTCCGTTTTCTTCCATTGTTACCCCATAAACTGTATCTGCGACTTCCATTGTTCCTTTTCTATGTGTTATTACTAAAAACTGTGATGCTTTACTAAATTTTTTTAGATATTCTGCAAATCTGTATACATTTACATCATCAAGTGCTGCCTCTATTTCGTCTAATATGCAGAATGGTGCTGGGTTTATTTTTAGTATTGCAAATAGTAGTGCTATAGCTGTAAATGCTTTTTCTCCTCCTGATAGTAACATCATATTTTGAAGTTTTTTTCCTGTTGGTTGAACTCGTATGTCTATCCCACATTCTAGTACATTTTCTTCGTCTGTCAATATTAGTTCTGCTTTTCCTCCACCAAAAAGTTCTATAAATACCTCATTAAAGTTTTTATTTATAATTTCAAATTTTTCTTTGAACTGTGTTTCCATTGTTTGTGTCATGTCCGAAATCACTTTTCTTAATTTTGCTACTGTATTTTCTAAATCAAGTCTTTGTTCACACATAAAGTCATATCTTTCGCTTAGCTTTTTGTATTCTTCTATGGAATCTACATTTATACTACCTAAATCTTTTATTTTATTTCTTAGTGAATTTACTTCTTTTTGTGCTTGTGCAATATTACTTGGCTTTCTATATTCTTCGGTGTTATTTGGTGTTATCTCATATTCATTCCACAATGTGTTTATAAGTTCTTCTATATCCTGTTCTAGTTTTGTCTTTTTAAAGTCCAATTTTACAATTTGTTCTTTCAAACCTTCTAATACGCTAAATTGATTTGTTATTTCTTCCTCTTTTTGTGTAAGCAATTCATTTTTTTCTGTTCTTGTTCTTTTTAGCTTTTCTATATGTTCTGAACTGTTGTTAACTTCTAATTTTATTTTTTCTATTTCCTTATTTAAACTATCTATTTTTATTTGTAGTTCATCATTTTCTGTCAATGCTTGAGTCAATATATTGTTTTTATTTTCTATGTTGCTTTTATTGCTTAGAATCTCGTGTTTTATTCTCTCCACGAATTCTTCTATAGATGCTTCGCTTTCTACAAATGATGATACTGAAATTTTTAAGTTTGTTATATCAAAATTTAAATCATCTATGTATTTTTGGTTGTCCTTATTTATAGTTGCAAATTGCTCAACCTCTTGTGATAATAATTTTGTTTCTTCATTTAATATTTCTAAGTATTTTTGCTTTTCTTCTTTTATTTTAATGCTTTCCTCTTTTTGCTTATTTATAGAATCCTCTTCTTGTTTTAATTTATCTTTTCTTTGCTCCAATTTAGTAATGTTTTCTTCCATTGCAACTATTTTTTGGTTCTCAGTAGCATATTCAATTTCTACATCTTGAAGCTCTTTCTCCAGTTTTGCAACTTTTTCTATTAATTCTGTTATAGATTCTAAATAATCCTCTTTTTTAGTAGTTAATTCTTTTGTTCTTTGTGTAAGTTTTTTTAATTCTTTTTCTAATTCTTCTATTTCTCTATTTCTTCCTAATATGTTTACTGTTTTGGTTGCAACACTTCCACCTGTAATGCTTCCAGAAGAATTAATTACATCTCCTTTTAATGTTATTATTCTAAATGAGTAATTATTCATTTTTGCAAGTGCTATACCTGTATCCATATCGTCTACTACAACCGTTCTACCTAATAAGTTTAGTACAATTTGCATATATTTTTTATCGCAATTTATTAAGTCAGATGCAATTCCAATTACCCCTTGCAATCCTTTCTGTTTTATGTTTTCAGCTTTTTTCCCTTTTATAGAAGATATTGGCAAGAATGAAGCTCTACCCAAATTATTATCTCTTAAATAATTTATTAATTTTTTTGCTTCTTCTTCTGTTTCTGTAACTATATTTTGAAGGCTTTGCCCTAGACACATCTCTATTGCTGTTTCATAATTCTTATCAACAGATATTAAATTAGCAAGTACTCCATACACACCTTTTTTTAGTTGACTATTTTTTTCGCATTCTTGTAATAATGTCTTAACACTTTTAATATATCCTTCTTTTTCTTTTTCTGTCTCTTGTAAAAATTTGTGTCTGGCATCTTTCATATTTATTTGATAATTTAGTCTGCTTATTTCCTCTTCATATTCTTTAATTTTATTCATACTTTCTTGTTTTTTATTTTTTTCCTGCTCTAAATTATCATTGGCAATGTTTCTTTTATTTTGTATCTCATAAAATCCCTTTGAAACTTCTTGTTTGTTGTCTCTTGTACTATCTAATTCTGATATTATATTTTCTAATTCTAATTTTATAGCTTTCTTGCGTTTTTCTAGGTTTTCATAGTTTGCTTCTTGCGCACTTATATCTGCTAAAACCTCATATTTCTTATCTGTATTACCTTCTATTTTTTGCTTTTTTTCTTCTATTTCTAACTCTTTTTCAGATAAGTTTTTAGTTAATTTAGATAATTCTTCTTCTTTTTGTTTTAATTCAGCTTCAAATTTTTCTTTATTTTGAAATAAATTAGCTTTTTTCTCTTGTCTTTGTTTTTCTTCTTCTTCTAATTCTTTTATTCTTGTCTCAAATTCTTGTATTTCTATTTGAAGTCTTTCTTTATTATTTAAATTATTTTGTATTCTCTCTTTTGATATTCCAATTTCTGAATTCATTTTTTCTATTTTATTGGAACTCTCAAAGCCAATATTTTGCATTTGCTCTATTTGTAATATTATTTCGTCTATTTCTCTTTTTAAAGAGTCTTTTAACTCTTGTATAGATGTCAATTTTTCATCCTCTGTCTCTTTTTGTGCAACCATTATTTCTTCGTCTTGTACAATTTGCTTTAACTTTTCTTTATATGAATTTATGTTATATACAAATAATCCAACTTCTATGTTTTTTAATTCTTCTCTTAAATTTAAATATTGTTTTGCCTTTTCAGATTGTGCCTTTAATGGTTCTATATTGCCTTCTATCTCTGTTAAAATATCATTAATTCTTAATAAATTAAGCTTTGTTTGTTCCATCTTTTTTTCAGATTCTTGCTTTCTAGTTCTATATTTTACAATGCCTGCCGCTTCTTCAAATATATGCCTTCTATCTTCTGATTTGTTTGATAATATTTCATCTATTTTTCCTTGTCCTATTATGCTGTATCCATCTTTTCCTATTCCTGTGTCCATAAATAGCTCTAAAATATCTTTTAATCTGCAAGGAGTTTTGTTTATAAAATAGCCTGTTTCCCCATTTCTATATATTTTTCTTGTTACTGTAACTTCTGCATATTCTATTGGCAACTTTGCGTCAGAATTGTCTATAACAATTGAGACTTCGGCAAATCCAAGCGACTTTCTTTCTTGAGTTCCTGCAAATATTATATCTTCCGATTTTGCACCTCTTAAAGATTTCATGCTTTGCTCTCCTAGGACCCATCTTATGGCATCTGATATATTGCTTTTTCCTGATCCATTTGGTCCTATAACTGAGGTAATTCCTGGCTTAAATTCCAATATTGTTTTATCTGCAAAAGACTTAAAGCCTTGTAGTTCTAATCTTTTTAAATACATTTAATACACCTTTTCTTGTTAAACTTTTAATTTGAATATTATACAATAAACTTTATATAAAACTCTATTTAGAATTATATCATTAATAAATAAATTGT
>OHFM01000623.1_pt1 | contig 13712 bp, 9 predicted proteins | sample 1567511 | NCBI WGS metagenome assembly OHFM01 (sample SAMEA3879571, study PRJEB24766) | human gut metagenome | biome: human-associated habitat; feature: feces | place: USA | collected 1985/1987
CCGCGGGAGGAGCCACGGTGACGGCCTGCCCCGGCGCCCTGTACAAGCGGAGCCGGAGACGGTGATGAAAGGAAGGAGGGTACGTGTAGTAAGTGAAGCGAACGATCGCGCGGACCGGTGCGGACAGGAGACAAACAGACTCAGCCAGTCCAGCCAGTCCAGCCGGCCCAGCCAGGCACAAGCCAGCCCACCCGGCCCGCGCGCGCCGTTTACTTCATGCCGGTCATCGCGATGCCTTCGACGAAGCGCTTCTGCACGAAGAAGAACACGATGAGCAACGGCAGGGCGGAGATCAGCGCGCCGGCCATCACCACGCCGTACGGCGTGACGGACGAACCGTGACCGGTCAGCATGGCCAGACCGGCGGTGATGGTGCGGGTCTCCGGCTTGGAGGTCATGATCAACGGCCAGAGCAGGTCGTTCCAGTTGCCCATGAAGTTGAACATGCCCACGGTCAGGATCGCCGGCACCGCGTTCGGCAGGATGATCTGCGCGAAGATGCGGAACTCGCCCGCGCCGTCGATGCGCGCCGCCTCTTCCAACGAAATCGGAATCGAACGGATGAAGCCGATCGCGATGAACAGGTTCGTGCCGATGCCGAGAATCGTGTACAGAATGATCAGACCGAGCTGGTTGTCCAGGTGCAGGGTGCCCATTTCCTTGGCGATCGGCAGCATGACGACGGTGAACGGCACGAACATCATGGCCAGGAAGAAGTAGTACAGGAAGCGGAAGAACCGCTTATCCATGTTCCTTGCCACGGCGTACGCGACGAACGTGTTCGTCAGCAGCGTCAGCACCACAGCGCACACGGTGATGATCGCGGAATTGAGCGCGGCCTTCGGATAGTTCACCTTGTTCCACGCGTCCGCGAAATTATGCCATTCCCACGTGGTCGGCAGGCTGAACGTGCCCGCTTCGCCCGGCGTCTTCAGCGCGGTGACGACGGCGAAGTACAGCGGCACGAGCACCGTCAGGCTCAGCACGGCGACGGCCGCCGTCAGCCACCAGTTGATGCTGTGGTCCTTGCGGATCTTCTCCGGCTTCGCTTGCGATTGTCCGCTTTGCGCGGCGGCCGGCTTGGTTGCAACAGTTGCGCTAGTCATGATTTCTTCCCCTTACTCTCAGACCTTTTCCTTGCCGCTGAAGAACTTCAGCTGCACGAATGCGAGGATTGCCAGCACGATGAAGAACGTGACCGCGTTCGCCATCTGGTAGGAGTATTCGCCGTTGCCCAGGCCGTTCTGGAAGATCAGGTAGGAGACGGTTTCGGTCTTGGAATCCGGACCGCCCTTGGTCAATGCCATGACCTGGTCGAACGCGCCGAGCGAGTTCTTGAGGCTCAGCACCATGTTGATGGTGAAGAACGGGCCAATCAGCGGGAACGTGATCTGCCAGAAGTTCTGCCAGGCGTTCACGCCGTCGATGGACGCGGCCTCATAGATTTCGTTGTCGATGGTCTGCAGACCCGCCAAGTACAGCAGCGTGGAGTAGGCCACACCCTGCCAGATGGACAGGAACACGATCGGGAACCATGCCAGATCCGGATTGGAGATCATGGATGTGGACAGCCAATCGATGTGCAGCGCCTGGCCGAGGGCCGGCAGCGGGGTCATGAAGATGTACTTGAACACGTAGCCGATGACCAGCACCGACAGGGTGTACGGAATGAAGAAGATGGCTCGGAAGCCGTTCTTGAAGGCGATTTTGGAGTTCAGCAGCACCGCCAGGAACATGCCGAGGATGTTCGTGCCGAGCGTGATCAGAATCGCGATGAAAATCGTGAACAGATACGCGTGGCCGACGCGTGCGTCCTGGAACATCGCGATGTAGTTCTTGAAGCCGATGAACTTGTAATCGCCGTAACCCTGCGAATTGGTGAACGAGTACATCGCGCCCTGCAGGAACGGCAGGTACAGGAAGATGCACACGAGAATCATCGCGGGAATGGTCATCCAGTAGAACGCCGGATCGACCTTGCGCTTGGAGTATTTCGAAACCTTCTTCGGCTTCTTTGCGGCGGCCTTGTCGGCCTTGGCCGAGATATTGCCAGTCATTGTCGTTCCTCCCCTCACCTAAAGTTCCTGGCTTCGATCTTGTCGTATTCCGACTGCATGCTGTTCAGGAATCGTTTAGTATTGCCCGACTGCACCAACGTCTGCAGGAAACCGGCGAGGTTGATGCTTGCCGGCACGTAGTGGTCACAGAAATCAGCCAGCTTGCCGGCCTTGTAGAAGTCGAGCACGCCATTCAACGCTTCATCGCCGACGTACGTATCCTTGTACGGGGTGAACGCAGACTGCTGCTTGGAGTAATCCTGCACGTTCTCCTCGCTCATCAGGAAGTCGACGAATTCGCGAGCCTCGGTGTAATGCTTCGTATGCGCGCCGATCGTCAGCATCACGTCGTCGCCGGCGGTCAGCTGCTGTTCCTTGACGTTGTCGGTGGCCGGCATCTGCGCGAACCGCAGATTGGCGTCCTTGTTGATCAGACGGATCTGCGGAATCGCGTACGTGCCGAGCGGCAGAATCGCGGCCTTGCCGGAAGCGATGTCCTGCGTAGCCTGCTGGTAGGTGACGGCCGGATTCTTCTGCGTGTAGTTCTGGTAAATTTCAATCAGCTTGCCGCTGACGGGCGTCCACAAGTCGGAGAAGGTCTTGCTGCCGTCCTTGAGATACGCGTATTCCGATTCCGGCACCAGCGTCGAATTCAGCGATGCAAGCGGCGCCTGCAACGTCCACGGATCGGCGGTGCTCGCCTCAACCGGCGTGACGCCCTTGGCCTTGAGCCGCTTGAGCAGCGCGATGAATTCGCTCCACGTCTGCGGCGGATTGTCCGGATCCTCGCCGGCCTGCTTCCACACATCGGCGTTGATGATGTAGCCGCTTGCGTTGCCCGCGTACGGAATACCGTACAGACGCTTCTTGGACTTGTCGGTGGTCTGCACGAGGCTCTTCGCGATGTTCACCATGCCCGGATTGAGCTCGTCGACGATCTCGTCGTCGGTGAAATCGTGGAAGACGCCCGCTTCGGCGAGCATGCCGTAATTGATGTCGCCGTTGATGGTGATGACGTCGGGTTCGCGGTTCTTCACCAGTCGCGTGCGCAGATCGGTGGTGGCGTCCGACGAATTGTTGACATTGACTTTGATGTTGGAATGGGTTTTCTCGAATTCACGCGCCTTGGCGGTGAACCAATCCGCCGCCTCGGACTTGAATTGGAAGAAATCCAAGGTGACCGTGCCGGCGGTGCTGTTGCCGCAGCCCGCGAGCCCAACCGTCAGCACAATCGCGCATGCAGCCGTAATAGCACGGCCCGCGATCCGCCTGAAGGTGCCTGTGTTGGCATTGGAATCAGGTTTCATTCTCTCGACTCCTTTGTATTTTCCTTTTTCACGGCAGGCCGGCTTCATTACCAGCCTCCGTTGCTTTTTAATTGTAGAATCGGCTTGTTTTCATTCCCAGTTTCCGCGCGCCCGCACTGTACGGAAATAAAAAACGGTTATTTTGTTATTCTTGGAAAGAAAATAGACGGTAAGGACGGTCCGATATGGCGATTTCCCCGATTCCACACTGGTTTGAAGGCTCGGAGTACACGCATAAGGTTGCGGCCTGCATTATGAAGTACGGTCCGATTTCGCGCATCACGCTGGCACAGATCCTTGGCCTTTCGCAAGGCGCGGTATCGCGCATCACCAGTGATTTGATTTACGCTGGCGTGATCGAAGAGACGCCAATGGCAGCGGGGCATGGCGGCAAGTTACCGAAAGATTTCTTGCGGAAATCGGCACAAAAGTCAATCCAGAAAGAAAATACGGAACGTCGCGGCCGTCCGCAGACCGGACTGCGCATCATCGCCAATGCGCGCACGTTCGTCGGCATGAAAATCAACACCACCCATATCACTGCCGTAACAGTAAACGCGCTTGGGCAGATTGTGACCGGCTGCCATGACCTGCCGCTCGACGACGATTCGCCGGAATCGGTGGTCGACGTTATTCGGCAGCTGACCATGGACTGCGCCGACGAGGCGATAATGGCGGGATTGCCTTCGCCATGCGCGGTCGGCGTCTCGTTGGGCGGACATATCACGGACGATTCGGTGACGACGTTCGCACCGTTCCTGCACTGGTCGAAGCCGGTGGAATTTTCGGCGATGATTCGCAAGGCGACCGGCCTGCCGACCGGCATCTACAACGACATCGACTCATTGGTGGTGGACGCGTGCATGTTCGGCTCGGGCGTCGGATTGAACAGTTTCGCCGTGGTGACGATCGGCATCGGCGTGGGATATTCGCTCACCGTCAACGGCGAGCCGATCGACAATCCCGACAAAAGCTATGGCCTGGTCGGGCATATTCTGGTCGACCCCGACGGGCCGCGCTGCATTTCCGGACATAAAGGTTGCGCGACGTGCCTAACTGACAATTCAATCGCAACAGAATATTCGGAAATGATCGGACATCCGGCGACGTTCGACGAATTTGCGGCCGCAGCGCGCGCCAGCAAAACGCAGGCCACGAATCTGGTGAACCGCACCTGTTTCCGTTTGGGTACATTGATCGCGACCATCGCCAATCTTGCCATGCCCGACAAAATCATGATCGCTGGCGAATCGTCGTTCATTGCGAAACTCGGCATAGACAACCTGCGTAACGGCATCAATATGTATCGGCATAGTCAAGCCGCGCCGGTCGATTTCGAAATCGCCGAGCACGACTGGTCGCTGTGGAGCAAAGCGGCCGCAGCGCAAGCCATTCGCCAGTATGTAGGCTGACTACGCAGACCGATACAGCCGATACATAGGCTGATTACACGATTTGCCGGCGCTGAAGGGGGTCAGTGCCGGCAAATCAAAAATAAATCGGAAGCGAATCAGAAAGTAAACCAGTTACTTCAGACGCGCACCACCTTGAACAGGACGGCTTGCGCCGGATGAATTGCCGGCGGACGGATGCCGTAGGTGGCGAGCGCGCGGCCGGTCATCTTCACACCGTCGGCGGTCCACCAGCCGAGCGGGCTCTGGCCGTTGCCGATGTCCTGCTTGGCCAGGTCGAGGCTCACGTCGAGCGGGGACACCTCGTATACGGCGTCCGGATCGAGGCCGGGCAGCTTCACGGGGGCGGACGGATAGGTCTGCGATGTGGTCAGCTGTGTGAAGCGGTAGATCGCGGCGGCCTTGTTCGGCATGACGCAACCGTCCACGCGCACGGCCGGATCAGCCGCGTCGGAATGCACGACGGTGTCGACGGCGAACCATTCGCGGTGCTTCTTGAATTCGGCGGTCCATTCGGCGAGCTTGTCGATGTCCTCCTGCGGTTCCTTGAGCAGGTTCCATTCGATGCCCATGTGGCCGAAGAAGGCCATGACCATGCGCATTTCCTGCGATGTGGCGCGGTGCGTGGAATGCGCCGGGGAGGCGCCCACGTGCTCGCCGATCATTTCCGGCGGCACCAGCAGCGACGTGTAGCGCTGGATGTCGGCGCGTTCCACCGGGTCGACGCAATCGGACGCCCACACGCGGTCGGCGATCGAAAGAATGCCCAAATCGATACGGCCGCCGCCGGAGGAGCAGCTTTCGATTTCCAGACCGGGGTGCGCGGCCTTCAGATCGGTGAAGATGCGGTACACGGCGAGCGTCTGCGCGTGCGCCGCCGGACGGCCGGTCAGCGGCGAGACCTCTTCGGTGACAAGCTTGTTGTGGTCCCACTTGATGTAGTCGATGCCGAGTTCGCCGACGAGCTTGTCCATCGCACCGTAAATATAGTCGTACGCGTCCGGGTTGGTCAGGTCGACGACCTGCTGGGTGCGGCCCTGCATCGGCAGACGACCGGCGGTGGGCTTCAGCACCCAGTCCGGATGGTTGCGGAACATGTCGGAATCGGGGTTGACCATTTCCGGCTCGAACCACAGGCCGAATTCGAGGCCCTTGCCGTGCACGTAGTCGGCGAGCGCCTTCAGGGACTTGTCTCCGTCGGGCCAGACGTCCTGCGAAATCTGCCAGTCGCCGAGGCCGGCGGTGTCGTCACGGCGGGCGCCGAACCAGCCATCGTCCACGACGAATCGTTCGACGCCGCTTTCCACGGCTTTGTCGGCGAGGGCGGTCAGGGTGTCGTAATCGTGGTTGAAGTAGACGGCTTCCCACGTGTTGAGGATGACCGGACGCGGCTTGGGCGCGATGCCATGGTCCACGAGCCAGTCGCGGTGCACGCGGCGGATGTAACCGTGGAAGCGTGAGGCGACTTCGTTGAGCCCCTCGCCGTAAGAGCCGACGAGCCATGGCGTGGTGTAGCTTTCACCGTGTTCCAGACCGACTTCGCCGCCGAAGAGCACTTCGCCGCCACCGATCACGCCAGTGGTGTAGGGCAGTCGTTCCGCGGACAGCACGCTGTTGCCGCTCCATGCCACGTGCGCGGAGTAGACGTTGCCGTGGGTGAAACCGAAGCCGTGTTCGCCAACGCTGAGCAGCAGGGTGGCGTCGAAGTCGGGGCGGCCGATCATGGAGGATTTGGCGAAGCGCCCGATGGTGAAGTCCTGGCGCTGTGGGGAACGCTCACGCAGATGGTGACCGGTGGTGGTGAGGATCTCGTTGGCGTCGGCGGGCACGCTGAATGCAAGTTCGATCTTGCCGATCTCGAGTCGTCCCTCGCCGGTGTTCGTCACCTCCGCATGCTGGCGGATGAGGCCGGTTTCATCGAGCTCACAGGTCCACGTAAGTTTCACGCATTGTTCCACGTCCTCGGCAGTGACGGTGACGGTAGGCGTCTGCTTGGGCTCGGAGGCCACGCTCCAGCTGGGGTAGCCGTCTTTTTCGGCCATGGTGTAGGTTTTGCCGGCGGCCACGGTTTCGGCTTTGATGTCGGTGACCTGGAACTTGCAGAACAGTTCCACGCCGTCACGGCGCACGTCGAAACGGTCAGAGCCGGACCACGCTTCGGACTGTGTCGGCAGCACGCTCGGCCATGCGGTGTAGTCGAGGGCTCCGGAAACACGCTGCGGAGCGAGCGCGTCGAACGTGTTGATCACGGTTTCCGGTGCGGTGAGCGGGCGACCCCAATGCACGAATCTCGGCAAATCGCTGCCGGGGAACACCAGAGCAAAAGCTGCGGCGGCAGCCGGCTGCTCGGCATACACGGCGGTAAGGGGTGTGCCGTTGGAAGCGGTGCCGTGGAAAGTCTGAATGAGCGTCATTGCAGCATCCTTTTCTTGCGATTCTTGGTTGGTATGACGCTTTGATGGTACTGCATACCGCTTTTCTTCTCGTCGCCCTGCGTGTTTGTTTCTTTCGGAAAGTAATTAGCGTCGGCGCGCGAAGAAATCGGTCATCAATCGCCCGCATTCTGCTTCGCGCACACCGCCAATCACTTCCGGTACAAGTCCGACGTGCGGATCGCGGGGAATATCCCATACCGAACCGCATGCACCCAACTTGGCATCCCACGCACCGAACACAATACGTCCGATATGCGTCTGCAGGCAGGCACCGGCGCACATAGGGCACGGCTCCAACGTAACGACAAGCGTGCAATCAGCGAGATTCCAAGTGCCAAGCGAGGCGGCCGCTTCAGCCATCGCCTTGACCTCAGCGTGGGCAAGCGGATCGGCATGCGTCTCACGCAGGTTCCGCCCGCGGCCAATCACTCGGCCGTCAGCGGCAAGCACGACGGCACCGACCGGCACCTCGCCATCCGCGGCGGCTTCGCGGGCCAGCGCGATCGCCGGTTCCATATCATCGTCCCATCGCATACGCCACAGTGTAGCGGCGGCCATACGACCGCTCCGCACGACTGGTCCGCACGTCCGACCTGCATGCCCGACCTGCGCGCCCAACCGAAGCGGCACGAACGTCAGCCCATGGCGAAACACGCTCATAACCGCCTCTTGGTAGGCTGGAAAAGGTTGGAAATACGCGCAAAGGAGGCACGTTGGCGGTATTCGAGTTGATTCTATGCATCATCGCTGCCGTCGTACTGTCCTCGTTCCTGAGCCGATTCATACCCAAGGTCTCCACGCCGCTCGTGCAGATCGCGTTGGGCGCGCTGGCATCACAACTGCCGTTCTTTCCGGACGTAACGCTCAGCCCTGAACTGTTCATGGTGTTGTTCATCGCGCCGCTGCTGTATTTGGAAGCGCACGAAATCGATAAAACGGAACTGCTCAAATCGGTGAAACTGTCGTTGTCATTGGCGATCGGTTTGGCAATCGCGACGATGGTGGCGGTTGGTTTCGCGTTGCATGCCGTATGGCCGGCGATTCCGCTTGCAGCGGCTTTGGCGCTCGGTGCCGCGCTTGGGCCGACGGATGCGGTCGCAGTGTCGTCGCTCGGCAAGGAAGCGGCGCTGACGCAACGGCAGACGAGCGTGCTGAAAGGCGAATCGCTGTTCAACGACGCGTCCGGCATCGTCGGCTTCCAGTTCGCCATCGCGGCGGCCGTCAGCGGTGTATTCGAAGTGGGCGAATCGGCCATGCAATTCGTGGCGTCCTTCTTCGGCGGCGCATTCTTCGGCATCGTCGTGGGCATGGTGGCTGACGTGGTGTTCGAAACGATGCGTTCCCTCGGCTGGGAAACAATGACCACACGTATTCTGATGGAGCTGTTCCTGCCGTTCATCCTGTATTTGGGCGCGGAAGCGGTGCACGTTTCCGGCATTCTTTCGGTGGTGGCCGCCGGCCTGCTTATCCGCTTCGACCGCACCGGCATCGGCCCGAATGTGGCACGTACGAATATCGTCTCATCCAGCGTATGGGGGGTGCTGTCGTTCTCGCTGAACGGCACCGTGTTCATTCTGCTCGGCATGCTGCTGCCAAGCGCGATGACCACCAGCTGGGACGATCCGCACGTCAGCAATTGGCTGCTGCTTACTGCGATTCTCGTGGTTTCCGCAGTGGTGATCGTCATGCGCTTCCTGTGGATTTCGCTGATGCTGCGATTGGCGCGCGACACCGAAACCGGCAAGCGACGCAAGATGACGGCGAAACGCTGGCGATCGGCTGCCGTCATGACGTTCGGCGGACCGAAAGGCACCATCACACTGTCACTGATGTTCACCATTCCGTACACGCTTGCGGCAGGCGCGAATTTCCCGATGCGTAACGAGCTGATCTTCATCGCCGGCGGTGTGATAGTAGTGACGTTGCTGCTGGCGAATTTCCTGCTGCCGTTGCTCGCGCCGAATCGCGACAAGGACACGTCGACGGAAATGATGGAAATCACCATCGAAGTGCTGCGGCGGACGGTCGAGGAGCTGTCGGGCCGTGTCACGCCGGAGAACCGACGTGCAGTGCTCATGATCATCGATTCGTATACGAAACGTATTACACGGCTGAAGCAACGCACCGGCGAAATCGACCCGCAAGGGTACATGAGACTGCAGATCGATGCGCTCAATTGGGAGAAGGAATACGTCAAGAATCGACTGGCGGGCGTGCGCGCTGCGATCAAGGCGAATCCGACCGGGAACCGCGCCGCGAACGATCTGGAGGCCGAAGCTTGCGAGCGCCTGCTCGACCAGATCATGAGCTCGTTGCGTCACATCGAAACGGAACATAATTCCGGTCGTACGATCTGGCGATTGAAGGGCCGTCTGCGCGCATTGCAGCGTCGTACAGGCACGCTGGTGAGGCGTGTGAACAGCCGTATCCGGCGCACGACCCCGCTGTTCAGCGACGATGAGCTGTTCGCGCATACGCGCGTGGTCCAAGTGGATGCGATCGAACATGTGATCGACCGACTGTATGAGGAGATGGGCGGCGACACGTACAACACCGAGCACTGCTCCGGCCTGCTGTTGGACTACCGACGCAGCGAATCCGCGTTGAGGGCGCGGCCGAATATGGGCATCAGCGCCGAAGCGCAGGAACAGGCCGAGGAGGTCAAGCGCGAAAGCTACGGCATCGAGCTGGGCGTGATCCAGGACATGTATGAGGCCGGCGACATCACGCGTGCGCAAAGCAAGCAGCTGCGACGCAACGTGTATGTGATGAGCGTGGATGCGGACGCGCAGATCTGACCCGGGTTGCGCGCTCAGGATACACGTTTGCTTCCTGTATGGACTCGGCCCGCTTTGCCGTGCCTGGTCATATGCCGAAGCGTTGCGATCCGCTCGGACCGTGCGGTTGGACGGGTTCAGATGTATGCAATCGGGGATATACAGGGGTCTGTCCGGACATGTGCCGTCGGATTCTCAGGAAGTTTTCAGAAAACACCAGACATGCGCTCAGCATCAGGTGTTTATATATGAATTGTCAGCAGAAACAAGCCGACCAGGAACCTTGAAGTTCCCGACAATTGAACCCTTTCTTCTTCTCTCTCCTTTCTCTCCCCGGCGGCCAATCCCGCCGGGGTCTTCTTTTTTCGCCGCTTGCTTCGCCTCCCTTTCCCAGCTTGTTTCACGTCCCTTTTCACGGATCTTTTCGCACTGCGAGCGTACGCCACAATCGCACGCTATATTGGAAATCATGAGCGACGCAATCGAAAACACAACAGGCAGCGCAGACAGCAATGATAAGACCAAGCTGATCGGCCGCGAATCGGACGTGGTGCCGGGACGTTTCGGTGAACCGCTGCAAATCACGCATGTGCAGTATTCGCGCGGCGGCGGCAACACCGCGCCGAAACGACCGTTGTTCCTGTGCCTGCACGGCTGGGGGTCGAACGAGACGGACTTGGCCGACATGATGCGCTACGTCGCGCCATACAACGATTTCGCCTCGTTGCGCGCGCCGCTGACGTTGCAGCCGGCTGGCCGCTTTGCACCCGGCGCGTACTCGTGGCTGCATGATTGTGTGGATACCGGCGAGGATTTGGACCGTGACGCATTCGCCGCAGCGAAAGCAATCGACGATTGGGTTTCGGCGAACATTCCCGACGACCGTGCCGTGGTGCCGATCGGTTTTTCGCAGGGCGGTCTGCTGGCGATTCACTTGCTGCGCGTGCACCCGGAACGCTACGCGGCGACGATTTCGTTGTCCGGTTTTCTTGCGCCCGGCACTGTTGCGGGAACCGCGCCGGCGGACGATCGCGCGGCTGAACTCAACATTCCGACGTTCTTCGGCTATGGCAAGAACGATACCGTGATTCCCATGCCGGAACTGTTTGCGACCGCCGCGTGGCTGGACGAGCACACGTTCCTTACGGAGAAAAGCTATCGTGGGCTCGACCATTCCGTAAGTATGGAGGAGTTCAGCGATTTGCGTGACTGGCTTGCCGCGCACAACATCGCGCCGGGCATCCTGTAGATCCGGGTCAGTTAGAACAGTCGGATTAGTCGGTGATGTCGGCCTTATAGAAGTTCACGTAGGAACGGCTCGGGGTCGGGCCACGCTGGCCCTGGTAGTGCGAGCCGGTGCCGGCGGAACCGTACGGATGCTCGGCGGGCGAGCTCAGCTGGAAGAAGCACATCTGGCCGATCTTCATGCCCGGCCACAGCTTCACCGGCAACGTCGACACATTGGACAGCTCCAGCGTGATATGGCCTTCGAAGCCCGGGTCGATGAAGCCCGCGGTGGAGTGGGTGAGGATGCCGAGGCGACCGAGCGAGCTTTTGCCTTCAAGACGCGCGGCGATCGTCGCATCAAGCTTCACATACTCCCATGTGGAGCCGAGCGCGAACTCGCCCGGATGCAGGATCCACGGCTCGTCCGACTTGACTTCGAACTGTTCGGTCAGCTCGCCCTGGTTTTCGGCGGGATCCACGTACGTGTACGCATGGTTGTTGAACAGGCGGAAGAAACGGTCCAATCGCACGTCGATCGACGCCGGCTGCACCATTTCCGGGGTCCACGGATCGAGCGAAATATGGCCGTCAGCCTGTGCGGCGAGAATGTCGCGATCGGACAGCAGCATCGAAATTCCTCCAAACATCACCGGAACAATCGTCATATGAGCGGGCGCGCAGCCAACGCGCGCCCACCAACTGTCGTCCAGTCTAGCCCGTCGACGCTATAAGCCAGCATCACCGCCGATGCATCGCACGCAGCACGCACTTGCGCAGCTCGGAGGCGACGAGCACAATCATCGCCAGGCCGAGGCATTCGACCCACGCACCCGCGGACAGCGGCACGGTACCGAACGCGGTGTTGAGGAACGGCACGTAGACCACCGCAAGCTGCAGCAGCGTGGACAGTGCGATCGCACCCCACAGCCACTTGTTGGCGAACAGCCCCACGAACACCGACTGGTCATGCGAGCGCGAGCACAACGCGTTAAGCATCTGCGCGAAGACCAGGATGGTGAAGCCCATCGTGCGCGCTTCCGTCATCTGCGCGTCATGTCCGATGGCATCCACGGAACGGTCCGTGAACAGACCTCCGGCGAGGTGCATGTCCATGCCGATCAGCGTGACGGCGGCCATGATGATGCCGATGAAGATGATGTCGCCCCACATCTGTCCGTCGATCACACGATCGGTGAGTTTGCGCGGTTTGCGTGCCATCACGTCGTCGGTGGAGGGATCGACGCCCATCGCCAAGGCCGGTGCTGCGTCGGTAAGCAGGTTGATCCACAGCAGCTGCGTGGCGAGCAGCGGCACGGTCACGCCTTGGCTGCCCGGCTGCGTGATGCCGAGGAAGCCGGCCAGCATCACACCGCCGAAGACCGTGAAGACCTCACCGACGTTGGAGCTCAGCAGATAGCGCAGGAACTTACGGATGTTGTCGAAAATGCCACGGCCTTCGCGTACCGCCTCGACGATGGTGCTGAAGTTGTCGTCGGCGAGGATCATCTTGGCGCTCTGCTTGGTAACTTCGGTACCGGTGATGCCCATCGCGACGCCGATGTCCGCGGTTTTGACGGCGGGAGCATCGTTTACGCCGTCGCCGGTCATAGCCACGATATTGCCTTGCCGTTGCAGCGATTCGACGATTTTCAGCTTGTGTTCCGGCGCAACGCGCGCGTACACGGAGATTTCGCGGGTGGCCTTGTCGAACGCTTGCTCGTCCGGCAGCTCGTCGAGTTGAACGCCGGTGAGCACTTTGCTACTAAGGTCGGCGCTGCCGACCGAGCTGCCGTCTCCGTCCGTTTCAATAATGCCCAGATCGCTGGCGATGCGTGCCGCGGTAAGCGGATGGTCACCGGTAATCATGACGGTGCGGATGCCGGCGCGATGCGCTTCGGCGACGGAATCGCGCACTTCGGTACGCGGCGGATCGATGATGCCGACCATGCCGACCCAGATCAAGTCGCTTTCCAGCACATCGCTTTGGTCGGCGATGTCGGCGACGTGACCGGCGGCGTTGATGCGCACGCCCGGCACTGCGGCGAGCGACGCGGTGCCGAGTGGCCGGTACGCCTGGCCCAGCGTACGATACGCTTCGGCGGACAGGCGTTCCACGGCGGCGAGGATCTGCTGGCGATCGCCTTGCGTCATCGGTCGTACGGCACCGTTGACTGCGATTCGGCTGCAGTAGCCGAGCAGTACATCGGGGGCACCCTTGGCGAAGACGGTGAGACGCCCGGCATCAGTGTTATCCTGCGCGACGACGGTCATGCGTTTGCGATCGGAAGTGAAGGGAATCTCGCCCACGCGCGTGTAGTTCGCGTACTTGCGATCGGCCTTCACCTTACGTGCGGCGACGATAAGCGACACTTCGGTCGGATCACCGACAGCCTCCCATGCCGATGAGGACGCAACTAAATCGCCAGCAGCTTCGGCAGCGCCGAAAGTCACGGTTTCGCGCAATTCGCCGTCGTTGGCCAGCGAGCCCACGGCGAGC
>OHFM01000633.1_pt1 | contig 13575 bp, 10 predicted proteins | sample 1567511 | NCBI WGS metagenome assembly OHFM01 (sample SAMEA3879571, study PRJEB24766) | human gut metagenome | biome: human-associated habitat; feature: feces | place: USA | collected 1985/1987
TGCTTAATTGTGGTTAGAATTTAGTAATAAAAATTATTTCCCGGGAAATAAAATATAAAAATGAAGAAGAAAAATACATAAACAATATTCTTAAAAATAATATAATAAATGATTATATTTATAAACTAACAGAAAGAGAATTTAAAAGTGATATAGTTTCACTATCATTAAATAACATATTCTTTAATAAGAAAATAAATTATACTTATAATGAATACAAAGAGCACTTAGAACTAACAAATAAATATGCAAAAAAAATAAATAACTATAAACTAAATTATATGGACAATAAAACATTTAAAAACATAACTATAACAATTATAAAAAACAATTACGTAATTATTTCAAAAAACTCAAATCCAACAATACACTTCGTTATTAAGCATCCAAAATTAATTGAAGCAATAGAAAACTTTAGACCACTAGTAAAGGAATAATTAACATCTAAGAAAACATAAAAGTTGAAGAAGTAAATAATACCCTAAATACCGAAATTATAGAATCAGAAGAAAACCCTTATTGAGATTATTTGTTTAAAGTATTGCTTAACACATAGTTTTAATAAATCATATAACAAAGAAGGATGAATATTTTTAGATTATAGAAATAATAACACTAATAACAAAAACACAATCATATATACCCACTACTAGTGAATATTTACAAACTGATTTTAAAGATGACACAGCATTCCAAAACTTTTTAGACAAAATTAAAAACAGAAGTAGTCATAACTTTAACACTAATGTCACATTTACTGACAACATATTCACCTTATCTACTTGCTATAATATCACTGAAAAAATGGTAGTACACGCCAAACTCATAAAAAAAGAAAACAAAATAATTTTGCTATAAAAAAAGAACTAATGTAAATAACACCAACTTAGTTCTTTTTTAATTATTACTATTTTAATAAATATTATATTTCAGCGTCACTTGTAATAAATCCCTTCTTATACAAATGATTTTTAATCTGTCTTTTCAAAGCTTCTCCCTCATACTTTTTAGAATACTTATTATATGATTTTTCCATTTCCTTTTTTAAACTATCTTCATCACTCTTATCAAGACTATTTAACTTATAATTAATCATATCCTTATCAAATCCTAATAAAGCTAAATCCCCCTTCAACTTATTCTTAATCATAAGAAGAGATTTATTTTTCATTAATTTAACTTTCTTATCAATTATCTTATCTAATTTATTAGACCAAACTTCATCATCTATCTTATCTAAATAGTTATCTATCACATTTTCACTTATACCAAGTTCACTTAAATCTCTCTTTATCTTAAATGGACCATAACTACTCAAATTAATCTTATCATTAGTATAAGCTTCTACATACTTTACTTCATTTATTAAATTGTTACTCTTTAATCTATTTAAAACATCACTAATCGTATTAGTGTTATACCCCTTCTTCTCTAAATACTTTATAATCTCCTTCTCTGTTCTAAGTCTAGTCTCTATATATCCCAAAGCCAAATCATATGCTTCATACAAAACATTTTCATTCAAAACTTTATCTAAAAGAAAAGTATCAACATTCTTTCTTAATAGGAAGTCATTTTTAATAATTACATCTTCATATAAAATAATTTCATCACTATCAAGAGTAACCTTATATCTACCTCTTGACATCTTCTTATATTTTAATATCTTCATAAATAAACAAAAAAAAGATTATTCTTTAATTGTGATTAATCCCTTTTCCAATTCTTCTAAACTTCTTCCTATTTCTTTTTTTGATACATAGTCATTTGCTTTCATTTGTAAATAACCATTTTTAATCATATCTTTACCTCTTCTAGCAGCAATATTTACTAACTTATACTTAGAGTCTACTATAGTTAATAATTTATCTATAGATGGATATATCATTTTATCACTCTCCCTTATGTTATTAATATACTATTTATAATTTAATTATACAAGTTTTTCATATTTTTTTGACAAAAATTTTACATTAAGAAACTAACTTTCTAAGTCCCCTAAGAATCTCAACCATTGCCCAGGTATCCTGCTTACAGTATTCAACAAGTGCAGTTTGTTTTCTATATCTTTCTTCATCAGTCATATTATTATAATTAGCATACTCAACAAGTGCTTGAACACCATTTTGAACCTCCAAATCCTTATAACTTAAATTAGTAAAAAGAGGCAATGTCTTTTTAATAGAAAACGATCCACTCTGCAAAGAATTATAATAATTCATAGTCTCTAAATCTTTACCTTCAAACCCCATAGACTTATATAATTCCTTATTATTATCAATAATTTCAAGTAAATCTCTCCCAGCTTCTCTAATAGCAAGCAATTCTTTCTTATACTCTGGAAACATATTAGCAAGTTCCTTAAGTCTACCCTTTTCAAAAGTAACATTCTGAGCAAGCATACTTCCTCCAGTTTCAAGTATTGGTATCTTAGTAACCAAATCTCTTACCATATCTGATCTTTCATCATCAAGTGTCTTAGCAAGAAATACATAATTATCTTTCTCTTTATCACAAACTCCAGGTTCCCTTTCAATATGAAGTGAAAACTCAAAAGGACTCTGATAATAAGGATGCTCTCCTTTAAACCTTGGAATTGGACAAGGAAGTGTCTCAAAATCCAAGTGATATATTGGATACTCCAAACTAGAAAGACCCGCTTTAATCTTTTCTTTATTCACATAAACATAATTATTATCATAACAGTCTCTTTGTAGAATATGATTTTGACTAGAAAGCCACTCTACTGGCACATCATCAAGCTTTAAATATCCCTCATTAATCAAATCATACTTATCATACTTAGTACCATTTAAATCCTTAAAACTAACAAATCTTTTATAATTATAACTTGCATTCTTCTCTGGCACTTTCTTAAAACAAATAGGTTTAAACTTACACTCAGTATTCTTCTTAAGTGCACACGCCCTGCTAAGCTTACAAGGTTCACTTGACCCTTCAAAAATATACTTCTCCAGATTTTGTCTATAAGTATCTATAGTATATTGATACATCAAGGTTAAATCACTAACATCATAAAAATCAATAATAGTATTACCAAACATATCTGGTCTAAACTCTCTCTTCCCATTAACAGTATACCCATCATACTCATACTCATTATTAAGAACAGCCAAATAATAATTAACTTTCTTATTTATATTATTCTCTTTCATATAACCTTCAATAAAATATCTTTGAACAGCAATATCAAAAATATACTTACCTTCATCACTAAACCTATCCAAAAGCTTACTAACCTTTTGACCATAATTCTTAGATAGACCACTATCTTCTGCCAAATAATAAAACTCTCCCTTTTTTACAAACAAAGGAAACTTATCTTTCTCAATACTATAATCTAAAATCTTATATTTTCTACTAGTAGTAGCCTTAACCTCAATTATATTAATTTCACCATTAGACTCATTATAAATATCAACGAAACACAAATACTTAATGCCATTCAAACTAAAATCAAAACTCTCTTGTCTATAAGTATCAGCAGAATACACACTTTCCCCTTTAAATATTCTCTCTACTTCTTTACCAGCAGTTAATTCTACTTCCTTATAATAAGGCATCATAGCATTAAGTTGAATATCTATTTTCTCAAGCTTATCTACATCCCCATCTTCAGTCTCTTCAAACATAGAATTAACTAGTTCCTTAAACTCAGTCTTCTCCTCTTCCTTTAAGTATTCTTCCATAGTCATATCACTAGTTAACTTATCCTTATGAATCTCTTCTAAACTAGCATACCTCTTACACCTAGTATAATTTATAAAATCAGTCTTTGTAATTGCCATATCTTACTCCTCCTAATAATTATATCACACTTTTCTAATTATTGTATTTATCTCATCTATAAAAACACTTTCATTTCCTTCTTCTATAACAAGAAAACACTTAATTTTACATCTAGTCAAAGCTACATAAAATAATCTTCTTTCTTCTGCATATGGATAATCATCACTATAATCAAGTAAACTCTTAGTAAACTCATCATCTATAATTTTACTTGGAAACCCCATTTCACTATCCTTATTGTTAATAACAAACGTATAATCAGCCTGCAATCCCTTAGATTTATGTACAGTTAGAAATTCAATATTTAAATCAATTCTCTTATCATAAATAATACTTACACTTTTATTATAACTATCATACAAAACTGACAAATCATAATATCCCCTTAAAATATCTATATCTTTATTATATCTACCAAGCATATAAACTGTACTAAAATTAGGTAAACTATTAAGAGTGTTTATTACTTCATTATAACTTATTACCTGAATAGGATTTTCTGTGCTTTCAAATCCCTTAATATTCTTTCTAATCTGATTACTATTTTTCATCACAAAATTACCACTTATCTTTGCAAGTTTATCAGAAAATCTATAAGTATTTTCAATCCTACTAACATTAGTCTTACCCCAATATTTATCAAAATGAGTAATCAAACTAATATCACTTCCGCTAAACCTATATATACTTTGAAAGTCATCTCCTACACAAAAAAGATTATAATTCTTCTGCTTCCTAAGAGCCTTAAGTAAATTAAATCTGGCCTTAGAAATATCTTGGTACTCATCAACAATCACATAATCATAATTATGTACAAATAAATTTTTCTTAACCAAACGGGTTGCTTCATTTATCATATCATTAAAATCTACTACATTATTTTCTTTCAAAAACCTTTCATACTCCAAATAAAGAGGTCTAACTAAATAAGATGGAATCCCCTCATATAAATCATCTATATTATATTGATTACTCTTAATTAAATTTATAATAGTTTCAAAATAACTACTCACTTTAAAAAGTAAATTCTCATCCCTATTTAACATTTTCCAAATATCATTATAATTTACCCCCTTATAACTGATGCCAATCCTTTTTAATTCACTGTCTAATTTATAAATAACATCATCACTTTCACATATATAAATAATTTTTCCTATTCTCTTACGTTTCTTTTTAGAAAACCTAATATATCTATCATACTCATAAAGATAAAACTCACTACTAATATTATCATAATTATAAACAATACCATTAAAATATAAAAAATTACACATATCCTTCTCTTCTTTAAAATTCACTTTCTCCCCTTTTAAAGAAAATAAATTATCACTATTAGAATAAGCAAAATTAACAAGTTTAGAAAGATACTCATAATCATTAACTAATTTATTTAATGTACTAACTATAAATCCAGTAAGTCCTTCTGAATATATATTAATATTCTCTTTAACACTTTTCACTATAAGAAGACCTAATTTATGAAAAGTATAAGTGTCTACCCTTTTACCAATCTCTTTTTCAATTCTCTCCTTCATTTCGCTTGCAGACTTATTAGTAAAAGAAAGAACCAAAATATTAGAAGAATCTACTCCATTATTAACTAAATATTTAATTTTACCAACTATAGTTGTGGTATTACCCGTCCCAGCTCCAGCAATAACTAAATTATTTTCGTTTTCATTAATAATAGCTTTTATCTGGGCGTTATCAAGGATTCTTCCCTCGACTTCACCACAAAGCAAATTAAATTTACTAACCTGTTCACTTTCAAACTGTAAAAACTTCATATTCAAAAATCCCTTTCCACAGTTTGCACATCTTCCTAACTAAATATTATCCTAAAGTTATTTATAAGTCAAGAAAAAAAGCACCTAAGTGCTTACATAGTCGTAAATGACCTAACAATAGAAAGTATTAGAACAATCATAACACCAACACCAGTAGTACTTAGCATTACCATTGTTTTCTTTTCCATTTTTTCAAGTCTCTCTTTATATTTAGTTTCTCTACTCTTAGCTTGTAAATTAGAAATAGTTCTAGAAAAAACTATAAGTTGTTCTTGCTTTCTCTCTTGATCTCCAAGCCCTAATCTATAAAGAAGTCTCATCATTCTCATAGAATCTCTAACAGGATAATTAATAGCAAATTCCATATAAGGATCTATACTAGAATCACCTGCATTAATCTTACTTGTTAACTCTCTCAAGCCTTCCCTAAAAATTTGAGGTGCTGTATCTATACTCTTGCTCAAAGCAACAGGTACAGTATAATGTTGTATAAGTATCTCTAAGCTCTTCAAATAATATGGTAAAAGTAAGTCTATCTCATGTAAATGTTTTTTATAATAATTCTTTAAATTACTATAACCACTCTTAAAAACAAAGAACCCTACTCCAAAACATATAATTAAATTAACAAGAGATAACTTCTTAGCCATCATAAGCATTAAGAAAAATACTACTACTAAAATAAGAAGTGAATCTTTAACTCTCTTTTCAAATAACTTATTTGCATCAAGTCCATCACCATACTTAGCCTTAACAAGAAAATCATAATCATCTTCCTTAAGTAAATTAAATACTTTATTATTATCCTTAACAAACTGATTAACATCTATTAACTTATTAGAACTAAATATAATTATTAAAAGGACTGCAATAATTAAAATCTCCCACATCATTCTACACCCACATCCTCGTTATAATATTTTTCTCCACTAAGAAGGAAGTAAGTATTTATAATTATGATTAAATGTAATAAAATTCTTACATACCATAAACTAATTAATCCCATATAACTAGTTGAACCTAAAAGTATTTGTACTAAAGCAACTAAGAAATACAAAACTACACCAAACATTAAAAATCTTTTATGGAAATTTTGTCTATCCATTCTATCTCTATATACATTCTCAACAAGCATATCTATGTCTTGCATCATACTCTCAAGTGCTTCACCAGAATCTTTAGAACCTTCATTAGTTATCTGTAAAAACAATTGATGCATATTTCTAATAACATAATAGTCATATTTACTATTCATATAATCAATCGCACTATCTATAGTTGAACTATTATATGCAATACTAATCATTTGCTTAACATCACTTAAAACTGGATCTTCCAAAACTCCACTATCTCTAACACCCTCTAAGCTTTTAACAAATGACTGAGTAGTATTAAACTCCATAATAACGTTAGTAGCATATACTTGAATTTGTTCAAATATAAACTCACTATATACTCTCTTACATCTTAAATAAGCTAAGTAAGGTATAAACATAACAGCTATAACAGCATAAATAATTGAAACTATAATATTATAAAAATATAAATACGATATTATAGCAGCACCACCAGCAAGTAAGACTACTTGAATTGTATACTGTTTAACTGTGTACTCTTGTCCAAGTTCTTTAGTTTTCTCCCTAACTATCTTAAATGAATAAGGAGCATATTTATTATAAACATCTGCTACACTTCTAGAGACATATTTATAAAACTTTTCACCAGTACTTCTTCTATACAAAACAACAAAAAGTGCAAGTAATAAAACAATTAAAATCTCTAAGTACATAATAGCCTCCTATTAAAATATTTCTATATCTTCTTTTTTTGCCTCTAATAATTCTTCACTTGCTTTCACAAATGTCTCTCTTGGTAAATAAATACCTTGTGCATCTAAGTAATCTAATAGTTTACTACTTGGATTATGATAAACTTCAGTACCATCCATATTCTTCTTATATAGAATATTACACTTAGCTTCATTATCATCACTTACATAAAACTCACACACTTCAACAATCTCTCTTTGGAATCTTCCATACTTCTTACTCATATATCCTTTAACGTGTACACCTAAATGTATATATCTATGTATAGTTTTTAAGAATTGATCCACATCCAAATTAGTTTCAAGAAGACTATACAAACGCATTGGAATACCACTTGCTTTATCTGAGTGTATAGTTGACAAAATATTATGTCCACTACTAATCGAGTTTCTAACAGCAGTAACCGCCTCAGCACTTCTTACCTCCGACAAAAGTATCCATCTAGGATTCTGTCTCATACAAGTAACAAGCACATCACTATAACTGGCAATATTATTAGTCTTCATAGCAACAATATCTCTATGAGGAAATATTCTATCTAAGTGAAGTTCTAGTGTATCCTCTATAGTAATTATCTTTTCATTCTCTTTAGTATGACTTGCCAAATACTTTACAAGTTCAGTTTTACCACTACCAGTTTCACCACTAACTATAATATTGCAGTGACCCTCTACACATTTAAACAGAAAATCATGCATAGGCAAACTTACATAATTTTCACGCAATAACTTTTCTTTATTTAATCTTATTTTAGCTGGTGTTTTACGAATAACACAAGCTATACCATTTGTAGCAATAGAATCGTGAACGAAGTTTAAACGAAGTTCAGCACTTTCAGCATCCAAAAATGGACTAGCCATATTAAATGTCTTCCCCATAACATTTGAACACTGAAATGCTATTTTCTCCATTAAATCATTATTAACTTCAGGTCTCTCTACTTTAACTACACCTTTGCTTAAACTCTTAAGCCAAATTTGTCCACCGTTAGAATATGAAATATCAGTGATATCATCATCTTCTAAGAAATCTTTAAGTGGTCCAAAATCAATTTGATCAAATATAGTACTATTCATATCCTAACTCCTCTTATTCTTTATTATTAGTTAATTTTCTATCTTACCAACTTCATTATTTGACTGTTCAGGTAAAATTACTGTCTGACTTAAAATATAATCTTGAATATATTCACTACTTACTTTAGTAGCCTCAGGATTCTCTGTATAAGCCTTATTTCTTGGTACAGGTATAATTTCACCACTTAAATAACTTGCTTTTCTTAATAATAAATGTAAGTTTTCAGGAACAGCAAATATAAGTGAATTTGGTTGTTTAAGTTCTGCACTATTTTCAAAAACGTGATTACCATCAGCATCTTTTACTGCAAGTACTTCTATACTAGAAATTAACTTTCCTAAAAGTAATTTACCAGTATCATCAAAAGTTGAATAATACAAATCAATATAATTACCAGGGAATATAGAATTACCATAAGTAGTATCAGTATCAACTTTTAAACTAACAACTGTATATCCATCAGGAATATTTTCCCAAGCTGAATCAGGCATCTCTTTCCAAGTAACTAAAGTACTTCTAAAAAATGGACTACCAGCAGGAATCATAGTATTATAATTAGCATACATTCCTACAATCTCACTTTGAACTCTCACTAAATTATCTGATGACATACCTCCAGGTATCTCTTTCCATTCAACCATATCTTCTGTAATCAACGTTCTAGGTTGAATATCAACTTTAGCAACAGGCACCCTTACTGGATTAGTTTGTTGTTTAATTCTATAAGTATATCCAAAATATATAACTAAAACAGCTATAATCACACACAAAATAGTAACAGTATTTTTATTACCAAAAAATTTTTTTAATGTTAAACCAATATTTTTCATTCTTCCTCCTCTATTCTATATACCATTATACAAAAAAACACTTATAAAATCAATTATAAGTGTTATAAATTTATCATTTTTTTCTTAGTCCAATAAAACAATTTTGACTAGAATTTATGTTTTCAACTAATACTTTATTACCGTTAATACTTATTTTTGCATCCCCAGTACAATAAAGTTCTGACGGGTTAGTCAAAGTATAGCCATCATTTGCTGTTAAAATAAAAATATAGCTACCATTTGCAGGGACAGAAATATTACCACTCGGCTTTACAGTACCATTAGCATTACTTAAAGAAACAGTATAAGGTAGCTTATTCAAAGTAAGTGTGCAAGACGTTTTTCCCTTTACAGAACCAACAGTAATAGTACCTTTTTTAGAATTACTAATATTTATATCAATTCTTGTTGTAACATCAGACCTATCACACTTAACAGTCGCACCTTCCAAAGTATAACCACTTTTAGCAGTCACATCAAATGAAATCGCTCCATTATAACTAGCGTTCTTTCTACCACCAGTAACACTAGCTGCATTAGAAGTTAATGTTACTGAATACTTACTACTTCCACCACCATACTTAGTCTCAAGAATACCACTCATAACAGTCAAAATATCAAAATTAACAGTAGAATCAGTAGTAACACTATAATCCTTAGTAGAAGTAGAAACCTTAACAGTAGCTTTAGGTGGATCTTCATAAATATCATAAAACTCTAAAGTATAATTCTTACTATTCTTAACACTATCAGCAAATCTTCTAGTAAAATTTTCTACAAATTTACTTTCAATAATCCTAATATCGCCAGTATCCATATAAACTCCATAATCTATACTATCCACCATAGCCGCTTCCATGACTTCTTTAGTAAGGTAAAAATCTTCCTCATCAGTAGTTGTAACATCTTGAATAAGCATCATAATAACTATTACAAATAGTCCTAAAACAATAAACAAATACGCCCAAAAAGATTCCTTCACTTATTTTCACCTCACTTATTTATATAATAGAATAAACTATCACTCTTTATAGAACTATCTTTTGAATAAAGATTTCTATAATTACTACTACCCATAATATTCTTAAGATCTTTATCTAAGAAACTACTATAACATATCAAATTATTATCACACTTATAAATAGAATTATCTAAGTATGTTGTCTTATCATTATAACTACGTATTTTTTTCATAATAGTCGGAGTAAGTTTTACTACATACTGTGGTTTCTTATCAATTATAAGATTATCTCCACTAGATTGAATTTCTTTAACAACCTGAACAGCTTTAGCTGTAGTCCAGTTTTCTCCAATATTTCTTGTATTAACATTTATAGTTCCACCAACGGTAGGACTATATGAAGAATGCGGAAATACATCATTCAAACTAATAGGTCTATAATAAACTCCCATTCCAACTTGACCATCTACATTCTTACTACAATCAGTTCCATCTAAACACTTACAAGTATGATCATCATAATTATCATCACAATCATATATAGTAAGTTCATTTACAACATCATACGAACAAGTATAATTTCCATTAGCCATTTTTCTTGTACTCTTTGGATCGCCCAAATCACTATAAGTTACCTTAATACCATAATTACCTGATCTTCTCACATAACTTACTGGATATAAATGTTTATCATTATCTTTATCATTATCTTTAAGTAAAAGCCAAAATCCAGTGTTAGACTTTTTAGTACTTACTAATCCAGTAAATGCTTGAACATAAAATTTATTAGATTGGTAATGTTGAGTTTCACGTTCCACTTCTATATTAGCAAGTCTATTTTGTGGAATATTAACTCCTGTGTTACTGCAAATTGCAGAAGTTTCACTACCACTACAATCCCAATAAGTTAAAGTAACATTATTACTAGAACCTGAAAGATTACTTAAATTTCCATTACAATCCTTACCACAGAAACTACTCCAAGCAGAACTATTAGCATAAGTCCTTTTAACAACTTCATTACTTGTAGAGTCATTTTTGATATTAATATCATAACCTTGATCATATTCAAAATTCTCTGCATAATCAATATTTATAGTATTCTTAGGATTATAATCCATAACTTTATTATAAGCATCAGACCTCTCTACAAAATTACAACTATTAATTTGATTTATTAATTTTTGTCTATTTCCCAATGCTTGTTCATAACTACTCTTATGAGAAGAATAATTACTTGGTATATTGTCATTACCACCATTTGAAGTACTATCATTGCATCCGCTACAAGAACAACTACAAGTTATACTACAATCACTCTTTGAATCCCCTGACACATTTATAGTTACAGGACTGCCATCATCATTTGTTTTATTATAATACGCTTTGTACCAAGTATAGTAAGTACAAGATTTTGTTCTTTCTGCGCAACCATTACCTGAAATACAATGTGTACAGTCCACAGTTATTGTTTTATTCTGACGTTTTGCAGGATCAAAAACTTCTTTAGTATCATAAGCATGTTTAGTAGTACAACAACTATCTGATGAACAAGCACTACAAGTTTTACTCTCAGTAATAGGACCCGTTAAATGATTATTTTGAGCTTCATATTTTTTATAATCATTCCAAGTCGATAAAACTTTTTCATTTGCTTCTTTATAGGCTTTTTCCCATTTATCATAATCGATTATTGATGAACACTGCCTAGTAGACAATATAACTGTACTTAAATATTGTTTATTAGTTTTATAACTCTCTACATTATGATTAAAATATCTTCCCGCGATTGCTGTTTCTTTATCCATAAAAGTAAATTTTAAACTCTCTCTACAATAAACAGTACAATAATCATTACCATAATCCTTTTTATAAGAATTTTTAACACTAGATATACTATTCATAATAGTACACATAGTAGGATCGCTTATAGTACCACTTGTTCCATCATCTTCACAGTCCTTAGGCATATTATATTCTATCTTAGTATTAGGACAAGTAGTAGCACATTCCTTAGCATAGGTCTCTTCATCAACTTCTCTACCATCTTTGCCATAATATTTTCCATTTTCATACCTACAAACATTTGGAGTTGGATTATCAGGACAAATACTTACATCAACATATGTTTCGCCACTTGTATCATACACTACCATTTGTTGATTACCAACGTTTTGAGATGCAGTATATAAATAAACACTCGAAATAGCCTTAGAGTCTATTTTGTCATAAAAAATTCTTATTTTATTTTTACAATTAGTAACTTGACTAGAATCAAGATTAAACGTTACAGTCATACAAGTTTTACTGCTAGAATTACTACACTCAGCCGCACTATAATTAACGTTATATCCATTATAAGTAACATTGCTTATTGTTGATATTCCATCAAAATTTGTTTCGATATTTAAAGTCACTTGACTACCATCATAACTTTTTGACACAACTTTAGCACTTGGAGCCCATATTTCAAAACCATTCATAACAGATTTAAATATTTCTACTCCTTCTCGGAAAGAGCCATTAGTATTATCTCTGTCATATAATATTCCAGTTTTTGTTGCTACACTTTCAATATCATCGACAGTACCATCCATTATTTTCTTAGCAGTTTTAGCATATATATCGGCAGCATATGTAGATTTTTCAGAACTATCCCACCAACCTCCACCTTGATTATAAGCACCAGCAATAAGCCTTAATGCTGTTAATTTAGCGAGATAATCAGAGTTTGAATAATTAGCAAAAACAGAAGCTAAAGCACAATAATAACTATTATTACTCGTCTTACAATCAGAAACATTATATTCCTCAGATTTTACATAAGTTTGCTCAGAAAAAGCACGTCCAGGGTTAACACAAAAAGCATCACTACCATTATCGGTTTTATAAGCGTTTTGAATCAAGTTTTTTTCTTCTACTTTTCTACTACCACTTTGAGTGCACAATAATCTTGTATAATTAGACTGCAAATTAGAGTTTGAAGCTTTTGTACTAGACCAATATCCACAAGCCTCAAGTCCAATCTTTTGCTTATTATCACATCCTGTACTACGTGGTGGTTTATAATAATTCCAATATTGTCTTGTGGAACCATCACAAAAATAACCACTTGGAGTTTTTGTGCCACTTATAACCCAAGTACTTTTATCCCATATATATTTTGAATATAAAGAATTTACACTACCATTACTTTTTATAACATAATTATCCTCAAGAGCAAATAAATTTACTGGAACTAAACATATAAATAAAAAGCATATTAAACTAAATAATCT
>OHFM01000636.1_pt1 | contig 13532 bp, 23 predicted proteins | sample 1567511 | NCBI WGS metagenome assembly OHFM01 (sample SAMEA3879571, study PRJEB24766) | human gut metagenome | biome: human-associated habitat; feature: feces | place: USA | collected 1985/1987
TGGGTTACTATAATAAAACTTTTTACAGTATATATAATTCTATATCTAGTTTTACCAATATAACCATCACCATCTAGGTATCCACGTAAAAAATGTCTTATTAAATCAAATGGTAGTTTATCTAAATTAATAAAACCATTTTCTGTTTTATTAGATACGCATCCAAGAACTTTTAAATCTTCGGTCATTTCTTTAGAACAAACTTCGATACGACACATATTTCGTTTCTTTCTAAAAGCAATATCATGATTACTTTTAATACTATCTCGAAATTTTTCTAAATGATGATAATCTATTCCATTTACTTCGATACAAAGATGAGAAGATTTACCATCCCATAAACTTCCATCTGCCATAATAAAACCATACCAATAAGCTTTTTCTTCAGTATCGATTTTATTAAAATAAGATTTATCATAATTCAAATCATTACGATGTTTTCGTTTATCTCTAATATCAATATTAAGATATTTTAAATATTTACTTAAAGTTTTCTCACTCATATTTAATTGTTGAGTAACTTTAATAATTGATAAACCAGATTGATATAAATTTACAGCTTCTTCTAATTTTTCTATAGGACATGTTGTAAAAAAATCTTTTTTTATATTTTTAATGCCTTCTTTTTTTAAAGCATTATAATAACTAGATTTACTTACACCATATTTTTTACATATTTCTTCTACATTTGCTAACGGAGTATTTTTATATTCTTGATAAATATTCTGATATTTTTCTAACATTTACATCACATCACTTATATTAATATTAAGCGAAATTAACCTGAGTCAACCCAGATTCGGTCAAAGAGGTGGAATCACAGATACAATATGGTACTTTAAATAATTTAGCCAAATGTTTTACAATATAAGTTTTACCTGAGCCGGTCGGACCACAGAGAATTACATTTGACTTCTCAACTTCTACGTCGCCGGCTTGGCTATTATCTGAATGCTCTAAACGTTTCATATGATTATAAGTAGCAACAGCTAATACTTTTTTAGCTTGTTCTTGTCCTACTACATATTGATCTAAATATTTAACAATTTCAGTAGGAGTTGGCATATCATCATATTCGCGTTCTTCAACAGGTTGCATCTGAAAAGAATTATATACTTTCGTAGAACAATCTTTACAGATAAAGAATTCAGGCGAATTAGAACATTGAAGCATAGATGGAACTTCTGATTCTAACCGGCCACAAAACGAACATCTTGGTTCTTTATCAGCCAATTAATCTTCCTCCTCTTCTTCAATTTTTTGTTTTACAGCTTTAGGTTTAGATTCAAGAATTTTATCGATAAGACCAAATTTTAAAGCTTCTTCTGGCGTAAGATAATTATCGCGCTCACAAGCTGCATAAATCTCATCATAAGTCTTTCCGGTATTCATAGAAATAATTTCATAAAGCTGTTTCTTAATTCTAAGAATACGATTAGCTACGATTTCGATATCAGTAGCCTGGCCTTGAGCGCCACCTAATGGTTGATGAATCATAACTGTAGAATTAGGTAAACAAAATCTTTTACCATAACTACCGGAACAAAGCAGAAATGCTGCCATAGATGCGGCCATACCGATACATACAGTAGATACCGGCGATTTAATATGATTAATAACATCATAAATCGCAAGGCCAGAAGAAATAGTACCTCCAGGACTATTGATATAAATTGTAATATCGTTATGATCCTGAGAATCTAAGAATAAAAGCTGAGCAATAATAGATGAAGCCATAGTATCATTTACTTCGCCTTCGAGTAAAATAATTCTGTCGTTTAATAAACGAGACGGTAAATCATATACTCTTTCGATACCACGATCATCTGTTTCTGTTACACTTGGAAAATAACTAGACAACGGACTTCTCCTTTCATTAATTAAATAAAAGTCGTACTACAAGTTCCATCAGGAGATAAAGAACCAAATCCTTTTACGATTACATCATAATCGGGTAAATCAATACGTTCTTTATCTGCTCTTTTTTGTAAACACTTAATATATTTAATCATAATTCTTCGCTGACATTGTAAAAGTTTTCTAGAACACGTTAAATCAAATGTTAAACCATTTACTTTCCTTTTCGTTAATAATTCAGATAAAGAATTATAACGAATAACGGCCTGACAATATTCAGCGATAAAACGTGCTTTATAATCTTTACTAGCCATCGCAAGATAAGTGTCGCTAAGTTTCATATGCTTCTCCTTTTATATAAATCACAATAATTTAGCGAACTGTTTAACTGCTTTAATGCGCGATTTTACTTCTTTAGATTTAAGCTGAAGAACCGGAACATTAACTCTAGTAATCAAGGATTTAATATAACTATCAGTTTTATTAATTGATTTATTATCGCGCTCTTTAGAAGAACCATCTTTATCGGCTGGTTCAAACATTCCAGTTGGGAAATAAACGATGCCGTCATAATTTTTGTTAGCATGTTCTATACATTGTTCTACATAATGCTTAATACAAGATTGTTTTTCAGTATATTTTTTCTTAGTCATAATAAAATCACTTTGATTTAACATATAGGCGGCATAATCTATAGAACTTCGTTCTATTGGAATTATAGCTACATCTTCATCTATATTAGATATAGTTAATAATTCAGCTATATATTGTCCGAAAAGAATACCGTATTGGAACCTGATAATTTCGTCTATTGAGGTTAAATCTCCATAATGAGCAGTGCTGCCATAAAAATTTTTACGAAGATAATCTACCATAGACGGAACATTATTAGACAACGCTTCAGCTACCGTTGTTTTCCCGGTTCCTCCGGCTCCTGTAAAAGCAATAATCTTAGGCATTTTTCTTTTTACTTGGAAACGTAGCAGGATCTACTTCATGAATAAAACGGCTAACTTCATATTCATGTTTATCAATCTCGTTAGTTTTAATATCTTTTTCGATCTTTTCAAAACATTTAACGAGATTACCAAACAAGGTTACTCGCTGACGAATAATACGCGCCGCTTTAACCCAGAACTTTCTAAACATGATTTTACGTGCTAAAGCTTTACCATATTCTTCATTAAAAGAATCGTGCTCTTTATTAAGATGAATAATAGTCTTCATCTCGTCTACGCGAATACTTAATTCGGTAAGACGCATCGAAGTAGTATAAAACATATCTTCGAATTTATCTAAAAAAATTTGCTTAATACAGCCATTATATTTTTCTCTCCAGGTATCAACATAAGTTTCGTCATCGCAATCAAAAACTGCAATAACCATACCTTCGTCTTTCTTAACGATATATTTAATCTTAAGATCCTGATAATTTAAATATGTTGCCATAAAGTTCCTCCTCGAGATAATTTAATTAGGGGTAGCTCCGGATTCGGGGCTGATTGAGATATATAATGATAGCCAAAAGGGCCGGAAAAACCCGCCCGGGAAGCCATCTTCTTGAAAATAAGTAAATAAAAAAGAGAATACCTCGAAAGATATTCTCTTTTTTACATGGGGTTTTGTATTCTTCGTTGATGCGATGAGGACGAAGTTACAAACAAGGAGAAGCTTGATTCCACCTGGGCGTCCAGGAGGTCCGTTAAATGGAATCCGTAACATGGATTCGTCATCCACTACAGATAATATACCATAAAATTACTTGTTTGTCAACATACATCAAACAACAATCAACGACTTGTTAGAAAATCAAACAATTAACAAAGAACCTTAACTTTAGCCATAGATCTGCCAAAGTTTAAAGCTTCATCAGAAACGTTTTCTTTCTCATCTCCAAAGAATATATCAATACGATTACCGTTAATGGCTCCTCCAGTATCTACTGCGGTATAAACTCCGCTATATTTAGCTCTGGAAGAATCTTCAAATACGATAAGTACTTTAGAACCCAAAGGAATCTGATTCGGATCTACTGCTATAGCCATTGCAGATTCTCTGGTATGATCTTTAAGAGATACTCCAGAAGCGGTTATACCATAAGCAGGGTGTTCAGGAGTTTTCTGACAGGACTGATAGCTTAAATCATAAGCTGTTATTTCAAAATCCATAAAATCCTGGAATTCAGAAGAAGATATCGTCATTGGAGCGAAAGAAAATTTTTCAGCATGATGTGCTTGCACGGGCGCATAAATAATTACAAATAAAATAATTAACAGTTGTACTAATCTATTCAGTTGTGACCTCCAATCCGCCAGGTTAATCCATAATAAGGTTTAATACCTTGTCCTGCTAAAACTGTTGCTGATACGGTATGACCTAATTCATAATTTATACCGCCTATTATATCTTTATCAGAATTCATAGCAGTTATAAGTGACCATTTAGATTTTTTATATTCATTTGCTGTTATATCTAAATGCGTAGAATAAGCCTGATTAATAACTAATTTACCATCTTCAAATTTAGAAGTTTCAGTAGGAAGCGTATTAAGATAATATTTTTCGCCTCCATTCACCTTAACTGAAACTTTCGCCGGATTAGTCTCAAGTTCTACGTCAGCATCATCTTGAGAAGTTTTTTCTACATAACGAATTTCCTGTCTGATAACTTGAGTAGTATCCTGAGACGTTATTTTATTTACTTTATCGTCTAATGTTTGAAGCTGGCCATTAGTATCAATAGCCATACTATTTATTTTATCGTTTATAACGATAGTGCTATCTAACATTTCAGACTTTAACGTATACAAAGTATACGTATTATATCCTGTCAGGATTAACATTGCAGCTATTAAAATTTTATATAAATTGTTCATCATCATTATCTTTATTTTCTAATACTAAAACCTTAATCATCCTATTTTTAATTCTGGTTTTAAAAATACGCTCACGAAATTCATAACAATCAGTTAAATTATGATCTGCCCAATACAAACTAAGATTTAATTCTTTAGCTAATATTGGAATATAATGATTAACCAGATTACTAATAGATTTTTTAATACACTTCTTAGAATAAATATCAACCGTATAATTATATAAATCCTTAGTCGTAACAAAATTATTAGCCCTGATTCTGATTAATTCTTTAGAACATTTAATTAAATCATTAAAGAAATCAGGATGTTTAATATCCTTAGTAAAAGTATTATAATCCTGTTTCTTGATTCTTGATAATTTTTCAGATATACAATCAAACATATGCGGATTATAAACTGCCGGCCTAAGAACTACAATATTAGCGCCGCCAAGTTTAGGTTTTAATCTATCATTTAATCTAAGGTAACGGCTATTATAATCAGCTAATTCAATTTTTTCTAAAAATTGTAAATCTATTAATCTTTGAACAGCGTCATAAATATTATCATCAGTTACTTTTCTGGTAACATTATGAGCTTCTAAATATTTATAGATTCTGGAATAACTTATACGAGCCTGAAGCCTGGATATATTTTTAAAATTCTTAGACACATCATAAAACCAGTCTAAATAGAAGTTTAAGATATATAACGTAAGATTATCCGTTCTATTGAAAAAACGCTCTAAAACAGGCCATTTAGATATGTTTTTAAGGGCTTTTTTATATTCAGTTAATCTTTTACGATAAGGCTGTTTATCATACGGTCTAATCTTAATATTACAGATATTATAAACGAATTCAACAGCATCGTTATAATTTGGGTTACCTGTCATATATTCGATTATATCAAAAATATCCATTCTAAGGAATGGCTTCTTTTCTTTATAGCCATATAACCAATAATAATAAAATCCAGTATTAACATCTTTGGTTATAATAGCGTTATAAATATAGTCTGATTCATTACGTCTTTGGAATATATCTTTAAAGAATATATTCTCTTTTTGATGAAATAATAAACCAATATTCAAAAGCTTAATTCTATTTCTTAAGTCAGTGTCTAAAACAAGTGGACGTAGCTGTATAGGCTTAAGCATAGCTATACCAACCTTACCTGGGTCTAAAGGATTATAACCGGCATTACTACTAACCCTAAATATTCTATATCTAATGTTCCTTTTTATAAGTATACTACTAGAATAATATAAAATAAATGGTTCATTAGTAACTACAGTCATGCCATCTATCATCTTTGTTTTATTCGTATAACTAGCTTCAGAATTAGAATATAAATTTAAATCTACGAATAAAGGCATTATATAACGTTTAAAATCTAATCCGAATTTATACACAGGCCTGTTATATAAATCTTCTAGATTTTTGTCATTATAACCAATATGATTATTTTCGTTATAATATAAACACTTAGTACAAGGAAAGAATATAGTTTTAGCATCCACACATTTCTTATCAGCACAATTAGGATATTTATCATTAATTAACTGAGTAAGATTCTGCGCCAGAAGCTTATATATATCTTCGTTAGGAATTTTTTGAGATTCTTCTACTGAGAATAATAATCTATATTTAGGATTTTCTACAGTAGAAGAACTGGTTTCAAAAATCATATTAGGTATAACTTCGAGTTTTTCTAAATAAGATAATAACTCTAGATAGTCTGGTTTTATATCTCCATCATTATCGATATCGATCATAATTAATTCGGGTCCGTTATATACATAGCCAGTATTAACTGTATAACCGTTTAAAACAAGATGTTTAATATACTTTAACGTATAACTACTTACAGGAATAGAACGATTAACTATTTCTCCTTTAATTAATCTAATTTTATCCATGGCCTCTTGTTTATCTTTAACTTTAAAACTAGAGACCATAATCGGATATTTACGTTTAATCATAATAACACTCTTTATTTTCCGTTAAAATATTGAATTATCATAACTATTTAATCGTTGATAAAAAGATAAAAGATTTCTAATAGAATTTCTGGTGTCACCAATAACATCATTAATTAAATTAGAACTATCGTTTTGATTAGTTAGATTTATGGTCATATTAATATCGTTATTTTCATCTTTTTCTACGATATACTGAGTAAATTTATTAGAATACGGCGCGAGATAATTATTATATAACGGCGTTAAATCTCCGGTTTTATTATAGATATCATATCTAAACTGATTAACGATATAAATCGGTAAATCATTATAACGCATAGATAATGCTTCTAACGTAGCAGCGATATTCTTAATAACAGTCGGTTTCTTATGTAATACGAAACGCGCAAAATTATCTATGATTACATAATCTACGCTATCTGCATACTTCTTAATAATATTAAAAATATGAGTATAGTTATTATTTTTAATCGTAGCAAATACTGTATGATTAGTATCAGCTATTTGATTTATATAATCCAGATGCGGTAACAATTCTCTAATCGTTATATATAAACAGAATATAGGAGTATTAGCAGCATATTGATTAAGCTCTTTATTTAATGCTAATACTGCGCTGGTAGCTCCATTATCCGGTAAACTTAATATCTGGATAAGTTTATGGCTAGATAACGGATTATCAGGATCTATATTATCTACGAATTCTTGTAGTATGGATTTATCAATTTTAATCATAATTATTAACAACTCCAAAACTAAACGAAAACCCGGTTATTTTTAACGTTTAACTGCGTCGTAAGGTATTTATACCTTTTCGATGTTAAATTGTCAAAAATACCGGGTTTTTTAATGATTTTAACTATGTTCTTTTATAAGTTCGAATACAGCGTTTTCAAATTTCTCATCAATCCTGGACCAACTAGATTCATATTCAATAGTTTTATCAAAATAGATTTTAGAATTAATCGTATAAGCATCAATACTGGCATCATAGAAAACTCGATTTTTAATTTTTTCCAAATCATCTTTTCTATTAGCCATGTTTATAATACATTGAGAAGATGGAAACTTCATATAAATACTATAGACATTATTATAAATATGCCTAAGAGTCTTATAACCTTCAGTATTACAAATAAAGAATGTAACAGGTTTGGCATTACGCTTTGCGATTAATTCTTCTTCGCTTAAACCGTAACTATTTCCATTATAAAAAGTACGTTCTACATATCTTTTATGTCTAAAATCATTAACGTTAACAAAGTTATATTCGCGTCCATTTACTTCATCTTTTCTGATTTCTCTTGTAGTATCAGAAACTAATACATTTGCTGTATCCGGGAAACTAGCGATAAAATTATTAACTCTGGTACTTTTACCACTACCACTTGGCCCGATAACACAAATTAAAATATTTTCTTCGCTCATTAATTCACACTCCTTATACTGGAACTAGCTCATTATAAATAACGTTAAAGGCTTTTTCGTTAATAAAACAATATTCCTGATCGGCCCGAATAATAAAATAATCTGATTTTCTAAATACATGACCTAATATAGTAATCTGATTATACTGTTTAAGATATGCACTATAACGACGAAAATCAGTTATCGTTAACTTAGATAATTCTTCTTCTGTTAAAACGCGATGAAGAATCATTCCAATAGTTTTCGGGCCAATCCTGCAATAATAAAACACATAACCATATTTTTCATTAGTAGGAGCATTTACATATTCTATATCGTCGTAATTAAAAACACACGGTTTAATATCTATCGCCTCCTAACTCTTTTATATCCTGATAAAGCGCTGTAAATTTATAAGCATGATTAGTATAGTCTAAATGATAATGACCGAAATACCAATGTTTAAATTGAAAATCCTGGCTATATAACTCGTCTAATAAATCCGAGTTATTATCTGGGAAATAAGTCCACTTAAAGTTTTCGAACATTAATTTAACTAACTGAGTAGGTCCGGCATGAGTTATAACGTAATCTACGTTAAAATTAAAAGATTCAAGATTTTCAAAAGCAGTCATTAAGTCCTGGCTTGTTATATCTTCATCAGGCCACCAACTTTTAAATGGTATACGATTAGCTTTATCTAAACTGGTTCCACCACCTAAAGCTAAAATAGTTTTATCTTCTATTGTAAAGACCTGGCTACGATGCAGCCAATATACCGAATCATTAATTCTGCTAACGATGCCGCCAAATTTATTCTCTATCGGATAATCATATTTAAGGCGTATAAAATTTTCATGATTACCATCAATAAATAAAGTCGTCCATGAACATTCTTTATCAAACCATTCTAACCATTTTTGTTCGGTTTTATATTCAGAAGTATCTGGCAATGACCATATAAAACCGAAGTCACCTGCAATAATTAAATAATCTTGTTTAGTTAATTTATTATTCATTTTCTGACGAAAGTTAATAATCTTTTTAAAATCTACTAATTGATGAGTATCTCCGGTTATATATATCATTTACTATTAAACCTCGCTAAATTAATTAAATATGAATATCTACGAAGCCGATTAATCGATACGTAGCTCGTATGTTAATTTCTGTAGAAAATACAGGAATAAAATCATAAATATTTCCGTATCTATATAATTCTACAAATCCTATTAACTGTTTAACATCATAAGTTAAACTGGTTAAATTATAAATAGAAGTATTTTTCTTATTCTCATTAAGATTTTTAATAAGTTCTTTATAAATAGCGCCGTTAACTTTTACTTTGTATTTATCTTTGTCAGTAAAAGTAAGCCAGCTTTTATTAATTTCTATTCTATTAATATCTTCGGCAATTCTATCATTTCCAATAAGATAAAAATCGCCATAATCACCGTCTAATTCTTTAGTAGCTAATTCTTGTATATTTTCAAATATAACATCATCCATGACTTTATCTATAAAATTATCGCGATAATCTTTATTTAATACTAATACAGGAATAGATACATGCATACAAGATCACTCCTCTTTACTAAAATCTACTTTTAATAAATCTTCCATAGTGCTAACAGCATCGTCCCAGCCATAATCGTAATAATCTTCTCCAGATACTCTTTCATAATCAAAACCATATGACTGTTTTTTATTATAGCGATCATTTTCAATCTGATTTATTATACCATGTTCTAGTACTACGATATCATATCCATCGATACAATCAATTTCTGTGATATCCTCGATTACATCGTCAGGATAATCAATCATATGTTGTTCTTCAGCTGCTTCCCTGCTTTCAGCTATTACGATACCGGTATTATACATACCTTTAAACACGGGAAATACAGTATCAATTCTAAATAACTTCATAACGTTATACCTCAATATACTCGCCATTACAGCCATCTTTAGCTTCAATACAAATAAATTCTCTTGTATCGCCTTCTTTATTTACAAAGCTATATAATTTAGCGTTACCAATGAAACTTACGGTTACATCAGCGCATTCATAACCGCTATAAATATCTTCATGAAGATAATTTAAAATTTGTTCTTTAATAAATTTATATTCATTATTATCAAAAATACCGATAAAATCGCAGTTAAAATTAGAAGGAATAGTATAATCCATAGCACTAAATACTACATATTTATTCTTGCTCATTTTTATTCACCAGCTTTCGATATTTATCATAAAACTCTTGAACTACTCCTAAAGTTATAAAGTCGTCCTGAGCAAAGCAGTTACCTGAAATAATATCTAGTATACAATCTATATTATCAGATGCGAAACTTAAACGAGAGATATTATAATATTTTACAGTCTTACCATCAACATCTAAAATTATACGATCTATACGAGAATAAACTTCTTTTTCTTCTGGAATAAAATCATGAAAAAGTACTTTAAATTCTCCAGACAATAATCTTAATAAAGTACTATCTCCAGCTCTAAGATATTCTGTATTTAAATTATTGCTATAATTGCCATAATCTTCCTTAATATACAAATCAATATCTTCAAAATAAGCTTTATATTTTTTTATTCTATCGTAATCATTGGGTCCTTTAGGAACTATAAACCTAAATAACTCTTTATCTTTAATCCGATAACGACTTTTAAATAAATTAATGGCAGACCTTATAAAATTATCGGTTTTAATTATTATCATTATTTTTCTCCTTATAAAACACCCAGGAGCCTGTTCCATATTCTCCAGTTAATTCTTCTATTTCAGGTTTTTCTAACATTTGATATTTAAACTTCATAGTCTTAGTCATATAACGAATAATACGTTTAATATTTTCGTCATAATGAGCTGTTAAAAATACATAATCAGCATATTCAAACATTAAACAGTATGCCGGCCCTAAATCATCTTTATCGAAATATCCGATACACATAGAAGACATAATTATTAAATTATCATATCTTCTATGTGTTTTTTCATCATTATGGGTAAATGGATGCAGAATATAATATTCTATATCTTGATTAATATATTCAGCATTATCGTTATGCCACATCTGATCTGGTTTTAATTCTATTTCAATACCACGATATGGCATATCAAATAATTCACTTTGAAATCCGTTAGCGCAGCCTAGATCATAAATTAATCCAGTTATGTTTCTTTTCTTTAACCACTTAGAATATAACGCATAATTATAATCGAAGCAGAACCATTCACAATTACAATTATGTTGAATATAATCGCTTTGTATAGGATTAATTTGCTCTAAATAATTTCCTAATGGAAAATCCATTTTCTTATGATTATTTAACACATATTTAACCGGATCTAAAATAAAATTCTGTTTCATTTTCTTTTATTTAATTCAAGACCAATAACTAATTTCTTAAGTTTAGAATCATAATAGAAATTTTTAATTTCATATTTACGGCCGCTATCAGATTTTACAATAACATCGATATCTCCGTAATTTTCATATTCTTCAGACCATCTTTGAATATCTCTAATCGTTGTTTTCATAATTATTTGATCTCCTCAAAATTAACGTTAAGATAAAAGTCATTGATTCCATATACTTCTTTAAAAGTATCCCAATCTCTTGGTTCACTTAAATCAAACATATCATAATCTTCGGCCAAATTATCTGCTACTTCTTCTAACGTTTTAACATCGTCCAAATATCTAAAATCAGTTATACTATTATCAAAAACTTCTATAGATCTTTTAGCGTCAAAATCAAATTCACCTTCAAAAGTATAAGTAACCTGAATCTTATATTTCTTTTTCATTATGCACCTCTTTTATATTTAACTTCTTCAACATCTAACTGTAAATAAGGAATTCCTTTATCAGCTAAATCACACGCAGTTTTAATTCTGATTTCTAACGGATCATCACCATAAATATAGAATTCTTTTTTCTCCAGCCAGGCATATACTATACTTATTTTATAAAGTTGTTTTCTTGCGCTCATGCTGCTATTTTACTACTCGCATCTTCATCACTATAAATATAAATATCGATAGGAAGATTTTCGAGATATAATTCCATAATAGGTTTAACGTCTTCCCATTTTAAACCACCTAAACCACAGCCTAACCTTGGAAATGCGACAGATTTAATGCCACGTTCCTGATAAGTCATAACGAACTTTAATAATCCTTTGGAAATAAAATCTAATTCAGATTTATCTTTCCAATGATTTTTCGTTGGAAACAGTAATATTCTATGATCTTCTTCCTGAATAAGCATTAAAGTTCCTTTAACGAAAAGTCGTTTATTACAGGCCTTTTTATATATACTAAACGTTTTAGAATATCTTTCTTTAAATTGTTTAGCTAAGCCGGCACCCATTACTCCAACTAAATTAACCGGATTAACAATAACATCGGCTTTACTATTAAAAATATCGCCGTTAACATATTTAATCATCTATATTTCACCACCAATTTGAATAATAAATTAGATCATCATCATTTAATACACTATAACAAATTTCTATAAAATCTAAAGCTTCTTTATAATCATCATAAGAAGTATCAGTAAGTTGAACCTTACAACCAATCTTTTTATATATAGATGTCATATCTTTAATTCTTTGTCTTTCTTGTTCAATAACAGAAACTCTATCTTCCAATAATTTTAAAAAAGCATCTAAATCTTCTCTGGTTACTTCTACGTATTTACAATTAAATTCTTCTTTACCGCCTTTTGCTACGTATAAATTTTGCATAAAATCATCAACAAGATAATTTTTACGAAGATAAAAGAATTCATCTTCAGGTACTTCTTTAGAAAAATGAAAAGCATCGATTTTATACATTTTCGGAACTCTATAAGCATACTGATCCAGACCCATTAATTATTCCTCCTTATTTTCTTTAGATTTCTTTTCTCCAGGATAAATCCAATTAACTTTATGTTTTAAAATATCAACACCTATTTGTGCTTGAACAATAGAATAAGTAAGTTCATTAATACCTTGTTCGACATTATAATCGCAGAGAATGTCGCGGGCTTTTTCTAACCTACGGATAGCAGCGTTAAGCTGCTCAAGAGAACGCGCCCGAGCCACCTGCTGCTCCTTAGTATATTCTTTTTTAACTTTTCCAACATGTTCTTTTAAAAAAGGATCAATTTCTTCCTTCTCTCTAAAATAAAAAGTAGGCATTAACTTAAAGCCATCGATGTCTTCCATCTTTTTAACTTCAATTTCATAATCATCATCAAATGGGAATTTATATTTAGAAACGTCAGAATTCTCTCCATCAATTACGAATAATTGATAAGGATCGCTCTGATGTTTATTTTTAGATTTAAATTTAAACAAATAAATACAAGGTCTATTCATGTTTTTCCTCCAAAATATTTATAATATTTTTAATTTGTATTA